>Ga0325400_1007656_pt1 | contig 10321 bp, 8 predicted proteins | sample PopdelMetagenome_2_FD_205662 | JGI IMG/M metagenome (GOLD analysis project Ga0325400, IMG submission 205662) | Populus deltoides microbial communities from Bellville, Georgia, United States - Xylem-PdKOR-R1 | ecosystem: Host-associated > Plants > Phyllosphere > Stem > Wood/Secondary xylem...
CTCGAGCTGGTCGGGATGCTCGATACGGATCCCCTTCCAGCCATAGGCCTCGGCCAGCTTGACGAAATCGGGCAGCGAGTCGGAATAGCTTTCCGAGTAGCGGCTCTCATAGGTGAGCTCCTGCCACTGGCGCACCATCCCCATATATTCGTTGTTGAGGATGAAGACCTTCACCGGCAGCCGGTATTGCGTGGCGGTGGCGAGCTCCTGGATGTTCATCTGGATCGACGCCTCGCCGGCGATGTCGATCACCAAAGCGTCAGGGTTGCCGAGCTGCGCGCCGATCGCCGCGGGCAGGCCGTAGCCCATCGTGCCGAGCCCGCCCGAGGTGAGCCACTTGTTGGGTGCCTCGAAGCCGAAATGCTGCGCCGCCCACATCTGGTGCTGGCCGACCTCGGTGGTGATGATCGGGGCACGCGCGTGCGTCGCCTCCCACAGAGCGCGGACCGCGCGCTGCGGCATGATCTCGCTGCGGCTCTCGGGAAAGCTGAGCGACTTCTTGGCGCGCCACGACTCGACCCGCTGCCACCAGTCGGCGAGATCGGGGCGCGGGTGCTGCCGCTCGCGCCACACGCGCACCATGTCGGCGAGCGCGTGGCCGGCGTCGGCGACGATCGCCAGGTCGATCCGCACGGTCTTGTTGATGCTCGACCGGTCGATGTCGATGTGGACCTTGCGGCTGTTGGGCGAGAAGGCGTCGAGCCGCCCGGTGACGCGATCGTCGAAGCGCGCGCCGACGTTCACTACCAGGTCGGCCTGGTTCATCGCCATATTGGCCTCGTAGGTGCCGTGCATGCCGAGCATGCCGAGCCACTGCGGTCCGGTCGCGGGATAGGCGCCCAGGCCCATCAGCGTCGAGGTCACCGGCGCGCCGGTGAGATGCGCCAGCTCGACCAGCAGCTCGGACGCGCGCGGGCCGGCGTTGATGACGCCGCCGCCAGTGTAGAACACCGGGCGCTCGGCGGCGGCGAGCATGTCGACCACCTGCTCGATCAGCGCCGGGTCAGCGGCGAGCGCGGGGCGGTAGGTCTTGTGCTGAATCGGGCCGGGCGCGCCGTAGGCGGCGGTGGCGACCTGGACGTTCTTGGGGATGTCGACCACGACCGGGCCGGGGCGGCCCGAGGTGGCGATGTGGAACGCCTCGTGGATCACCGGGCCGAGCCGCGCCGGGTCCTTCACCAGATAATTGTGCTTGGTGCAGTGGCGCGTGATGCCGACCGTGTCGGCCTCCTGGAAGGCGTCGCTGCCGATCAGGTTGGTCGGCACCTGGCCGGTGATCACCACCATCGGGATCGAGTCGAGCAGCGCGTCGGTGATGCCGGTCACCGCGTTGGTGGCGCCCGGGCCTGAGGTGACGAGGACCACGCCGGGCTTGCCGGTCGAGCGCGCATAGCCCTCGGCGGCGTGCGTCGCGGCCTGCTCGTGCCGGACGAGGATGTGCTTGATCCGCTGCGAGCGGAACAAGGCGTCGTAGATCGGCAGGACGGCGCCGCCCGGATAGCCGAACACGACCTCCACGCCGAGATCGCACAGCGCCTCGACGAGGATATCGGCTCCGCTCTTCTCGGTGGTCACGTCACGTCTCCTCAGTTGAAGTCGGGGCGCGCTACGGCATCGAAAGTTGCCCGTCAACACGCTTTCGAGAAATAAAATTCCAAAGTAGCGCTTTCGCTTCGGTTCCAGTGGGCGGGTGGCTGATGGCGGAACCAGGTGTATTGACGCTTGGCGTAGCGCCTGGTTGCGAGCTGCGCACGGGCGAGCGCCTCGTCGCGGGTGATCGCCCCGGCCAGGTAAGCCGCGATCTCCGGCGCGCCGATCGCGCGCCGTACGGGCGCGTCCTCGGGCACGTCGGCGCGCCCAAGCAGCGCGGCCACCTCGTCGATCGCGCCCGCGGCGAACATCGTCTCCAGACGGGCGTCGCAGCGCGCGACCAGTCGCTCGCGCTCCGGCAGCAGCACCAGCGCGCTGAGATCGATCGTGGCGGCGATACCGCCGGTCCGCTCGCGCTGCCAGTCGGCGAGCGGGCGGCCGGTCGAGCGCACCACCTCGAGCGCGCGCGCCACCCGTGCGGAATCGCCCGGCGCGAGCCGAGCGGCGGCGGGCGCGTCCTCTCGCCCGAGCGCGGCGTGGGCCTCGGTCACTGGCAGCGAGCGAACCGCGCCGCGAACGACCGGGTCGATCTCGGGCACCGGTGCGATCCCGTCGAGCAGCGTGCGCAGGTAGAGGCCGGTACCACCGACCAGCACCGGGAGCCGGCCTTCCGCGTGCGCAGCGGCGATCGCGGCTCGGGCGTCTTCCGCCCAGCGCGCGGCCGAGCAGGCCTCCGCCCCGTCGACATAGCCGAACAGCCGATGCGGCACGCGCGCCTCGTCCGCCTCGGACGGCCGGGCGGAGAGCAGCCGCAGGTCGCGATAGACCTGGCTGGCGTCGGCGTTGATCACCACGCCGCCGACGCGCTCCGCGAGCTCGATCGCCAGCGCGCTCTTGCCGCTCGCGGTCGGCCCTGCGATGAGCGCGACCCGCGGTTTCCGACAAGTCTCAGGGGAAGAACCCATGTTCACGGCGACGCTGATAGCAGCCGGACGGCTGACGCCCAATATCGTCGCCGCGGCGCAGGAGCGGCTCGCCGCGGCGGGCTGCGCGCCGACGTCGCTCGGCTGGATCGACGAGGGCGACGCCGCGGACCTTCACTTCGAGCTCGCCCCCGCCGACGCGCGCACGGGGCTGGAGGGGCTTTTCGAGGCGGTCGACGTGGTGGTCCAGCCGCGCGAGACCCGGCGCAAGATGCTGCTCGTCGCGGACATGGACTCGACCATGATCACGGTCGAGTGCATCGACGAGCTCGCCGATTATGCCGGGCTCAAACCGCAGATCGCCGCGATCACCGAGCGCGCGATGCGCGGCGAGCTGGACTTCGAGGCGGCGCTCGACGCGCGCGTCGGGCTGCTCAAGGGACTGCGCGGCAGCGTGATCCAGGAATGCCTCGACGAGCGCGTGCGGCTGATGCCCGGCGCGACCACGCTGGTGCGGACGATGCGCGCGTGGGGGGCGACGGCGGTCCTGGTGTCGGGCGGGTTCACGCGCTTCGCCGAGCCGGTGGCGAACTCGATCGGCTTCCACCGCGCGATCGCCAACGTGCTCGAGCTGGAGGATGGCGTGCTGACCGGGACGGTGGCCCGCCCGATCGTGGGCGCGGCGACCAAGCGGACGACGCTGCTGGAGACTCGCGCCGCACTGGGGCTGGCGGATAGCGCGACGCTGGCGGTGGGCGACGGCGCCAACGATCTCGCGATGATCGAGGTGGCGGGGCTGGGCGTCGCCTATCGCGCCAAGCCGATCGTCGCCGCGGCCGCGGCGGCGCGGGTGGAGCATGGCGACCTCACCGCGCTGCTCTGGGCGCAGGGCGTGCCAAAGGCGGAGTGGGTGGCGTAGGAGCGGATTTCTCGGTCATTCCCGCCCTGAGCGGGACCTTTCCGACCGCCCGTCATTCCGGACTTGTTCCGGGATCCACTTTTCCGCGCACATGACGGCCGATGAGTTCGCGGGACGGTGGATCTCGGAACAAGCTCGGGATGACGGTAGAGGGGGAGGAACGATCCGCGACATTCCGAAGGTCGCCTCGAGCCGGATGACGCTGGTTCTCCCTCGTCCTTGAGCGCGGCCGTGCTCCTGCGTCCGCAGGAGTGCACGGGATCACGCCGCGACCGCCTCCCGCTTCGCCGCCATCGCCTCTTCCAGATGCGCCTCCAGCTCGGCCGCGCGGTGGACCGCGGTATGCTCCGCAAGCACGCGCTCGCGCCCGGCGGCGCCCATTGCGGCGAGATCGTCGCGTGCCAGCATCGCCTCGACGTCCTCGGGCGTGTCCGCCAGCACGATCTCGCGCCCGGGCGTCAGCAGCTCCTCGATCCCCTTCCATCGGTCCGAGACGATCGGCGTGCCGCAGGCGGTCGCCTCGAACAGCCGCACCGAGGGCGACCAGCCCGCCGCGATCATGTCGGCGCGGGTCACGTTGAGCGTGGCGCGGCTCGCCGAGTAGAAGTCGGGGTGGTCGGCGGGGGGCAGATGCTCGATCCGCTCGACGTTGGCGGGCCAGTCGATGTCGTCGGGATATTGCGGCCCCGCGACGACGAAGCGCATGTCCGGGTGGCGCCGCGCCGGCTCCAGCAGCAGCCGGTCGAGCGTCGGCTGGCGATCGATGCTGTAGGTGCCGAGATAGGAGAGGTCCCACCGCGTCGCCGCGCCGGTCGGGCGGTAGCGCTCGGCGTCGACCGAGCAGTAGAGCGCGCGCGCCGCCGGGCTGCCGTAGCGGTGCTCGATCAGCCGCAGCGTCGGACCGCCGGTGAAGGAGCAATAGACGTCATAGCCCGGGATCACTTCGGGCGAGACATAGTCGCACGTGCCAGCCTCGACCTTGGCGAGCGTCACCGGCGTATCGATGTCGTAGAAGGCGGTGACACCGGTCGCCCAATCCTGCACCAGCCGCGCGACCGCGATGCCGTCGGGCACGTAAGAACCGACCATCACCGCGTCCGCCTCGGCGATGACGTCGCGCCAGTCGGCGAGCGCCTCGAGCGAGTCGTACAGCTCCAACCGGCAGTAATCGGGCGCGGGCTCGTCCCGGTGCGACGCGTACCAGGGCATGTCGCGCTCGAGGAACAGGATCTGGTGGCCGCGCGCGGCATAGGCCTGGAGCAGCGCGCGGAAGGTGGTGGCGTGGCCGTTGCCCCAGGAGGAGCTGAGCGACAGGCCGAGGACGACGAGCCTCATGCCGCCACCCGCTCGCGCGCGGCATGCGCCTGGAAGAGCGCGTCGACCTGGGCGCCGCGCAGGTCATAGGTGTGCTCGGCGAGCACGCGCTCCAGCGCGGCATTGCCGATCGCGCGGGCGCGATCGGGCGTGAGCGCGGCGAGATGGTCGGCGACGTCCTGCCCGTCCCGCGCCACCAGCACCTCGCGGTCGGGTGCGAGGAACAGCTCGATCCCCTCCCACGCGTCGGTGATCAGGCACGCTGCCGCCCCCGCCGCCTCGAACACCCGCGTCGCAGGGGAGAAGCCGACATGCGCCATCGAGTCGCGCGCGACGTTAAGCACCGCCCGCGGCGTGCAATTGAAGGCGTTGTGCTCCGCGGTAAAGACATGGCCGCGGTGACGCACGTTGGCGGGCATTGCCTTGCTGTCCCAGCCGTTGCCGCCGATCAGGAAGCTTTGATCGGGCAGCGCCGCCGCGGGGCGCAGGAAGAATTCTTCCACGCGCGCCTCGCGATCTGGCAGGCGGTTGCCGAGGAAAGCGAGGTCGCAGGCGAAGCGTTCGTCCCGCGGGACCGGGTGGTGCGTGGTGGGATCGAGCGCGTTGTAGACCGGCACGCACTCGGCCGCGCCGAAGCCGCGATAGGCGTCGACCACCGGCGCACCGCCGCCATAGGTGAGCACCATGTCGATCGACGGCAGCGCGGCGCGCACCGGATGGTCGGCGTCGGCGCGCATCTCGTCGAGCGTCGCGGCGGCGTCGACGTCCCAGAAGATCTTCAGCGCGCCCGGCCGCGCCGCGGCGGTGACGCCCTCGAGCAGCTCGCGGTCGAACACGCCGACGCCATTCGCCTTCACGACGATGTCCGCCTCCGCCGCCTCGGCGACCACCGCGCGCATCGCCTCGACCGTCGCGGGATAGACGACCGACTTGGCGTAGGGCGGTGGATCGATGTCGCGGTGCTGCTGGCGCTCGAACGCGTCGGGTTCGTAGAAGGTGATGTCATAGCCGCGTTCGGCGAGCGCGCGCAGGATGCCGCGATAATAGGTCGCGGCGCCGTTCCAATAGGACGACACGAGGCTGGAACCGTAGAAAGCGATCTTCACGCGGCGGTGCTCCGGGCAGCGGAAAGGGAGGGGGCATCGAGGCGATCGAGGATGGCGAGCAGCTCGTCGACGCGGTGCGCGCAGGTGTGGCGGGCGAGGATGGTCTCGAGCCCCGAACGCGCCAGCGCGGCCCGCAGGTCGGGATCGTCGCGCAGGACGGTCAGCATGCGTGTCATCGCGGCGCCATCGGCGGCGAACAGGAAGTCCTCGCCGGGGCGGAACAGATGCTCGGCGTCGTCCCACGGCGCGGAGACGAGCGGGATGCCGCAGGCGAGCGCCTCGAACACGCGGATCGTCGGGATGCCTGGCAGGATCGTGGTGTAATAGCGCCGCGGCACATGCACCGTTGCCAGCGCGCGCGCGAAGATGGCGGGCGCGGCGGCGTTGGGCGCCCAGCCGTGATAGCGCGCGCCGTAGCGCGCCAGCATCGCCTTGCCCTCGTCGGGGTAGCGCACGCCGTAGATATCGAGCGGCAGCGCGGCGTCGCGCGCCGGAGCGAGCAGGAACTGCTCGATCTCGGCGGTGCGCTCGCCGTCGCCCCAGTTTCCGATCCACACCAGGCCGGACCGCTCGCCCTCGACCGGGAAGAAGCGGCGGGTGTCGGCGGCCTCGTGCCAGGTCCAGACGCGCTCGCCCCAGCCCCAGTCGCGATAGACGCGCGACAGCGCCTCGCCGAAGGCGAGCACCCCGTCGTAGCCGGACAGGTCGTAGGCGCGCATCTCCTCGGGCGCGCTGACCGCGCGGTGGTGCGTGTCGTGGAACAGCAGCGTGTACCTCGCTCCGGCCTTGCGGAGGTTGCCGAGCGCCGCGACCAAGCCATGGTCGTTCCACTCGTGGACGATCACCACGTCGGCGCCGTCGACCAGCGCGGCGGGGTCGACCTCCGCCGCGTAGCGCGACGACGAGAGTTCCGGATAAGCGGTGCGATAGGCGGCGAGCGCCTCCTCGCCATGGTCGCCGACCAGGTTGGCGCGACTCCAGCTGTCGGCGGGCTCGTGAACGCGGACGTCGTGCCCGCGCGCGATCAGCTCGGAGAGCACCCCGCGCAGGAAGTGCGCGTTGCCGTGGTTCCAGCAGGAGTCGAGGCTGTGCGTGAGGTAGACGATTCTCATGCCGCGACCTTGGAGCCGCCGTCGATCAGCCGGTCGTACAGCGTCGCCATGGCGCGGCGATTGCGCTCGGGCGTGTAGGTCAGCGCGCGGCGGCGCGCCAGCGCCCCGCGCGCGACCCGCAGCGGCACGTCGCCGGCCAGCTCCTCGATCGCCGCGGCGAAGCCGAGCGCGTCGTCCGCCGGCACGAAGGTGGCGACACCCTCCCACAGCTCGCGGAAGGTCGGGATGTCGGAGAGCACCAGCGGGCAGCCCGCCAGCGCCGCCTCGAGCACCGCCAGCCCGAACGGCTCGTACACCGCGGCCGATGCGAACACCGGGCGCGCCGAGAGGCACCCCGCGATCACCTCATCGCCGACATGGCCGAGCAGGTGGAGATGCTCGACGCGGGCGTGCTCGCCGTGCGGGCCGGTGGTCGCGCCCGCAGCCTTGAACGGGATGCCCAGCCGCGCCGCGGCGCGATCGAGCGTGGCGACGTTCTTGCCGCGGTCCCACAGACGGCCGGCGGTGAAGGCGAAGTCGTGCATCGGCCCGCTCGCAGGCGGCAGCGAGCGGCCGTTGTGGATGGCCAGCGGGATCGGCACCTTGGGATAGAGGCGGTAGACGGTCGCGGCGAGCGCGGTGCTCGGCGCCACGACGGCGTCGGCGCGTGCCAGCCCGCGTGCGACCAGATCGGTCTGCCAGCGGAGGCTCGGCGGCAGCGGCCCGTTGCCCGCCGCCTCCCACCAGCTCGCGACGCAGCTGTGCACCACCGCGATGACCGGCATGGCGAAGCTCGCCACGCCCAGCGCCGGCTGGTTGAGCTGGACCAGATCCGCGCCGCGCTCGCGCGCCAGCCGCGCCATCGCGTCGGCGGCGGCGATCACCTCGCGCGCGTCGGTCGCGAGCCAGTCGAGCGGCAGGCCGGTGTCGAGCAGCGTGACGCCGGCCTGATCGGCCTCGAGCCGCTGCGCGCGCGACGCGGCCGGCCCGAGCGAGGCAAGGTCGACCGCCCAGCCGTCGCGCACCAGCCCGCGCGCCAGCTCGATCGCATATTGCCACACGCCGCCGACCGCGTCCGCGGTCATCAGCAATCGTCGTGTCACGCCGCGACCTCGATCCGCGGTGCGCTGGCGCCGCTCTCGTCGCGCTGCGCCTGGAGCCAGTCGGCCAGCGCCGCCACGCCGTCGCGCCAGTCGCGGCGTGCCGGCAGATCGAGCGCGCCGATCGCGGCGCGCGCGTCGGCGACGAAATAGCGCTGGTCGCCCGCTCGCCAGTCGGACAGGCGCAGGTCGACCGGGCGGCCGATCAGCGCGGCGATATGGTCGAGCAGCCGGCGCAGACTGACCGCGTTGGCGGGACCACCGCCGAGGTTGAACGCGCGCCCCGCGACCTGATCGATCCGCTGCCACGCCGCGACATAGGCGTTCACCGCGTCGCGCACGTCGAGGATATCGCGCACCTGATGGCCGTCGCCATAGAGCGTGATCGATTGTCCATTGAGCGCGCGAATCAGGAAGTGCGCGACCCAGCCCTGGTCCTCGGTGCCCATCTGGCGCTGGCCGTAGATGCAGCTCATCCGGAAGACACAGGTCTTCAGCCCGAAGCTGCGGGCGTAATCGAGCACATATTGGTCCGCCGCGCCCTTAGACACGCCGTAGGGCGTGTGGAAGTCGAGCGCGCGCGCCTCGCCGATGCCGTGCGCGCGCACGTCGGCGTCGGTCGGGACATAGGCGCGGTCCTCGAGTGCGAAGTCGAGGTCGGCGAGATCGCCGTACACCTTGTTGGTCGAGGCGAAGATCAGCGGCACGTGCGGCGCTCGCGTGCGCAGCGCCTCGAGCAGCTGGAAGGTGGCGGTGATGTTGGTCGAGAAATCGTCCGCCGGGTCGTGGAGGCTGGTCGTCACCGCCACCTGCGCCGCGAAATGGAAGACGGCGCGCGACCGCGCCACCTCGTCGGCGAGGCGCGCGGTGTCGCGCACGTCGGCGTGGACGAAGCGGACGCGCTGGCCGTGGCGCTCTTGGAGCCAGGCCAGATTGCGCTCGACCCCAGCGCGCGCGAGTGCGTCATAGACGGTGACGTCATGCCCGTCGTCGGCGAGCCGGTCGACGAGGTTGGAGCCGATGAAGCCGGCCCCGCCGGTGACGAGGATCGGCGTCGTCATGCCACCAGCCCGCGCTTCTCGAGCTCGGCGCGCATCGTCGCGACCTTGTCGACCGCGGTCTGTTGCGCGACCCATTCGGCCAGCTCGGCGAGACCCTGGGTGAAGTCCTGCGTCGCCGCGAAGCCCAGCTTGTCCTGCGCCAGCGACGTGTCGCAGAAGCAATGTCGAATGTCGCCGATGCGCGCCTTGCCGACGATCTCGGGGGTGAGATCGTTCTTGCCCATCGCGCGTGCCAGTTCGGTGGCGACCTCGGTGACCGAGCGGTCGTGGCCGGAGCCGATGTTGAACGTGCCGCCCACCGCCTGCGGCAGCACCAGCGCGTCGGCGAAGGCGCGCGCCACGTCGGAAACATGGACGAAGTCGCGGCGCTGCTCGCCGTCCTCGAAGATCATCGGCTTCTGACCGTTGAGCAGGCGCGAGGCGAAGATCGCGAGCACGCCGGTATAGGGATTGGAGAGCGCCTGACCGGGGCCGTAGACGTTGAACAGCCGCAGGCAGACGCCCTCGATGCCGTAGGGCGCCGCCATGATGTGCGTGGTGCGCTCCTGGACGTATTTGTTGAGCGCGTAGATCGAGGCGAGATTCGGCTGCTTCCACTCGGGGGTGGCGACGGGGGCGAGCGGGCGCCCCTGCGCGTCGACCGGCTCCCAGTTGCTGAGCCCGTCGCGCAATCCCTTGCGCTCGGCGTCCTGCACCAGCGCACCGTCGGCGTCGCGGTACAGCCCCTCGCCGTAGATCGACATCGACGACGCCGTGACGACGCGGCGTACCGGCCGGTCGATCAGCTTCTCGAACAGCACCGCGGTGCCGACGTCGTTGGTCGAGGTGTAGCGCTCGACCTCGTACATCGACTGGCCGACGCCCACCTCGGCGGCGAGATGGATGACGCTGTCGACCCCGTCGAGCGCCTTGGTCACGACGTCGCCGTTGCGCACGTCGCCGCGGATCAGCTCGACCTCGTCGTTGAGGAGCGGGGGGCGTTCGACATCGCCGTGCACCTGCTCGATCAGGCTGTCGAGCACGCGCACCTTGTTGCCGCGAGCGAGCAGTTCGTCGGCGACGAAGCGGCCGATGAACCCGGCGCCGCCGGTGATGAGAACCGTCTCCATTTCCACCCTCCCACTCGCTCGATCATCGGGGCCGCCCCGGACCGACTGATCGAGATCAACGACAAGCGGCCACGTTGCCGCTTGGTTACAGGGAGAGGAACATCTTCT
>Ga0325400_1007657_pt1 | contig 10321 bp, 7 predicted proteins | sample PopdelMetagenome_2_FD_205662 | JGI IMG/M metagenome (GOLD analysis project Ga0325400, IMG submission 205662) | Populus deltoides microbial communities from Bellville, Georgia, United States - Xylem-PdKOR-R1 | ecosystem: Host-associated > Plants > Phyllosphere > Stem > Wood/Secondary xylem...
ACCACGTCGCCGGTCGTCTCCCGGACCCCGACCGCCGCGACGAGACGGCCCGCCCCGTCTCGTGCCCCCAGGGTCGCGGCTCCGCCGAGGACGAGGGAGCCCACGAAGCCGGCGTCGCCCAGCATCGGGAGGCCTCCGTGGACGTCGAGGCTGGCCCTCGACAGCGCCAGCAGGTCGGGCTCGAGGTCGGCGTCGGCCAAGGGACCCCAGGTCAGCTCGTCCACGCCGCACGCCCCGTTCAACCGAAGACGACATCAGGTCCGTCGCCCGGTGCCGGTGGTGGGTGACTGTGGCACAGCCGGGCCGGCGACCCGGCGACCCGGCGACGGAGATCCCGCCGTGGGCTACCAGAGCACCTCGCGGTGCGGGGTGATCCGCTCGGGTGCCCGATCGCCGATGGTCTCGAGCAGGTCGATCTCGATGGTGCGGGTGATCGCGGTCATCGGGACGTCGTGGATCTTGTCCCGGAACGGGTCCGCGAGGTCCTTCCCGACCTGCACGGCGAGCAGGAACATGATCCCGACCAGGCCGGAGCCGATGGGGGTCAGCCACTGCAGGTCTTGCACGATCGCAAAGGGCAGCACGACGCAGAAGGTCCGGGCGAAGAAGGACGGCAGGAAGCGGTACTGCACCGGCAGCGGGGTGTTCTTGATCCGCTCCAGCCCGCCCTGGCCGTCGGCGAGGATCGCCAGCGTGCTCTCGACCTGCACCCGGGGCAGCTCCTCGACCATGCCGCGGCGCCGCGCCTCGGCCAGCAGCGCGCCGGTCTCGTTGAGGGTGGCGTTGGGCTTGTTGGTGGCGGCCCGGATCCGGGCGCCGGCCTCCTCGGAGGTGTAGAGCTCCAGCTCGGGCGGCGGCTCCTGGCCGCGCAGCGAGGTCCGCAGGACGTGCACGTAGGCGATCTGCGCGCGGACCATCTCACCGATCAGCGCGGGACGCGCGTCGGGCACGGAGGGGTCGAGCAGGGTGGTCGCCTCGCGGGCGAGGTTGCGCGAGTGGTTGGTGACCAGGCCCCACAGGGTGCGCGCCTCCCACCAGCGCGCGTAGGCGGCGTTGACCATGAAGCCGAGGAACAGCGCCACCGCGGTGCCGTAGAGCGTGTACTGGATGGTGATGTCGCGGAACCCCAGCCAGCCGTGCATGTAGGCCCAGGTGACGGCGACGTCCCACGCCAGCATCAGCGCGATGGGGCCGATCAGGCCGCGCCACGCGGGCACGGGTGCGGGCACTCCCGAGACAATCATGCGGGGAAGTCTGACCGAGCCGTCCAACCTTCAACGACCCGCTCGGCGGGCGGTCTGGACCGGTGTGACGCGCGTCATCGGGACCCGTCACGGGACCGGTGCGGAGGGGGGTACGCCGACCGGGGCGGCCGCTCAGCGGCGTACGGCGGCCGTGGCGCGCGAGGTGCGGGAAGTCGTGGCGTAGCCGGACCGGAGGGCGGTCACGGTGAGGGTGATCCGCGTGCCGCGGGTCGCGCCGGTCACCCGGTACGCCGCGCGGGTCGCGCCGGCGATCGGGCGCCCACCGGACGACCAGCGGTAGCGGACGGACGTGGGGCTCGGCGACCAGCCGCCGACCGAGGCGCGCAGGGTGCGTCCGACCCGTGGTGTCCCGGTGATCCGCGGGGTCGGGGCCGAGGCGAAGGACGACGGCGGTGCGGGGTCGGTGGGGTCGGTCGGGTCGGTCGGGTCGGTCGGGCCGGTCGGGCCGGTCGGGCCGGTCGGGTCGGTCGGGCCGGTCGGGTCGATCGGGTCGGTGGAGGAGGCGGTGTGGGGGGCGAACCCGGGCGCCTGCCCGACCACCTCGACCGTGATCTGTCGCTCGGTGTCGCCGGCGCCGAGGTCGTAGGTGCGCTGCCGGGCGCCCGGGATGGGGAGACCGTCGGCCAGCCAGCGGTAGCGCCAGCAGGTGCCGGCGGCCCACCCCGTCGTGACGGCGGTGAGGGTCGCGCCGGGCCCCGGTGCGCCGGTGACCTCGACGGTGCCGGTCTGCTCCGGGAGCTCGGCGCCGGCGGCGACCGAGGGGTCGGTGAGGGTCACCGTGACCTGGGCGCTCTGACCGGCACCGGTCCCGTCGGACGATGCGACGTCCACGCGCATCCCGCCCGCGGCGAAGCCCTCACCGGGGTCGCGGGAGTAGACCCGCCCGCCTCGCGCCGTGCTCTCGGTGGAGGGGAGGAGCGTCGCGTCGTCTCCGTCGGCGTCGACCTCCTGGACGGTGAGGCCGGGGCCGTAGCCGTTGACCTGGCCTGGGTAGGTGCCGCGGGCGTAGTCGCTGCCGTAGAACCCGCCGGCATCCCGCCCGGCACGGTTGCGCCAGTCCAGCGAGTACCGGGTCCCGGTCGTCGGGTCGGTCACCGCCAGCCCGCGGGTGCCGACGTCGATGCCGCGGCCGAAGACGTCGTACGTCGCGCTCAGCGTGCGCTGCCCGGTGGCCAGCCGCACCGCGGGGGTCTCGCACGACCCCGTCACGCCGAGCTGGGCGCGCTGGGCCGAGTCCAGCCCGGTGGGCTGGGACCCAGACCAGGTGACACCCATGAAGTCGTAGAAGTTGCCGTAGTCCGAGGTCGTGCAGCTGCCCGAGGTGCAGACCCGGCTGTGGGCGTGGCCGAGCCCGACGTTGTGGCCGATCTCGTGCATGAGGCCGCCCAGGTAGGACCCACGGTCGTAGCTGACGACCAGACGGCCGCCGTCGGCGAGGCCGCGACCGACCTGCGCCACACCGAAGACGCAGCCGTCCGGGGCCAGGACGACGAGGTGGTTGCCGCTGCCACGGCCGAAGTCGACGCGGGGGAAGGCCTGCCGGGCCGCCTGGTCCCACAGGTTGGCGGGGTCCTCGCAGCTGCCGGTCGGCTCGTAGGGCGCGAACCCCCCGACCCGGCTGAAGGAGGAGATCGCCCCGTCGGACTCGGCCACCCAGCGACGCAGGGCGACGTCGATCGTGCCGGCGATGACGGTGTCGTCGTCGGCGTACCCGCCGTGGTTGGTCACCTTCGCCACGTAGGCGCGGTGCGCGGAGGGCGCCGCCGACCCGGCCGCCCGCGCCGGGGCAGGCTCGATCTCGGCTGCCGCGACGGCGCCGGACGCGTCGACCTCGGCCGTGACCGCGGCGCCGGCGACCTGCTCGGGCAGGTCGCCGCGGACCTCCACCGGCACGAGCCGCCCCGTGGCGGTCTCGACGGCGTAGGCCTCGGTGCTCGCGTCGGACCCGTCGGCGCCGCTGGACGCAGACTCCACGACGTACTCGACCAGGGTGCCGTCGAGCCTTCGTACGCCGTCGGCCCGGGAGTCGGCGTAGGTCACCGAGCCGTCGCTGGCGACCCGGACCGCGGGCGCGGGCGGCTCCGGTCGGGCGGTGGCGGCGCCGGGTGCGAGGGCAGGCAGGGTCGTGGCGGCGACGGCGCAGGCGACGACGAGGACCGCCGTGCGCGGGGTGGGGGGACGCACGGGGTCAGCATCGGCTCCGGACCGGTCTCGCTGGAGGACCGGGCGCAGCCGGACGTCGAGACGTCACCCGGTCGGGAGGTCGACCGACACCACCCGGAGCCGCACTCCCTGGTCGAGCAGGCGCCGCCGCTCGGGCTCCGGCAGGCCGTCGTCGACGAGCACGTGGTCGAACGCGGTGAGCGGAGCCAGCCGGTGCAGGCCCCGGCGGGCGAACTTGGAGGAGTCGACGAGCAGCACGCTCGTCTCGACCGCGTCCATCATCGCCCGCTTGACCGCGACGGTCTCCTGCGACTGGTGGTAGCAGGAGCCCCGGCGCACCGCGGTGGTCGAGGAGATCAGGACGTCGGCGCGCAGGCTCGCGATCGCCTCGACGGTGCGCAGTCCCAGGAAGGCGTCGTAGGCGGGGAAGTAGGTCCCGCCGAGGGCGATCAGCTCGACCCCGGGCTCCCCGGTCAGCCGGTTGACCAGAGGCAGGAAGTGGGTGACGACGGTCAACGGGGCGCGGTCGGTCACCAGGTCCGCCATGGCCAGGGCGGTGGTGCTCTCGTCCACCATCACCGACTGGCCCGTGGACACGTGCTCGATCGCCGCCCGGGCGAGGGCCTGCTTGGCCGCCGGCATGGTGCCGAGGCGGTGCCGGACGTCTCCGTGGTGCATCGAGGACGGCACGGCGGTCGCGCCGCCGCGGACCTTGCGCAGCCAGCCGTGACCCTCGAGGTCCTCGAGGTCGCGGTGGATGGTCATCGCGCTGACCCCGTGCTCCTCGGCGAGCACGTCGATCCGCACGAACCCGGTCTCGGCCACCCGGGCTCGGATGCGGTCGCGCCGTGCTCGGGGCCGGTCGAGGGTCGTGGTCACCCTACGCGCCCGGTGTGAGGTCGGGTGTGAATCCGCACATCGATCCGTGGGGGCGTGGGAGTCGCTGGACAGGCTCGCGAGCCGGGGGTCGGCTGGGGCGCGGGGCAGGACCTCACAACCGGCTCACCTTCCTGACGACCTGGGGATGTGGTGTTCGTGGGATGTGTTGACGCGTTCATCACACCGCATTGTGCTGTGAGTCACACGAGACCGCCAGAGGAGCCCGCAGATGCGCCGCACGACCCGCCCCGCCGTTCTGGCCACCACGGCCGTCCTCGTCCTCTCCACCGTGCTCGCCGGCTGCGCCGACGAGGGCGGCTCGGCCGCGGGGGGAGGCGGTGGCGCCGGTGCCGCGGACCCCGACAGCGCCAAGGTGGCGTTCTTGATGCCCGACCTCGCCTCGACCCGCTACGAGCTGTACGACGCGCCGCTGTTCACCGAGAAGATGGGGGAGCTGTGCCCGGGATGCGAGGTGATCTACCAGAACGCGGACAGCAGCGCCGCGACCCAGCAGGAACAGGCCAACTCGGCCCTGGCCCAGGGCGTGAGCGCGATCGTCCTGGACCCGGTGGACTCCGCGGCCGCGGCCACCATCGTGCAGACCGCGCAGAGCCAGGGTGTGCCGGTCATCGCCTATGACCGTCCCATCCCCGACCGCGCCGCCGACTTCTACGTCTCCTTCGACAACGAGGCCATCGGGGCCAGCATCGCCCAGTCCCTGGTCGACTACCTCGACTCCGAGGGCGTGCAGGGAGGCCTGCTGCAGGTCAACGGCTCACCCACCGACGCCGCGGCCGGCCTCATCAAGGACGGCGCCACCGGTGCGGTGGAGGACAGCGACTTCCAGGTGCTGGCCGAGTACGACACCCCGGACTGGACCCCGAGCCGGGCCCAGGACTGGGTCTCGGGCCAGGTGAGCAAGTACGGCGACGACATCGTCGGGGTCGTCGCGGCCAACGACGGGACCGGGGGCGGGGCGATCGCCGCGTTCAAGGCGGCCGGGGCTCCCGTGCCTCCGGTCACCGGCAACGACTTCGAGCTCGCCGCCGCCCAGCGGATCGTGGCCGGCGACCAGTACAACACCATCTCCAAGCCCATCAAGACCGTCGCCGAGGCCGCGGCCGAGGTCTCCTGGTCCTTCGTCAACGGGGAGGAGCCCGAGGCCGACACCACCCTCTTCGACACGCCTTCGCAGCTCTTCGAGCCCACGGTCGTCACCACGGACAACCTCGCCGACGTGCTCGAGAGCCCGGACGCGCCGTTCACGGTGCAGGACGTCTGCACGGCCGAGTACCGCGCCGCCTGCCAGGAGCTGGGGCTGCTGTGACCGCCACCGCCACCGCCGGCCCCGGGGCCGTGGCCGCCGGCGAGGTCGTGCTGGACCTGCGGGGGATCAGCAAGTCCTTCGGCGCCGTGGCCGCCCTGACCGACGTCGACCTCGACGTGCGGGCGGGCGAGGTCGTGGCCGTCGTCGGGGACAACGGGGCCGGCAAGTCGACCCTGGTCAAGGTCCTCTCCGGGGTCCACGCCGCCGACCGGGGCGAGATCGCCTTCCGGGGCCGTCCGGTGCGGATCGGCTCCCCGGCCGACGCCCGCGACCTCGGGATCGCCACCGTCTTCCAGGACCTGGCGCTGTGCGAGAACCTCAACGTCGTCCAGAACCTCTTCCTCGGCGCCGAGCTCCGCGGCCTGCGCCTGGACGAGGTGCAGATGGAGGTCCGCAGCTGGGAGCTCCTGCGCCAGCTCTCGGCCAAGATCCCGACCGTCCGGATCCCGGTCGCCTCGTTGTCCGGCGGGCAGCGCCAGACCGTGGCCATCGCCCGCTCCCTGCTGGGCGACCCCGAGGTCGTGATCCTCGACGAGCCCACCGCCGCGCTCGGTGTGGCCCAGACCGCCGAGGTGCTGAACCTCGTCGACCGGCTCCGTGAGAACGGGCTGGGCGTGATCATGATCAGCCACAACATGGAGGACGTGCAGGCGGTCGCCGACCGCGTCGCCGTCCTGCGGCTGGGCCGCAACAACGGGACCTTCGACGTGGGCTCCACCACGGTCGAGGAGGTCATCGCCGCCATCACCGGTGCCACCGACAACGCCGTCACCCGGCGTACGCCGCGTCGCCGTGACCGCGGACGGCCCGACCCGGCGCCGGACCCCGGGTCGGACCCTGCGCCGGGCGACACCCACCCGCCCGAGGAGGAGACCCGATGAGCACGCCGACCGAGACCCACACCGGCGCCGCGACCCCGGTGCCGGCCGTGCCGGCCGACCGGCAGGACGAGCGGCTGGTGCAGGCCGTCGGCCTGGGCGGTGCGGTGCGCCAGTTCCTGGACCGGCTCCGGGGCGGTGACCTGGGCGTCGTACCGGTCGTGGCCGGCCTGGTGGTCATCGCCGTCGTCCTGCAGGTCCTCAACCCGGTCTTCCTCTCCAGCACCAACCTGGTCAACCTGCTCCTGGAGTCGGTGCCGGTCGGGATGATCGCGCTCGGCATCGTGCTGGTGCTGCTCGTGGGACAGATCGACCTGTCGGTCGGCTCGGTCAGCGGCCTGTCCGCGGCCACCCTGGCGGTGCTCTTCGTCGACCAGGGCCAGCCCGCGATCGTGGCGCTGCTCGCCGCGGTGCTCTCCGGCACCGCCATCGGGCTGTTCTACGGGTTCGTGTTCACCCGCTTCGGCATCCCGAGCTTCGTGATCTCCCTGGCCGGACTGCTGGGCTTCCTCGGGCTCCAGCTCTACGTGCTGCGGGGCATCGGGTCGATCAACCTGCCCTTCGACTCCCAGCTGGTCTACTTCGCCCAGCTGGCCTTCCTGCCCGCGTGGCTGAGCTACGTGCTCGTCGTCGCGGTCGCCGCCGGTCTGCTCCTCACCGGTCTCGGACGCTCGCGCGCCCGACGCGCGGCGGGACTCTCGGGTGCCTCGACCACGTTCGTCCTGGTGCGGTCGGCCCTGGTCCTGGTCGTCCTCGGTGGCGCCGTCGCCTACCTCAACACCGCCCGTGGCATCGGGTGGATGGTGGCGCTCTTCGTCGGACTGGTCTCGGTCGTGCACTACGTGCTGACCCGCACCAAGTACGGCACCTACCTCTTCGCGGTCGGCGGCAACGTCGAGGCGGCCCGCCGGGCCGGGATCGACGTACGACGGGTCTACGTCGGCGCGTTCGTGGCCTGCTCGACCCTCGCCGCGGTCGGTGGGGTGCTGGCCGCCTCCCGTCTGGCCGCCGCCAACCAGAGCACGGGCACCGGCGACGTCAACCTCAACGCCATCGCCGCCGCCGTCATCGGAGGCACCTCCCTCTTCGGTGGCCGCGGCACCGCCTTCGCCGCGCTGCTCGGGATCCTGGTGATCCAGTCCATCTCCAGCGGGCTGACGTTGCTCAACCTCGACTCCTCCTTCCGGTTCATGGTCACCGGCGCCGTCCTGCTCCTCGCGGTCGGCGTGGACTCCGTCGCCCGGGCCTCCCGGGCCAGCCACGGGCGCGGGTGAGGACCGTGCGGACCGCGGCAGGACAGGGCAGGGTGCGGTGATGGGCGTCCGGTCGGTCAGCGTCGACGTCGGCACCAGCCTCGTGAAGGCCGTGGGGTACGACGAGCAGGGGCGGGAGACCACCGTCGCCCGCCGGCCCTCCACGGTCGAGCGCCCCGCGCCGGGCCGCGCCGAGCAGGACGTGGCCGACGTACGACGTCGGGTGCTGGAGGTCGTCGAGGAGGCAGCCTGCGCCGACGGTGGCCCCGGGGTCGGCCCCGGGGTCGGCCCCGGGGTGGACGTGGTCACGGTGACCGCCCAGGGCGACGGATGCTGGCTGCTCGACGCCGAGGGCGCACCCACGGGCACGGGCATGTTGTGGAACGACGCCCGGGCCGCGGGCCAGGTGCGCACCTGGCAGCGCGACGGCGTGCTGTCCACCGCGTACGAGCGGTCCGGCTCGATGACGTTCCCGGGGCTGGCCAATGCCCTGCTCGCGTGGTGCGCCCAGGAGGACCCGCGTCGGCTCGAGGGGGCCGCTGCCGCCCTGAGCTGCGGCGGCGTGGTGCACGCCGCGCTGACCGGCCGGCTGGCCATCGAGACCACCGACGCCTCCGCCCCGTTCCTCGACGCCGGGAGCACCGCCTGGTCCGGGGACCTGTTCGACCTCTTCGACCTCGGCTGGGCCCGGTCGCTGTTCCCCGACCCCCTCGCCGAGGACGACCGCTCCGCTCCGGTGGCCGCCGACCTCGGACGACGCCTCGGTCTGGCCGAGGGTGCGGTGGCCGTGATGGCGCCGTACGACGTGCCGGCCACCGTGCTCGGCAGCGGCGCCGTCCGCGTGGGTGAGGCCTGCGCCATCCTCGGCACGACGTTGTGCACCGCCAGCGTGATCGACGCCGCCGAGCCCGTGCACGGTCCGCAGGCGGGGCTGCGGCTGCGGTCGGGCGTGCCCGGGCAGGACCTGCGGGTGATGCCCACCGCGGCCGGCACCGACGTGCTCGACTGGGCCTGCCGGGTCACCGGCACCGACACCCCGGGTGACCTCGTCGGCCTGGCCGGCGGCAGCCCCGACGGCGCCCGCGGGCTGACCTTCCTGCCCTACCTCTCGCCGGCGGGCGAGCGCGCACCGTTCCTCGATCCCGGAGCGCGCGGCAGCCTGCACGGGCTGAGCCTCGAGCACGGCCGCGAGGACGTCGCCCGCGCCGTGCTCGAGGGGCTGACCCATGTCGTGGCCGACTGCGTCCTGCAGGCCGGGCCCGTGCCCAGCGTGCTGCGGCTGGCCGGCGGTGGCAGCCGCAGCGACGTGTGGTCCCAGCTTGTGTCCGACGTCCTCGGCTGCCCCGTGACCCGGTGCCGCGACTCCGAGGTCGGCGCCCGGGGAGCCCACCTGGTCGGCCTGGTCGCCCGGGGAGACGGCGAGGCCGACCTGGCCGCCGCCGCCCAGGAGCACGTGTCGGTCGTGGGGCGCCTGGACCCGGACCCCGCGCGGACGTCCCGCTACGCCGACCTCCACGAGCGGTTCCTGGAGCTGCGCGCCGCGGTCGGCCCGACCTGGGACGCCGGGTGAGCGGCCCGGTCTGGCTGGGCGTCGACCTCGGGACCGGCGGCGTACGGGCCCTGGCCGTCACCGGGTCCGGCGCGATCCTCGGGCGTGGCGACCGGCCGCTGCGCAGCCACCGGTCGGGGTCGCACCACGAGCAGGACCCCGAGGAGTGGTGGACCGCCACCGCAGCGGCGATCTCCGACGCGGTCGCCGACCTCGACGCGTCCCGCGTCGCCGGGGTGGCCGTCGACGGGACCTCGGGGACCGTGCTGGTCGTCGACGGTGGCGGTCGGCCGCTCACCCCCGCCCTGATGTACGACGACGGGCGCGCCGGCGCGGAGCTCGACCTCGTTAACGCGGCGGGCGGCGCGACGTGGTCGCGGCTCGGCTACCGGCGGATGCAGACCAGCTGGGGCCTGCCCAAGCTGGTGCACCTGCTGGCCGAGCACCCGGACGCACGGGGCGGTCGACTGCAGCACCAGGTCGACGTGGTCAACGCCCACCTGGTGGGTGGGCCCGTGGCCACGGACCTGAGCAACGCCCTGAAGACCGGCGCCGACCTCGAGGACGGCACCTGGCCCGGTGAGGTGCACGAGGCCCTCGGGCTGCCGGCGTCGCTCTTCCCGCCCCTGGTCCGACCCGGGGAGCCCCTCGGGTCGGTCGGCCGGGAGGCCGCGGCCCGGTGCGGCCTGGTGGCCGGCACCCCGGTGCTCGCGGGCGCGACGGACGGCACCGCGGCCCAGCTCGCCTCGGGGGCCACCGAGCCCGGGGACTGGAACGTCGTGCTCGGCACCACCATGGTCTTCAAGGGGGTGACCCGCGACCTGCTGCACGACCCGCAGGGCGTGGTCTACAGCCACCGCGCGCCCGACGGCTCGTGGCTGCCGGGCGGCGCGTCCAGCACCGGTGCGGGGATCGTCGGCCGCGAGCAGGACACCGGACCTCTCGCCGGTTGGTCGCTGGAGGACCTCACCGCCGCCGCGGACTGGGACGGGCCCGCGCCGAGCGTG
>Ga0325400_1007659_pt1 | contig 10320 bp, 10 predicted proteins | sample PopdelMetagenome_2_FD_205662 | JGI IMG/M metagenome (GOLD analysis project Ga0325400, IMG submission 205662) | Populus deltoides microbial communities from Bellville, Georgia, United States - Xylem-PdKOR-R1 | ecosystem: Host-associated > Plants > Phyllosphere > Stem > Wood/Secondary xylem...
GGTGCTGGTGTTCACGCTGGCGTTTTTCGGCCTGTTCGCGCGAGGCCGGTACGTGTGGAGCGGGGTACCGCTGGCTGCCGCCATCGCGATGAAAGTCTATCCGGGTGCGTTCGGAGTCCTGCTGCTTCTGCGCCGCCAGTACAAGGCGGCCGCCCTTACCGGCATCCTGACGGTCGTGCTGACGTTCGGCGCGTCGGCGCTGTATCCCGGCGGGTTCGCGGGGACCTATGCGCTATGGCAGCAGCGCATGGACTTCCTGCAGACCACCTATGTCGCCAATCCAATCATGCACCAAGGTAGCCTGAGCTATCTGTCGCTGGTGAAGATCGGCGCCCGTGTGATCCATTTCGACTTCGCGGGCCATTCCGGCACCGTGCTATTCCTGTATTCGGCCATAGCCGCGGCAATCTTTGCGGTCGTTCTCGCCTATGTCATGCTGCGCGAACGCGAGCCGTGGCGGCAGGTGTACCTGCTGACCTTCCTGACGTTGGTGCTGCCGCAGGTATCGTTCGACTACAAGCTGATCTTCCTGCTGATCCCGCTCGTCATGTTCCTGGCCGCAGGCCCTGGACGGCGCAGGGAGGACCTGTTCTTCCTGTGGGCATTCGGAGTGGTGCTGATCCCCAAAGCCTACTTTCCGCTGGACAGCGAGACCAAAATGAGCGGCATCATCAATCCGGCCGCGCTGACAATCATGGCGGGGTATATCATGTGGACGGGATTGCGCCGCCCGGTTGCTGCACGCGGAGAAGTCGCTGATGCCGCCACGGCGATCACCTGATCGACCAATCCCGGGAAAAAGGATCACCTATTGATGGTTCCAAGCGAGGGACGGGGCGTGCCTGCCGCGCCGGACAGGTCGCGCCCGCCACGCGTCCTGTTTCAGGTCGTCAGGCGTGCCGAACGGCTGTTCGGCAGTGTGCTGGCTTGGCTGGAGCACCGTGACCTTCCGGCCTTGCGCCCATGGCTGCGGCTGGCGCGCAGCCGCGAGTTCTGGCGGTTCGTGCGCTTCCTCGCGACCGGCGGGATCAATTTTGCCTTTTCCTATTCGGTGTTCCTGGTCATCCATTTCGTGGGCGGCTCGCCGGATATCGCCGTGGTCGGGTCCTGGGTGTTGGGCGTGCTGTTCAACTTCCTGTCCACGGGACGGCTGGTGTTCGGGACCGGCAAGCTGCACCTGCTGCCGCGCTTCGTTGCCGTGTATTTGGTGCAGCTGGCCGCCAACATCATGGCATTGCGTATGCTGGTGGGCGCCGGCCTGTCCCCGCCCGCGGCGCAGGCGCTGGTAGTCGTGGTGTTGGCGGTAGCGACATTCTTCGCACTGCGCCGGTTCGTGTTCGCGCCGCATCTGGTTGCCCGCCGGGACTGACCCCGCCGGGCGACCACGCTTCAGGCGCTGGCGCGGACCCAGTCGATCATCTGGCGCAGTCCCTCCTCCTTGGCGATGGTGGGACGCCAGCCGAACAGCCGCTCCGCTTTGCCCACATCGGCGACGAACACCTTCTGGTCGCTGCTGCGAGGCGGCAACTCGGTGTAGCGCAGCTGAACCCCCAACTCGGCCTCCAAAAGGCCGAACAGCTCGAGCAGCGACAGGCTGTTGCTCATGCCTCCGCCGATGTTGAACGCTTGTCCCCGCGTCTGGTCGATTGCCTTCACTGCCTTGAAGTAGCAGTCGACCAAGTCGGGTGCGAACAGCACGTCGCGGACCTGCTTGCCATTGCCCGAGATGGTGAAAGGGTCCCGGTCGGGCCGCGCCAATGTCTCCACGGCCTGGCTGACGAACCAGCCGATCCAGCCCTGGTCAATGCTGGCGAACTGGCGCCCACCGAAGATTGAGGAATGGCGGAATACAACGCTGTTGATGCCGAACGACAGACAATAGTCGCGGATATACTGGTCTGCCGCACCCTTAGAACAGCCATAAGGGGTGCGAAAGTCGAGCGGCACCGTTTCGGGAAAGCCATGGGGAAAGTCGTCGCATACATACCGGGTCGTCGTCTCGGTGTAGCGGTGGTCCTCCAGGTCGCCATAGACCTTGTTGGTCGACGAGAAGATGATCGTTGCATTCGGGGCATGCTGGCGCAATGCCTCCAGCACGTTGAAGCCGCCCAGCACGTTGGTCTCGAAATCGCGGCGCGGGTTGTTGAGTGAAGTGGTCATCGCAACCTGGCCGGCGGTGTGGAACACCACGTCCGGGCGGAAATCGCGCACCGCGCCCGCCACGCGATCGGCATCGGCGACGTCCGCTTGGTGCATGGCAAAGTCGCCTTGACCCCGGAGCCAGGCGAGGTTGATGTCCGCGCCGCGCCGGGACAAGTCGTCGTAGACCGCGACCTCGTGGCCCAGGCGGAGCGCCTCGCTCGCCAGATTGCTGCCCAGGAACCCGCAACCGCCCGTAACCAGTATTTTCATTGCCCGCCCCATGCTGCAAAAGCCGTCGCGCCCTTAGCCGCTCGCGGAGCGCCTAGCTACCATCGAGGTGCCGTTTGTCTGTCACGCTGTCCGTGATCCTGCCGTCCTACAACGAGGAGGAGAACCTTCGCCTGCTGGTGCCGCGCATTAAGCATGCCTGCGAGGAGATCGCCCCGGACCACGAGATCATCGTGGTCGACACGATGGAGCTGATGGACGGCACCCCCGAATTGTGCGCGGAAGAGGGCATCCGCTATCTCAACCGGGCGGGTGGCAACCTGTACGGCGACGCGATCCGCACCGGCATCGCGGCTGCGCAAGGTCGCTACGTCATCTTCATGGACGCGGACGGATCGCACCCCCCGCATTTCCTGGCGGACCTGTTCCGGCATCGCGACGAGGCCGAGATCGTGGTCGCCTCGCGCTACGTGAAGGGCGGATTCACTGAGAACTCGGCCGCGCTGGTATGGATGAGCTGGATCGTCAACGTCGGCTACCGACTAGTGCTGGGGATCAAGTGCAAGGACGTGTCCAACAGCTTCAAGCTGTACCCGGGTCCGGCATTGAAGGAGCTCGACCTGCGCTGCGGCAATTTTGATATCGTCGAGGAGCTACTCTACAAGCTCATCAAGCGCAATCCGGGCTTCCGGATCAAGGAGGTACCGTTCAGCTTCAAGAAGCGGATGTTCGGCCAGACCAAGCGCAACCTCGTCGCTTTCGTCTTCAGTTACATGGAGACGCTGGTCCGGCTGCGGTTGGGGCGCTGAGGTGACGGACGCGAGGACAGCGCGCACCGTCGCGGTGACGGGCGCGAACGGGTTCATCGGCGGCCGGCTGATGGAGCGGCTGGCCGAGATGTCGGACATCGCCACGATCCCGCTCACCCGCGGCACCGATCCCGATGCAGCGCGTGCCGCGCTGGCGCGGGCAGACGTGGTGGCGCACATGGCGGGGGTGACGCGGCCGCGAGTGTTCGAGGAGTTTGACCAAGGCAACCGCCGGCTGACCGAGGATCTCGCCGGGACAATCCGGGCGAACGGGACCACGCCCTTGATCCTGTTCGCGTCCACCGTGCGCGCGGTCGAGGACACCGAATATGGCCGCACCAAAAAGGCCGCGGAGGATGCCCTCGTCCACCTGGCCAAGGACACGGGCTGCCGGGTGGCAATTTTTCGCCTGGCGCAGGTGTTTGGCCGCGGCGCCCGACCCTATTACAATGCGATCTCCGCCACCCTGCTCGCCGATGCGGCGCAGGGACAGGCAACCCGGCTGGAGCGCCCGGACGATCCGATCGAGGTGGTCGACGTCGCCGACGTGGCCGAGGCGTTCGCGGCCGTCATCGTCCATCCGCCCGCAGAGCAGGCGAGCATCCTGACAGTAGCGCCCAGTCACTGCACCACCGTGGGCACGCTGGCGGACATCGCGGGGCGGTTCGGCCGGGGCGATCGCCCCGATCCTGACCGGCCGATGGAGATCGCGCTGTTTGACGCGTTCAGGGGCTATCGTGAGGCACTCAGTGCGGGGACGCTGCCTCGTACTCCCTGATCTGTTCGAGGCACAGTGCGCGCATATCGTCGCCGGCGCGCCAGGCGCGGTGCCAATTGACAATCGTTTCCAGCGCCTCGTCCAGGCTCCAGCGCGGCGCCCAGCCGAGATCGCTGCGCGCCTTGGAGATGTCGAGCTTGAGGTAACGCGCCTCATGCGGCTGTTCGCGCCGATCATGCTGCCAACGCGCACCTTCGCCCCATAACGCCGCCATCCGGTCGGAGATCCAGCCTACGGGGCGCGCATCCTCGTCGCGCGGGCCAAAGTTCCAGCCTTCCGCCACGGCCTGCCCGCGCTCGTGCAGCGCCTGCGCAAGCACCAAGTAACCGCCAAGCGGCTCCAGCACGTGCTGCCACGGCCGGATCGACAGGGGGTTGCGGACCTCCACGGGCCGGCCCGCTTCCACCGCGCGGAGGATGTCGGGGATCAACCGGTCGAGTGCCCAATCGCCTCCGCCGATGACATTACCCGCGCGCGCGCTGGCGATCGCCGCGGCGCCCTGCTGCACGAAGAACGACCGCCGCCACGCCGCGGTGACCAGTTCCGCGCAGCCCTTCGAGCTGCTGTACGGGTCGTGCCCGCCCATCGGCTCGGTCTCGCGATAGCCCCAGGGCCATTCGCGGTTCTCGTAGCATTTGTCGGTCGTGACGATCACCGCCGCCCGTACGCTCGGACAGGCGCGTACCGCTTCCAGCAGGTGGGCGGTGCCCATGACGTTGACTGCATAGGTCTCGAGCGGCTGGTCGTAGGACAGGCGCACCAGCGGTTGCGCCGCCATGTGGATTACCGTTTCGGGCGCGAAGTCGACCAGGCTCGCGCGCAAGGCGGCGGCGTCGCGGATGTCGCCGATCTCCGATGCCATGCCGGTCGCGACGTCCGCAACGTCGAACAACGCCGGGCGGGTATCAGGTGCGAGCGCGAAACCCTTTACCGTCGCGCCCATCGCTTGGAGCCATAGCGACAGCCAGCTGCCCTTGAACCCGGTGTGCCCGGTCAGGAAGACGCGCCGTCCCGCCCAGAATGCCGGGTCGATCATGCCGCCTATCACGCCCATGTCTTCCACGGTGCGCCCGCCTGCCACAGCTCCTCGAGGTGAACCTTGTCGCGGAGCGTATCCATTGGCTGCCAGAAGCCGCGATGGCGATACGCCATCAGCTCGCTATCGGCCGCCAGTCCGCGCAACGGCTCTTGTTCCCAGATCGTGCCGTCATCGGTCAGGTAATCCAGGACGCGCGGCGACAGCACGAAGAAGCCGGCGTTGACGCCCGCCCCATCGCCGTCCGGCTTCTCCATGAAGCTCGCCACCCGATCGCCGTCCATGTCGAGCGCGCCGAACCGACCGGGCGGCACCGCCATGGTCAGCGTCGCCTGCCGGCCATGCGCCTTGTGAAAGGCGATGGACGCGGTGATGTCGACGTCGCCCACCCCGTCGCCATAGGTCATGCAGAATGCATCCTCGTGGCGCAGGTAATCGGCCACGCGCTTCAGCCGCCCGCCCGTCATGGAGGTTTCGCCCGTGTCTACCAGCGTCACGTTCCACGGCTCGGCGCGGCGTTCGTGCACCTCCATCCGGTTCTCGGCCATCCGGAACGTAACGTCGGACATGTGCAGGAAGTAGTTGGCGAAATACTCCTTGATGACATAGCCCTTGTAGCCGCAACAGACGATGAAGTCGTTGACGCCGTGCGCCGCGTAGATCTTCATGATGTGCCACAGGATTGGCTTGCCGCCGATCTCGATCATCGGCTTAGGCCGGACGCTGGTCTCCTCGCTGAAGCGGGTGCCCAGGCCGCCTGCCAGAATCACTGCTTTCATCGTCTTGGCCCATGTCCCTGGTGCCGCACGTGCAGGGGTGCGGTGGTGGAAGGTCGGGCAGGCGGCTACACGGATTCGCGAAGGCGCGAAAGAGAGCCGCTTTCACGCCTTCGCGTTGACAGCGCCCGCGGGCTGCTTAGTCACCGCCCGCGTCCGTGGCCGTCGGCCCGCGACCCAGTGTGGAGTGTCACTTGTGTCCGACCGAATGTTCCTGTCCGCGCCGCACATGGGCGGCGACGAGCGGCTGCTGGTGGGGGAGGTGTTCGACAGCAACTGGATCGCGCCGACCGGGCCGATGGTGACCGCTTTTGAGGACGGGCTGGCGGCGCTGACCGGCGTTCAGCACGTTGCCGCGCTGTCCAGCGGCACCGCGGCGCTCCACCTGGCGCTGCGCCTGTCGGGCATCGGCGCGGGCGACGAGGTGTGGGGCGCGACCATGACCTTCATCGGCGGGGTCGCGCCGATCCTCTATGCCGGTGCGGCGCCCGTGTTCCTGGACGTCGATCCCGACAGCTTCCTCCTCGACCTCGACCTGCTGGAGGACGCGTTGCGCACGGCCCGGGACGCGGGACGGCCGCCCAGGGTGGTCATCACCACCGACCTGTACGGCCATGTGATCGACGGCGCGCGGATGGCGACGTTGCGCGATGCCTATGGCTTCGTCTGGATCAGCGACGCAGCGGAGGCGGTCGGTGCCTATCGCGATGGCCGTCATGCGGGTGCGGGCGCGGACTTCGTGATCCTGTCTTTCAACGGCAACAAGATCATCACCACGTCCGGAGGGGGCGCACTGGCCGGCGACGACGGCGCGGCAATCGCGCAGGCGCGTTTCCTGTCGACCCAGGCGCGTGATCCCGCGCCGCATTACGAGCACACCACCTATGGCTACAATTACCGCCTGAGCAACGTGTGCGCGGCGATCGGGGTCGGCCAGCTCAGGGTGCTGGAAAGCCGGGTGGAGCGGCGCCGCGCGATCAACGCGCTCTACGCCGAGCGGCTGGGCAGACTGCCCGGCTTCGCGTTCAGCCCCGAGGCCAAGGGCATGCGCGCCAATCGCTGGCTTACCACCGTCCGCATCGATGCGGACCGGGCGGGCTTTGATCGTGAAGCGGTGCGTCTCGCGCTGGAGGCAGAGAATATCGAGAGCCGCCCCTTGTGGAAGCCGATGCACATGCAGCCGGTGTTCGCCAATGCGCGCTATTGGGGCGGCAATGCGGCCGAGCGCGCGTTCGTGGACGGGCTATGCCTACCGTCGGGATCGGCGATGACCGATGCGGACGTCGCGCGGGTCTGCGCGGCCGTTGAAGCGTTGGCGGGGCGCTGAGCCGGTGGTGAAGCGGCTGATCGATATCACCGGGGCGCTGACAGGGCTGGTGCTGCTGTTGCCGGTGATGCTGGCCTGCGCGCTGGCGGTCCGGATCAGCATGGGCCGACCGATCCTGTTCCGGCAGACCCGGCCGGGGCTTGAGGGACGGCCGTTCGAGATGGTCAAGTTCCGCACGCTGGCCGACTGGCGCGACGAGCGGGGCGAACTTCTGCGCGACGAGTTCCGAATGCCGCGAGTGGGACGCTTCCTGCGCGCCGCCAGCCTGGACGAGCTGCCCGAGCTGTGGAACGTAGTCAAGGGCGACATGAGCCTGGTCGGGCCCCGGCCGCTGCTGATGCGCTACCTGCCGCGCTACACCTCCGAACAGGCACGTCGGCACGACGTGCGCCCCGGCGTCACCGGGTGGGCGCAGGTCAACGGCCGCAACACCATCGATTGGGCGGATAAGTTCGTGCTGGACGTGTGGTACGTCGACCACCGCTCAACCGCGCTGGATCTGAAAATCCTGTGGTTGACGGTGATGCGCGTGGTGCGTCGGCAGGACGTCAATGCGGAGGTCGGCACCTCGCCCGAATTTTGGGGTGTGACAGGGCCGCCCGATCAGCCTGCCGCGGCGCGCAGCGCATCATCGATCGCGGAAACCCCAGCCTCGAACGACATGCGCTCGCGATAGTAGGCGGCACCCGCCTGTCCCATCGCCTCACGCGTCTCCGCAGGCATCGCACGCAGGCGAAGCGCGGCATCGACCAGCGCATCCGGCTCCTCCGGCGTGAAGGTGAGGCCCGCGCCCGCTTCCTCGACCACCGCGGCCGCATTGCCCCGGACCCCCATCAGGATCGGCTTGGCCGCCACCAAATAGGCCTGGGTCTTGGATGGAATGGTGATCGCGAACAGCGGGTCGTCGCGCAGGTGGACGAGCAGCGCGTCCGCTTGGGCGAAGACGGGCGGCATGTCCCTGGGGTGGCATGGTTCCAGAAAGACGATGCTATCCAGTCCCGCGGCTTGTGCAGCGGTGCGCAGCCTCTCGCGCTCCACGCCACCCCCGATCATGGTGAAGCGAATGTCGGGCGCCCTATCCTTGAGCCGCTTCGCCGCCTCGATCACCACGCCCAACGCCTGGGCATGGCCCATGTTGCCTGCGAACAGGATGTTGAAGCCGCGATCGGCGCGGGGTGACGGCAGGGCAGGGGCGCCCGCCTGTTGGACGATCTCGGGCGGGGCCCAGTTGGGGATCACCGTGATTGGCCGCGCGATCCCGCGTGCCTCCAACGCCCGCTTGAACCCCGGCGACAGCACCACGATCCGCGCGGCGCGACGGAAGACAAAATTCGTCCATGCGCCCACCGCCTTCATCATCCAGCCGTGCCGGACCATGCCGGTCGCTGCCAGCGTGTCCGGCCACAGATCCTGGACGTCGACCACGAAGGGGACGCGGCGCAGCAGCCGGAGCAGGACGGCACCGGCCGCGGCAGTCATCGGCGGGGTGTAGACATAGACTACGTCCGGACGCCTGAGCGTCAGCGCCAACAGCCCTGTAGACGCGGCGAACGAGCAATAATTGAGGATGCGCCGGACCGCAGACTGATCGTGGCTGGGGTACAGCGCGCCCCGCGTCACGCGGATGCCGTCCATCATCTCGCGCTGGACGGCGCGCACCTTGTAGCCGGGATAAACCCTGCCGCCCGGATAGTTGGGAAAGCCGGTCAGCACCTCCACCTCGTGCCCGCGCGCTTGCAGCGCCTTGGCAAAGGCTAGGCCCTTGAAGGTCGGCTCCGGCTGGAACCATTGGGTGAGGATCACAATGCGCAACGGCTGCGTCAGGCGGGGGACTGACGCGCGCCGGGACCGACCGTCGCCTCGTATGCCTCGTGGAACCACGCCACCCGCTGTTCGAGCGCGCCGAAGGTGGCGGGGCGGGTGAGGCCCACGACCGCTTTCTGCTGGGCTTCCGAGATGTCACGGTCCTCGCCGCTGACCTGGCGCTGGGTACGCGCGGCGGTGTCCCAGAAGGCGTCATCCTGCGGGTTGCCGGTCAGCTCGAAAATGCGGTCGTCCACCCGGGTGCGGGTCGCGTCGATCGGGCTGAGGGTGGTCATCAGCACCGCCTCCCGCATCGCGACGATAAAGGTATTGGGGAAAAGGTGGTGGATCTTGTACCCGGCATATTCGTACTCGCCGCGCTCCAGATTCTCCCAAAACCCCGGAAACGTCCAGTCGGGGGTGCGCCGGCGCAGCATGTGCGAGTGGAGCCCGTCGCACTCGTAGACGAAGCCCCAGGCGGGGATCGCGGTCTCGCCGATCGACTGGGGATGGACGAACTGGACGTGGTAATCGTCCAGCGTGACCTCATAGCAGAGCTTCCAGTTGGCCGCGTTCTCGCCCGTCCAGCGATGGCGCGAGACGCCTGTCTGCGCGGTGACGGCGCGGATCAAGGGCGCGCAGCGGCCGAGATAGCCTTCCAGCGGGGGCACGGCGTCCGCCAGAGCGGCGAATACCATGGTGCCGCACGTCTCGATCCGGATGCGGGGCAGCGCCAGGTCAGCGCGCTCCTCACGCGACAGGCAGAACAGCTCCTGATTGCGCGCGACGCCGACCGGGACGCCTTCGCCGTCGTAGCGCCAAGCATGGAAATCGCACAGGATCGGACCGTTGCCGGCGGGCTGGCGGCGGAGCGGAAAGCCGCGATGCTGGCAGACATTGTGGAACCCGCGCAGCTCGCCGCGGACGTTCTGGATGAAGATGTCGGTGCCGAATACGGGCGCGCGGACCCAGTCATTGGGGCGGGCAAGCTCGTCAGTGGTGGCGACGAACTGCCACGCGGTGCGCGCCAGCGCGGCCATTTCGGCCTGGAAATAGGCGGGCGAGGTATAGAGCCGGGCGTTGTCCGCGCCTGATGCGCTGCTGCTACGGGCGGGCGGCGGGCCGGGTTCGACGGTTTCGGAGTCGAGAATGGCGGTGTCCTGCTGCATCCGTGGGTCCTTCAGGCCACGTCGGCGATGACGGGCGTGTCGGTCGGCAGCGTCGCGACTACCCCGTCCGCCATGGCGCGCGCGTACGCTTCACGCCAAACGCGGATGCGGACCTCGCCTTCACCGATGAAGCCGGGCTTGTCGCTGATTGCCAGCCCCTGCTGCACGGTTTCGAGCACGGGCAGGTCCTCCTCGACGATGATCTTGAGGCCGTTCTCGCTGTAGGTCGCGTTGACCATGTCCTGGCGCCCG
>Ga0325400_1007660_pt1 | contig 10320 bp, 6 predicted proteins | sample PopdelMetagenome_2_FD_205662 | JGI IMG/M metagenome (GOLD analysis project Ga0325400, IMG submission 205662) | Populus deltoides microbial communities from Bellville, Georgia, United States - Xylem-PdKOR-R1 | ecosystem: Host-associated > Plants > Phyllosphere > Stem > Wood/Secondary xylem...
TGGGCGGTGCGGGCGGGCGCCCTCTCCTGCACCGTCATCGTCTCCAACCCCGGCCCCGGCGTGCTTCCCTTCAGCCTCGGCGCCCATCCCGCCTTCGCCTGGCCCCTGCCGGGCGCCGCAGGGCCGAAGGGCCACGCCCTGCGGTTCCCCGGGCTGGACGCCCCCTCCCTGGCCGCCCGGCGCCTCACGGACGGGCTGGTGGACGGGGCCGAGACCATCCCCCTCCGCGACGGCGCCCTGCCCCTCCACCCCGGCCTCTTCGCGGCCGACGCCATCGTCCTCCCGGCCTTTCCCGGCCGCCGCCTGACCTTCGCCGCCCCGAACGGCGCGGCGCTGGAGATGGCGTGGGAGGGCTACGGCGACCTCGGCCTCTGGACCAAGCCCGGCGCGCCCTTCCTGTGCCTGGAGCCCTGGTGCGGCACCGCCGCGCCCCTCGGCTGGTCGGGCGACATCGCGGAGAAGCCGGGCGTCGTCCGGCTGGAACCGGGGGGATCGCGGACGTTCCGCTGGTCTGTGCGGCCGGTCCCGGCGGCGCCCTGACCGGCCGGATGCGCGGGGCGGCGTCGCATTGCCCCGCCCCCATCGTTGCGGCACCCTTCCGGAAACCCGCCCCTTCGAGGAGGCGGGCCAGGGAAGGACCCACCCCATGCGGACTCACCTCCTCGGCGCCGCGGCGCTGCTCGCCCTCGCGGCCGCGCCGTCCCGGGCGGAGGTCACGCGCTTCGAGGTGACGGCGCGCGAGGCGGCGGCCCTGGGCGGGCGGGAGTTCGGCGCGCGGGGCCGGGCGGAGAAGATCACCGCCCGCGCCACCGTCGCCCTCGACCCCGCCGATCCCCGCAACGCCGTCATCGCCGATCTCGACCGCGCCCCGCGCAACGCGCAGGGGCGGGTGGAGGCGGTGACCGACGTGGTCATCCTCCGGCCCGAGCGGCCGAGCGGCACGATGGTGCTGGAGGTGCCGAACCGCGGCCGCAAGCTGCTGACGGGCTGGGCGCAGGACGCGGACGGCGCCGGGGCCATCCGGCTGTCACGCCCCGAGGATGCGGGGAACGGCTTCCTGCTGGAGCAGGGCCTCACCGTGGTCTGGGCCGGCTGGCAGCTCGACACGCCCGCCGGCGCCGACCTGCTGCGGATCGACGTGCCGACCGTCCCCGGCCTCACCGGCCCCTCGCGGGAAGAGGTCACCTTCGCCGACGCGGCCACGCCGAAGCGCGTTGCCCTCTCCTACCCCGCCGCCGACCGCGCCTCCGCCCGCGTGACCGTGCGGGACCGCACGGATCAGGCACGCGCGACGCCCGAGGGGCTGGCGCTGCGCTTCGCGGACGACTCCACCGTCGAGATCGACCGCCCCGCCGGCGCCGCCCCCGGCGCCCTCTACGAGATCACCTACACCGCCCGCGACCCCCGGCTCTCCGGCATGGGCCTGGCCGCGATGCGCGACGTGGCGAGCTTCCTGCGGCGCGAGACCGGCGCGGCCAACCCCCTGGCGCGGGACGGCCGCAGCGGCGTCGACCGCGCCATCGGCCTCGGCATCTCCCAGTCCGGCCGCGCCCTGCGCGACCTGCTTTACTTCGGCCTGAACGAGGACGAGGCCGGCCGCATCGTCTTCGACGGCATGATGCCGATCATCCCCGGCGCGCGCCGCAGCTTCACCAACGCCCGCTTCGCCCAGCCCGGCCGCAACCCCGGGCCGCAATACGACCGCCTCTTCCCCGTGCTGCAGTTCCCCTTCACCTACCCCGTGACGGAGGACCACCTGAGCGGGAAGCGGGACGGCATCCTGCTGCGCTGCCGCCTGACCAACACCTGCCCCCGCATCCTCCACATGGATTCCGAGTTCGAGTTCTGGGGCTCCCAGGCCAGCCTGCTGGTGACGGACACGCGCGGCCGGCACCTCGACATGCCGCCGGACGTCCGCCTCTACCTCCTCTCCGGCGCCCCCCACGGCAACCCGGCGGACGCCGTGGCACGTGCCAGCGACACCTGCGCCCTGCCGCTGAACCCCGTCAGCGGCGGCCCCGCCCTGCGCGCCCTGCTGGCGGCGATGGAGGCCTGGCTGCGCGACGGCACGGAACCGCCCGCCAGCCGCTTCCCCATGCGCGCCCAGGGCACGCTGGTGCCCGCGAACGAGGTCTATCCGGCCATCCCCGGCCTGCCCTACCGCGGCCAGCACGCCCGCGCCGAATGGATCGAGCAGACCGCGCCGCTGCCCACCGCGCGCGGCGAATACCCCCTCTTCCTCCCCCGCGCCGGGCTGGACGGCAACGCCGTCGCCGGTCTGCGCCTGCCGCTTCTGGAAGCGCCGCGCGCCACCTACGTCGGCTGGAACGCCCAGCGCGGAGCGGACGGACCGCAGGAGATCTGCACCCAGGTCGGCGGCGTCCTCCCCCTGCCCGCCACCCGCGCCGAGCGCGAGGCGTCCCGCGACCCCCGTCCCTCGCTGGAAGAACTCTACCCCACGCCCGACGCCTACGAGGCGGCCGTGCGCGCCGCGACGGACCGGATGGTGGCGGAGCGCGTGCTGCTGCCCGCGGACGCCGCGGCGGCCTTGGCCCAGGCGCGGGACGGCCGTCTCGCCCGGCTATCGCGCTGAGTTTTTCCCGCTGGGCCGACGCTCTACGCCGCCAGGGGGAGGAAGAAAGAATTCTTCCTCCCCCTGGACCCCCTCCATCATCTTTTCCTGTTCATCGGAGAGGTTCCGGGGCCGGTGCGCCTCGGGTCCATGACCCGAGGCGGCGACACGGGCAGGAAGGGCGAGACGTAGGGCGACCCAACGTCGGCATCGCATCCGCGAAGCCGTCTGTGGGTTCCAGGGCCCTCAGGGTCCTGGCGGGAGGGTCCAGGGAGGGCAGAGCCCTTCCTGGCCAGGCCATCGAAGATCGAGCGCCTCGCCACAGGCTCGCAACCCCGGTTTCTCCGCGCTAGCCTCCCCGTAAAGACGGAGGAAACCCCCATGCAGCGCCGCGCCCTCATCCTCGGCACCCTCGCCCTGCCCTTCCTGTCCCGCATGGCTTCCGCGGCGGAGGTGCAGGTGATGACCTCGGGCGGGCTGACGGCGGGCTACCGCCTTCTCATCCCCGGCTTCCAGGCGGCCACGGGGCACACGCTGACCACGGTGCAGGGGGCGTCCATGGGCGCGGCGTCCGACGCCATCCCGCAGCGCCTGTCGCGCGACGAGCCGGCCGACGTGCTGCTCCTCGCCGCCGACGGGTTGGAGGCGCTGATCGCCCGCGGCCTGGCCCGGCCCGGCAGCCGCGTGGACATCGCGCGTTCCCTCATCGGCATGGCCGTGAAGGCCGGCGCGCCGAAGCCCGACATCGGCACGGTCGATTCCTTCCGCCAGGCGCTGCTGGACGCGAAGTCGATCGCCTATTCCGCCAGCGCGAGCGGCGTCTACATCGAGACCGAGATGTTCCGGAAGCTCGGCATCCACGAGCAGGTGATGCCCAGGGCGCGCCGCATCCTCAGCGAGCGCGTGGGCACGGTGGTGGCGCGCGGGGAGGCCGAGATCGGCTTCCAGCAGGTGAGCGAGCTGCTGCCCATCGAGGGCATCGACTACCTCGGCACCATCCCCGAGGCGGTGCAGCTCCCCACGGTCTTCTGCGCCGGGATCGCGGCGAAGGCGCGCGAGCCGGAGGCCGCGCAGGCGCTGATCCGCTACCTCGCCTCGGCCGAGGCCGCGCCGATGCTGGAGCGGACGGGGCTGGAGCCGATCGTCACGGCCCGCCGCTGACCGGGCGGGGCGAGGAGGCCCCTTGCCAGCGCCGCCGCGCCGGGGAACATCGCCCCGACGTCCAGGAGAGAAGCCCATGCCGGAGCCCACCGGCCCGACCGCCCCGCGCGAGGACCCCCGCCTGCCCCTCACGGGCCTTCGCGTGGTGGAACTCGGCCACTACATCGCCGCGCCCTTCGCCACGCGGCTCCTGGCCGATCTCGGGGCCGAGGTGATCAAGGTGGAGCCGCCGGAGGGCGATCCGCACCGGGACTGGGGCGCGCGGGTGAACGGGCAGGCCGTGTGGTTCTCCATCCACGGCCGCAACAAGCTCTCCGTCACGCTCGACCTCAAGAGTGAGGAGGGCAAGCGCCGCGTGAAGGCGCTGCTCGCCCGCGCCGACGCGCTGGTGGAGAATTACCGCCCCGGCTACCTCGAGCGCATCGGCCTCGGGCCGGAGGTGCTGCACGCGGAGAACCCGCGCCTCGTCATCGCCCGCGTCTCCGGCTACGGCCAGGACGGCCCGTACCGCGACAAGCCCGCCTTCGGCGCCATCGGCGAGGCCATGGGCGGGCTGCGCCACCTGACCGCCAACCCCGGGCAGACGGACATGCCGCCCCCGCGCTGCGGCGTCTCCATCAGCGACGACCTCGCGGGCATGTACGCCGCCCTCTCCCTCGTCTCCGCCTGCTGGGGGCGCGACCGGACGGAAGTTGGCCCAGGGGGAGGAAGGGGCACGGTGATCGACCTCGACCTCGTCTCCTCCGTCTTCTCGCTGATGGAGGGGATGCTGCCGGAGTACGGGATGCTCGGCCGCGTGCGCCAGCCCATGGGCGCCGCCCTGCCGAGCGCCGCGCCCACCAACACCTACCCCTGCGCCGACGGGAAGTGGCTCGCCATCGCCGGCAATTCGGACCCTATCTACCGCCGGCTGATGGAGCGCATCGGCCGCCCGGACCTCACCGCCGATCCGCGCATGGCCACCAATTCCGGCCGCTGCGCCAACGCCGCGGAACTGGACGCCGCCATCGCCGAGTGGACGCGTACCCTCTCCGCCAAGGAGGCGCAGGAGGCGATGGAATCGGTCCAGGTCCCCTGCTCGCGCCTCTACGACATGAAGGACTGCGCGGAGGACCCGCACTTCCAGGCCCGCGACATGATGATCCCGGTGGAGGACCCCCATGTCGGCGCCACCGTCCCCCACCCCGCCGCGCCCTTTCGCTTCCAGGGCGTGGCACCGGCCGAGATGGTGCGCTGGCCCGGCCCCGCGCCCGGCCAGCACAACGACCACGTCTTCGGCACGCTACTGAAGGAGAGGAAGGCATGACCGACCGCGCCGTCATCAGCGACGTCGCCCCGCGCGACGGGCTGCAATCCATCGGCCCCTTCGTGCCGACGGAGACGAAGATCGCCCTCGTCGCCGCCCTCCACGCGGCCGGCCTCCGGCGCATGGAGATCGGCTCCTTCGTCTCCCCCCGCGCCGTGCCGCAGATGGCCGATACCGGGGAGGTGCTGAAGGCCGCCCTCGCCCTGCCCGGCCTCGAATCCACCGTGCTCGTGCCGAACCGCAAGGGCTTCGAGCTCGCCGCCACCTCCGGCGCGCAGCGCCTCGGCCTCTTCATGTCGGCCACCGAGGCGCACAACCGCTCGAACCTCAACCGCGGCCGCGAGGAGTCCTTCGCCGACCTCTCCGCCATCGTGCGGGAGGCGACGGCCTCCGGGCTGCTGGTGCGCTTCAACCTCTCCACCGTCTTCCACTGCCCCTTCGAGGGCGTGGTGCCCGACGCCGAGGCCCTGCACTGGGCCGAACGCATCGCCGCCCTGGACCCGGCCATCGAGATCGCCCTCTGCGACACCACCGGCAACGCCGCGCCGGACCAGGTGCGCCGGATCTTCGCGCACGCCCGCCGCGAATGGGGCGACCGCTTCGCCTTCCACGGGCACGACACCTACGGCATGGGCGTCGCCAACGTCTCCGCCGCGTGGGAGGCGGGAGTGCGCGTGTTCGATTCGGCCGCCGGCGGCCTGGGCGGCTGTCCCTTCGCGCCCGGCGCCACCGGCAACGTGGCCACCGAGGACGTGGCGTGGCTGTTCAGCCGCATGGGCGTGGAGACCGGCATCGACTGGACCGCCCTTCTCCGCGCCGCCGACATCGCGGCCGCCGTGCCGGGCGGCACGCCGGGCGGGCGGATGCGGGGGGTGCCTTCGGTTCGGCAGGCGGCCTGATCCGGCTCAGTCAGCGTTCTACGCAGCCAGGGGGAGGAAGAAGGAATTCACTCTCCCTGGACCCCCTCCATCATCTTTTTCTGTTCAACAGAGTGGTCATGGGGCCGGTGCGCCTGAGGTCGATGACCTCAGGCGACGACACGGTTAGGAAGGGCGGGGGGTAAAGCGGTTTAACGCGATCATCCCTTCCAGCGAAGCGACGAAGGCGGGTCCAGGGCCCTCAGGGTCCTGGCGGGAGGGTTCCAGGGAGGGCAGCGCCCTCCTTGGCCAGGCCGTGCAGGATCAGATCAGGCCGCCTTCAGCACCCGCCCCGCCACGGCGTCCAGCTTCGCCATCAGCGCCGGGTCGCGCTTTTCCGGCGGGGTGACCAGCGCCGCGTCCAGGGCGCGGTCGCAGCCGGCGGGGCAGGCGCCGCGGGGGGCGCCGAGCATCGGCACCACGGCCCGCACCAGGTCCTTCGCGCGGTCGGCGTTCTCCAGCAGCACCTTCACCACGGCGTCCACGGTGACGTGGTCGTGGCCGGGGTGCCAGCAGTCGAAGTCGGTGACCATGGCGACGGTCGCGTAGCAGAGCTCCGCCTCCCGGGCGAGCTTCGCCTCGGGCATGTTGGTCATGCCGATCACGTCGCAGCCCCAGGCACGGTAGAGCTCGCTCTCGGCCTTGGTGGAGAATTGCGGGCCTTCCATGACGAGGTAGGTGCCGCCCCGGCTGTGCTTCAGCCCGATGCCGCGCGCCGCCTCCTCCAGCGCGTCGCCCAGGCGCGGGCAGAGGGGGTGGGCCATGGAGACGTGGGCCACGCAGCCCGTCTCGAAGAAGCTCTTCTTGCGGGCGAAGGTGCGGTCGATGAACTGATCCACGATCACGAAGGTGCCGGGGGCGAGATCCCCGTTCAGGCTGCCCACGGCCGAGAGGGAGAGGATCTCGGTGCAGCCCGCGCGCTTCATCGCGTCGATGTTGGCGCGGTAGTTCAGCTCGCTCGGCGGCACGCGGTGGCCGCGGCCGTGGCGGGGCAGGAACACGCAGCGGACGCCGGACAGCGTGCCGAAGAGAAGCTCGTCCGACGGTTCGCCCCAGGGGCTCTCCACCCGCTCCCAGCGCCGGTCCTCCAGCCCTTCGATGTCGTAGAGGCCCGATCCGCCGATGAGGCCGATGACGGGGGTGATCTGGTCGGACATACCGCGCTCCGCTGCTGGCCGGGGCGGGGCGATCGGCCCTCCGGCGCGGGGGACCTAGCGCAGATCGTCCCGTCGCGAAATCGCGGGACCGACATCCCGTCACGAGCGGGCCGCATCGGTTTCTAATTTATCAACCTTCGGTTGTAGGGACGAAGCGAATACCACAGTATCACGTTCATCGCTTACGACGTGCAACGAAAGGACGGCCATGTCGGACTCGCGACCAGCCGACGAAGCCCAGCGGCTCCTGGACGTGGCCGATCTCAAGGCCTACGACCGGGTGACGGAAGAACTCCTCAACGCCTTCGTCCGCGTGGCGGGCGACCTGATGGGCGTCCCTGCCTCGGGGATCTCGATCGTGGGGGAGTGCGACCAGTCTTTCCTGGCCTCCCGCGGGCTGACGCCCACCTCCACGCCGCGCGACGACGCCTTTTGCAGCTATGCCATCCTGCGGCCGGACGAGGTGATGGTGGTGCCCGACCTCGCCGCCGATCCGCGTTTCCAGGACAATCCCCTGGTCACGGCGAACCCGGCGATGCGGTTCTATGCCGGCGCTCCCCTGCGCGGCAGCCGCGGCACGGCGGTGGGCACCCTGTGCGTGATGGATACCACCCCCCGGCAGATGACGCCCGCGTTGCTGGACCGCCTGCGGGACCTCTCCCTCGGCGTCTCCGCGGCGCTGACCTTGCGCCAGGCCATCCGGGAGGTGCACCGCGCCGCCCGGACCGATGCCCTCACCGGCATGCTCAACCGCAAGGCCTTCGACGAGATGCTGGACGAGCCCGTCGTCCGCGACCTCGGGCTGCTGATGATCGATCTCGACGGCTTCAAGCCGATCAACGACACCTACGGCCATGCCGGAGGCGACCGGGCCCTGACCGAGGTGGCCCGCCGCCTGGCGGAGACGGTGCGGACGCGCGACTCCGTGGTGCGGCTGGGCGGCGACGAGTTCGTGGTGGTGATGCGGGAAGTGGAGCGACCCGAGGCCTGCACCGGGCTGGCGGCCCGGATCCACGCGGCCCTGGCCGACACCTTCGTGCTGAACGGTTCCATCGTGCCGCTCCGCGCCTCCATCGGCTGCGCGGCCATGCCCTGGCATGCATCGACGATGCGGATGCTGCTGGAGCGCGCGGATGCCGCGCTCTACGCCGCCAAGCGGGCCGGCCGGGGCATCACCCGCTCCGCCAGCGAATCGGCGGCCGGGCAGGGCGTCGGCCGCGTGGCCCTGGAGGCCTGGCTGCAGGAGGCCTTCGCCCCCGGCGGGCGCGTACCGTTCCATCTGGTCTTCCAGCCGATCGCGGAGTTGCCCACGGGACAGGTGCGGATGGCCGAGGCGCTGCTGCGCTGGCGCACGGATGCCGGCCTTTCCCTCCGCCCCGCCGACGTGCTGCCGGTGATCGAGGGGATGGGCTACTCCGCGGCCCTCGACCGCTGGGTGGTGGGGGAAGCCTGCCGGCTGGTCGCCGCCGCCCCACCGCCCTATCCCATCTCGGTCAACGTCTCCGCCAGCACCTTTGGCCTTCCGGGCTTCGACGCCGAGGTGAACGCCATCCTGCGCCGTCACGGGGTGCCGGGCACGGCGTTGGTGATCGAGATGACGGAGGGCTCGCTGTCGGGCGATCCGGAATCGGCGATGGCCAACATCCGCGGGCTGAGCGCGCTGGGCGTCCCCGTGGTGCTGGACGATTTCGGCGGCGGCCACGGCACCCTGGCCCGTCTGCGCGGCCATGCCTTCGACGCCATCAAGATCGACCGTTCCCTCGTCACCGACTGCGCGCGGGACCCGCAGAGCCGGGCGCTGATCGAGGCGGTGGCGGACATGGCCCAGGCCCTCGGCGTCCCGGCGGTGGCGGAAGGCGTGGAGAACGCGGCCCAGCTCGCGGTCCTGGCGCAGTGCGGCGTGGAATGCGCGCAGGGCTTCCTCATCTCCCATCCCATCGCCTGGGATCGGCTCGAAGATGCCGCCACCGCGATGCCGGGCCGCATCCGGACCGCGCTAGCGGAGGGGGGGATCACGGCGGGCGCGGCCTGATGACCGGTACGCCTCCGTTCTCATAAGCCTCCGCTCCACGTCTGCTGGGCCCCTGGCCGGACCCTGGGGGATCGGAACGGGGGCCTCCGGTCGAGGCGGGACGGCCTCAGCGCATCCGTCCCCCGCCCGGTCCGGCTTCCGGCCCTCGCCCATCCGGGCCGCGCCCCTCGGTGCTTCCAGACTCCCCGGACCGTCCGCCGACGGCCGGGCCGCTCCCACGTGTCCCGCCGTCCCAACGGCCAGGCGCCTCGCGGTCCAGCCCGCGCTGGCGCTCGAAGCGTCGGTCGGGCATCGGCGCCACTTCGCCGCGCGGGGACGTGCCGATGCCCGGCACGGGAGCGGCCGCCCCGCCCGATCCGCCGCGGAGTCCGGTGGCGGCGACCCCGCCGGGCCCGCCGCGCAGCTCCATCACCCGGCGGCCGCCGGCCCCGGCGGGAAGGCCGCCGGCCGGCACGGACAGGCCGGGCCCGAGCAGGAGCCGCCCACCGCCGAAACCTGTCCACGCCTCGAACACCACGCGCGCCGTGCCGAGATAGGCGGGGGGGTCGCGCATCAGCCGGTCCGGGTCCACGGCATCGGCGATCAGCACGCCCTCCTCCACGCGGCCCCGCGCCACCACGGCGCCGTCGGGCGGCAGGGCGACGCCGGGGGCCGGGCGCAGCGGGAGAGGGCCGATCCGCGGCACCCCATCGGCCCGGGAGAGGCGGCCGGAGACGATCGTCGCGACCCCCGCCGGGCGCGGGTCGATGCGCGTGGCGGTCAGCGTGCCGTCCGGGGCGCGCAGCCCGCTGACGAGCACGGGCTCCCCCACCTGCCAGGCCCGGCCGGACGGACGGGCGCCGGAGAGGGCGCCGGCGGTGGCCACGCGCTGCCCGGCCACGCGGATCGCCCCCTCCTCCACCGCCTCAACCGTTCCCGCCAGCTCGTGGCGGACGGCGATGCGGCGGGCGCGCAGCGCGGCGTCGGGCCCCTGGGCGGTCAGCACCACCACCTGGCCCACGCGCAGGGCGGCGGGCGTGGCCGTGCCGTCCGCGAAGATCACGGGCTGGGCGGGGTCGTAGGCGACGTGCAGGCCGCCGACGCAGATGCTGGCGAAGCCGGTGACGACGCCGACGATCCCGGTCTCGCCCGCGCCCGTGTCGCTGATCCCGGTGCCGCCGATGCCGCGCTCGCCC
>Ga0325400_1007661_pt1 | contig 10319 bp, 7 predicted proteins | sample PopdelMetagenome_2_FD_205662 | JGI IMG/M metagenome (GOLD analysis project Ga0325400, IMG submission 205662) | Populus deltoides microbial communities from Bellville, Georgia, United States - Xylem-PdKOR-R1 | ecosystem: Host-associated > Plants > Phyllosphere > Stem > Wood/Secondary xylem...
AGTGCTGGTAATTGAAGGGTGGAGCCACTGCTAATTTGGTTTCCAATTTTCAATGCCACTGATAGAATGTAACAAGGAAATGACTAAAATGTCTTCCACAAAAACAAAGGTGGCAATCATTATCGAACATGGGTGCCACCCCATAGTTGACACTTTTTATACCCCTCCTAATCTAGCTACCACCGCAGCCCCGTCATTATAAATATGCACAGGCCCCTCCTAAAATCCCAGAATGAATGAAGGGCTCAATATATTATTCTGCAAATGCATACTCGTTATGCTACCATCTCCATTTTTATCCTTCTCATTTCCAGCACACATGCTGTCTTCACAAGACGACCACACCCTTACCTCAGTGCGGCAAACCAATTCATGGCTCCTCAAAATGCTGCCCGTGCCTCTTTGAGGATTCGGCCATTAGAGTGGGATGCAAATTTGGCACGTTACGCGCAATCGTATTGCAATCAAAGGCGCTACGACTGTGATTTAAAGCATTCTAATGGACCATACGGTGAGAACATCTTCTGGGGCAGTGGCAGTGGCTGGACTCCAGCTCAGGCCGCCGCCGCATGGGTCTCGGAGCGTAAATGGTATGATTATTGGTCTAATTCTTGTGCCGAGGATCAAGAATGTGGACATTATACTCAAATTGTTTGGAACAGCACAAAAAGAATTGGGTGTGCTAGGGTGGATTGTTTTCGTGGAAGGGGAGTTTTCATGTCTTGCAACTATGATCCTCCTGGGAATTATATTGGAGAAAAGCCTTATTGAATGTGTTTCTTGAAATTTTGCTGAGTTTTTATTTTTTATTTCTATTTTTTTTTTGTTGAAACCTCATATGATTATTACATTCTATCATATGGGTGATTGATGTGTTCTCCTTGACACAATTTTCACCCTTCTTTATTTTATGTATTTATTGTAAAATAAATTTCAATATCACATGAAATATAATTAGCGATGTAAGAAACGGTGTGGCTTCTCATCCTTTCAGTTTCGGCTCGTCTTTTTTTCACTACAGCGATCTTAGTTTTCAAAGCATTCAATCTCGTGTCATTGGTAATTATTTTTAACTTTAATACTAAATTATGTTATTTTTTAACTTGTTTGAAAATATGGTGTTTTTTAAATTTTAATTTTTTTATATTTTTAAATTATTTTCATGAGCTGATATTAAAAATAATTTTTTTAAAATAAAAAAAATTATTTTAATATTTTTATAAATATAAAATATTTTAAATCACAACCACTGTCATAACTCCAAACAAATCATTTTCATGAAAAACTAATTAATATGTACTTGTAAATGTGTTTGGAAGTATGGTAATAGTTCATTTTCATTCCAAAACACATTAAAATAATATATTTTTTAAAATTATTTTTCACATTAATATATTAAAATAATATAAAAATATCAAAAAAAATTTAAATTTTTTAAAACCACTCAAAAGAAATTTATGACACATCATAAATGAAGCTGCTTCCATCACAGAGTAATTAAGAACATCAACTAACCAATTAATATGAATTGTGAACGAAGAGAACCAACTAACTGGTTTAAATGCACCAACTGTAGTTGCCAAGGGAAACTAGAAACAGGTAAGTGTAATTTGTTGCCCATGCGTTGCCACGTGGAATGCTTCGTTAGTGTTATTAAACACAGCTTCTCTTTGTACGAGTTAATTTGATTACTTGTCAATCCAGCCTTTAACTTGAAATAATTTTTAAATTAAATTATATAAAAATTAATTTGATATAATTTATTTAATATTTTTTCATAATTTATTTTTTTAAAACCTTCTTAATAATTTTTAGATATTAAAATAATATTATTTTAAAATTATATTTTTAACTCGTCCAACTTGTAATTTAGACTATAAACCTAATAAAGTTTTAATAACTTTTCTTATTTAAATTAATTTTTTATTTAATCATACAATAATACAATTAGATATTTCATGAAAGCAAGTTTTAATCATAAAATTTAAAAAATATTAGCCAATTAATTTTATGCATTGAGATGAAGAAATTTAAGAATTATAAATTTTAAAAAATCATAAAAAATATATTTCATTCCAATTAATATTAAGGAGCAAAATATTTGAAAAATTACACTCATTAAGTGAATGCATAATCATCCATAAAACAATTAATGATATTATTATAAAAAATACCTTAATATTTAAAAAAAAAAACAGAATGAAATAACTAGATCATTATTTTAAATATTATTCTAATAAAGAGGTACATATAAAAAAAAGATGCCCGTGGGCTTGGTCTTCTAGCATATAGGCACTTAGCTTTTAAAAACATGTCATAAATACATGAGCTTAGAAAGCTTAGGAGAAAATAGTCATGCTCACATGTCTAGTTGGTTCAAAAAAATTAATTGATAGATAACATGTTATTTTTCTTTTTATTTTAAAAAATATATAAAACATGTCATTTGTTAATTTATTTTCTAGCCACCAAAAACCATTTTTAATGGCTAAAAAATTAGGTCTGTGTTTTTTTTATTCCTAAAACCTATTTTTCACATGAAAACACCAATAAAACACTCTAAGGACCTCAATAAACCATTACCAACATAAAAACACCCTTAAGTTTATCCAAGAACAAAGAGCTAAACTGAAAAAAATTATCTCTTATCCTTGATTAATTTTTCCAGTGAGAGGAAGCATAAAAACATTTTAATGGAACTTCTCTTATTAAGTGGAATTCAATGACATCATGATCATCTATTTTGGTGGTTAAAATATGACTAACTGATCTTTTTTCTCTCTCCTATTTAAAGGTGATTTTCTCTCTACTCCACTCTCAAAGACTGAAATATATATAAAACAGAAGTTTAAGGATAAAATGTAAAATTCTAAAAAACAGGGATCGAAAATGAAATGAATAAAAAGTACAAGGACCAAAGTGATTTTTTTCTTGCCTTATGAACAATAATTAAAAAAAAAAAACTAGTTTCCTCTTTTATCCTATTATAAATTTTATCCCTTGAGTTTTATTTTTTCTTAATTGACAAAATCAAATACTAATTTGTAAAATTAAATATCAATCTAATGAAGGGGTATTTTTATACATCTTGAATGCGATGTAGCACGCGATCCAAAACAAGCCATCAACTATATAACAATATAAATATAATATTAAATGATAAAATTAAAAAATAATTAAGAACCAAAGCAAATAACCAATTTAGAAACAAAATAATTGCATTGTAGCATACCACATTGCAAGTGTCTAACTCTTCATAGTAAAAGAAATAGTAAAAAACACTTCTCATTTAATTATATCTGTTAAATATTAATTGTTAATGTTAATAATTGATGTAACAATATGACTTGTGAGCTGGTACCGATAAGGTCACCCCCCAGCAAAGATGAATAGGCTAACCTTGAAAGATGTGTAGCTTAATTGGTCAGGTTCTGGATTTGCTCTCTATAAATTACTAATTTAAGTTCTACGAACCTCAGGGCTACTAGAGGTTTATATGGTCGTTAACTCCAGAGTCCGTAGAATTAGTCAACATGTACGCAAGGTGGCTCAAATATCCATGTTAATTTTTTTAAAAAATTAAGCTACTACGTAGAGAAATGGCTCACACTTTGTATTTTATTTTTCAAACTAACAGTTATCTTAAGAGGATTAACTAATTAAAATAAAATAAAATACAATTGAAGGTAACTTCACTATTCACCTCAAGTACTTTCACTTGAAAAATGCTTTGATATATTTTTTTTCAATTTCAATCTTAATATTAGATTTATTTGAGATTAAGTTTTATAATTTGTTTTAATTTATTTTTTATAGGGTAATCTCAGTCTACTAACGTGGGTTATGAGTTTGACTTACTAGAGTTTATTTGATTTTTTATATAATTTTATCTTTTAACATTAAATTGATTGGAAATTAAATTTTATAATTTATTTCGATTTTTTTATATAAAATTATTCTAATTTTTTAATTAACAAAAAACTAAAATAGCATCGATGTGAATTAATTGTTCATCTCCTCGCAAAACACAGTTAATTAGAACAGTGATTTGATAATATTTTTAGGTTTTAACTATTTTTTTTAATTTTATTATTTAATATTAAATTCACTAGAAATTAATTTTTAAATTCACCTTAATTTTCTCTGTATAAGATTGTGCAAATGCCATGAAAGGGATGGTTGGGCTCATGTTTGTTTAACATCCAGTAGAGTTGAGCATGATTCAGATTTAGCCGAGACATTTGGCTTTGGTTCCTGTTTGCTAAGGATTGTTTTTGCTGGGATGGTATCATTTTTATGTGCTATTTCCATGGGAATCATTCTTTATTTGTTGCAGATTATTGCAGTAATCATTCTTTCCTGCCAACTATATCCTTTTAGGCCCTCTTCCCCCGCATATATATATATATATATATATATATTTTAAATTTGCTGTCCTCCATACATTCCCTTTGTTTTCTTTCCGGTTTTCTCCCTACTGAATTCTCTTTCTTTTTTGCCATTGCTGGTGTTTTTTGTCGTGTTTATTAAGGTTGGATGGTGTTCTTCAGCTGCTTTCTTGCTCAATGATGAAGCCTGCTGGTTTTCTATTTAAAAAAGATTTGGCTTTTGTTTCTTCTATTTGTGTATTTTTTGAATTTTTTGTGCTTATGGTGTTCCACGGATATTGATCTTGCTCCTGTAATGGAAACATGCGATTAGTAAAAAAAAAAAACAAAAAATATAAAATATAACAAGAAAAATCAAACAAAAAAAAACTGATTAAAAAACCAAAAAAGAGGTCAATTTGGTTTGGTTTAAAGCTTCTAAATCCAATTGAACTGAGCTAAAAAATGCATTAACTTAACATGGAATAAATATAAAATTTTCTTGTAAAGATCCAACTTTAAAATTCGTTGTCATATATAGTTGCATGCCCCCTTCCCCCTCTTCATCCTTCTCTCTCAATCTTTTCCACAGCAGATCACTCATAAAAGTTTATATTTTTCTTAATTTATAAAAAAGAAAAGATTCACTGTTTGGATAAGTTTTTCTTGCAATAATTTTTTGTGATTACATTTATATATATATTGTTCGGTTAGGTTCATATCTTCTTTATAAATTTATTTTGGTTGATTTTTATTTTTAAAAAATCAATCGCATAAAAAATCCCATTAAAAAATTGATAGGTTTTACTAGTTTTTGGTAGGAAAAACTAAATCAAACCAAACCACACTAAAACTAATTGGGTTAAACTAGTTTCCAGTTAAGTCTAATTATATATATATATATATATATATATATATATATATATATATATAAAATTTGGTTTCGTTGAATTTTTTATAAAATATAAACCGCATCGAAAATACTGACTCCTGGCTCTTTCTCTGGATTTTTTCATGCAGTTCTTAAGAAGTTGTGACGCCTTGACTTTTTCTGCACATTTTTGTCTCTCTTGTTTGCTGTGTGTATAGTGTTACATTGCTTCTTTTTTTTTTCTTTTATAATGTCGGTGTTCGGGTCAGTTTGCACGTACTTTGATTTATCTTATAGGCCTTAAAGTTAACGATTAGTAAGCCTTCAGTAGTCATTATATAATAATCACATGACTCAAATCTGAAACTAGATAGAAAATAAATTCTTTAATTTTAATTTTTTACCACTACACCATCCTGAGATGATTGTCTTTTTTATTTGAGTTGTGTTAGTTTTTCCAGATTGTCGCTATGTAACTGTTCTTGTACGCTTTTAATGGAGTGAATTTTACGTAAATAATTAACATTAACAAAACTACTAAAAGAGGCAGTAGGTTTTCCTAGCTATTTTACTATTTATATAAACAGCTGTCACCTTTTTTTTATTTTTAAATGTGGAATTACCACTTCTCCTTCAAATGGTTAATTAATGATTCTCATGGTCTAAGATTCATGTGAGTATATCTACCATTCTATCTTTAAAAAGGCCACCCATCAGTCGTCTATTCATGAATAAATATTTGGTAACGTTGTTTATGACTGGCAGATCAGCTTCACACGTGCATTCAAGCGTCGTGTGGTATATGCAAATGCAAATCATGACCACATCCTTTTCCTTCCTCAAATTTGCTTTTGAATCATGGATACCTTCCATGCTTGAATTCAACAGTCACCAATTATTTTTTTCTTATGAACATCCATGATTACTATAGTTTCTGGATTGACTGGCGTGTTTTGTTGTCCTTTCATGAACATTAGCAAGAAATTACTCCCTATTTACGTCTCAGATATGTAAATATTGTATCCCTTTGAAAAGATGAAGTTGGCAAATGAATTATCTTAGGTATCAGAATAGAACCACCATATGCATATGATGCCAAATTTCCACTGGGATGAGCTACTTGGCTTCGCCTTGCTTTCCTCTAAATTTACAAATTGCATGACCATTGCTGAGTGTGCCTCAAATCTTACAGATTTTGTTGCCTGTTCACTCTATTGAGGCTCATGTTGAGATTTAATAGATACAAGGCATGTTGGATTTATATTCTTATGCTGTCAATAAAGAAAAAACCAGGCTGAGATTGGTCTAATAAAGGTACTTGAGGAATTATGTGTGTCATTTATTTCTCCTTGGGAAATATTAAAGAAGAATTAAGGCCTCAAATATACATTTTGGAGTGAGGTATTAGTTTCAAAAAGGAAGAAAGAAAGAATGACCAAGACTTTGAGGCATGAAAACAACCTTCTAAACAAAAAAACCGACTTTTTCCTGTGGGTGAAGCGGTGATTGTCAATGGTGCTTAGGTTCTGCACTTTGAAGATTATTGAATAATAAAGTGTTGTAACTTTTATGAAGGTTCTTCATGAACCATTGAATTCCTGGTCAAAGGCAGGTTAAGGTAATCATCATGAAGTGGAATAGCCTTGAAGGCCATTGGTCTCCTTTTCAATTTGCTCCTCACAGCTGCATAGTTTGAAAACTTTCCTGTGAGTTGGATAGGCAATCTATATCAGTCTATTAAAGTCAAATTGTATTCCTGAGTTTTACATTACCTTCTTCTTTCCTGAGTACTTTTATTGCTGCTTGTTTTTTCTGATCCTTGTGTTTGCAATGATACGTCTGCTTTCTTTGTCAGCAAACTCGATAAACTTTTGCAGAACTGCTCATTGACAATGATGATATGAACTCAGTAATAGTCATTATGCTGCATATCTAATCAACACTCATTGTTTTTGCAAGAAAGTGACATAATGCAACTTATCAGAATTCTTTCATACCTCTTTGTACAATCTTAGATCCCCTACTGATTTTGATATTTCTACAACGCAATTCATGGGAGCAACCTCAATCACCTGACATTTGACACGGAATCATTAGACTGTTATTGATGTTAGACTCCTGAATAAATCCTAAAGCTGTGTGGAACATTTTACCTCTGCTGATAGGTCATAATATGATCTGGTACATCTTTTCATCTTTAGTTTTTGATTCATTTTCATCTGATATGATACAGTATAGTCATTAGTCACTCTGTAATGGAGAAGATCTCTCTAGATGAAGACCCAGTAATCTAATGAGTTTTTACCTTGGAATTTTTCATCCTTTCGACTGACAGACTCACATCCAATGCAGCAACTTCAATTTTCCTTATTGTCTCATGAACTGAATGTTCAGACCCTAGCCTGGTTTTCTGCTTCTTGTCTTCCTAGGAAAGAGAGGAGATCGATTGAAATTCACAAATGAACAAAGGAAGTTTGCAGTAATTAAATTCAAGTTCTGATTATAGACTTGCCTGTTCTTCAAAGAGACCAGATAAATCAAGGTCATGGGACATTGCTATCAATTGGAAAGCGTTTATGAAACTTGAGGATTCAGGGGTCTCTGTTTCTGAGGCAGTGTCCTGCTTAGAGTTTCAGGTATTCAGGTGAAATCATAAAACTTGCTGTCATTTACTGTTTATGGAAATTTACCTCATCTGCATCAAAAGCAGCATTAACATCATCCAGGAAGATTTTCTCGTCGCTTTCATATCCACAAGAAGGCACGTAATCTATCCGAAACCATTCATCTTCAATGATCTCTGGTATTGTTATTCTCTGCAATGAAGGATGATGGCATTGTTTTCTTTGTTATGATCTTAGTATTTGTTAAAGCATAAAATCTTTCCTTGGATATACCTTTCTGGGATTTGGATCTAATATTCTTGATATTAGCTTCCTCTGATTTTTTGTAAACCACAGTGGACAGGTGTATTCAGCTGTAGATATCTTTACACAAACAGGGTCATCAATGGAGTGATTTCTTTCTCACTTGGGAGAGAGAATTAACAGTGCACATATAGAAAATAATACCTTCTTATATAACATTATGAGGTTACGTTCGTCAAATGGTAGATATCCTGACAGTAGTTCGAAAAGGATTATCCCACAGGACCAAACATCTGCAGCTGCTCCTTCATAACCCTTATTTGCAATAAGCTGCTTAGAAGAAAATCACCATTAGCTATAGTGGTGAGGAGAATTGAGGTGCAAGTTTCTAAACTATTCCCTAGCCCTCAACCTCCCTTGTTTTCTCAGATGTTACCAGCTGAGAATGATTTTCAGGAATTTGGTAGAACAGGAAAGTTACTTCTTACCTCAGGTGCTACATAGCATGGAGACCCACAGGCTGTCGTTAGCATGCTAGCAGGCTGTCGATCATATATGCAACCAATGTTAATGGAATTGTACGAACTAACTTTGCAAATAAATAAATAAGAATAGAAGAAAGATTGCTAGACTTTCAGTACCTTGTGAAATGCACTTAGTCCGAAGTCGGAGACTTTCAGATTTCCTTTGCTGTCCAGAAGTAAGTTTTCTGGCTGTACACAAGATGTTCATTAATTTGTGTAAATACTTTGTAGATAATTGACAAATAATGCGAAGAACATTGTATATTATACCTTTAAATCTCTGTGATAAACTCCTCTGGTATGGCAATAGTCCACTGCATCTATCAATTGATGAAAGATTTTTCTTGCTTCTGATTCATTTAGTTTCTTGGCATACGACTGAGTAAACAGTGTGTGAACAGGATTAGAAATGTCAAATGAAACACTTACTCTAGGAATTGCAGATGCTGCTACTTGGATAATCCTTACCAGCTTGTCTGCAAGTTGTCCTCCTGAGATATATTCCATTACCATATAAATCTTTGTCTTTGATCCGATAACCTGTAATTGTAATTCAACACCAATAAGTATTGAGAAAGAGCTTTCCGACTTGCCGAGTTGAAGTTTAGTTGAGGCCACGTGACACCACATGAAACTAGCTAACGTACCTCGTGTATCCGTACGATGTTAGGGTGATGGAGGAGTTTCATAGTTCTTATCTCCCTTTGTACCTGGAATTAGTTTTAACTCCGATATATTAGAAAGAAGCATGTTTGGTTTTGTTAGTGATCAAGACCTTACTCCAGGAAAGTGGAGAGATTCACCTGATTCTTGAGATCGCTTTGCATGACCATGTTCTTATCCATGATCTTGATCGCAACCTGATGGCCATTGGTGGTGTCTACAGCATGCTTAACCTTTGCAAATGTTCCCTCTCCGATTGTTCGACCTACCTGGTACTTACCAAGTTTATTTCCGTATGCCATATTTTATGACAAAATATCGACTCCTTTCTCCTTCTTCTTCAGCTAATAACAACTGTTCCTTCTCTAGCTTCTGCAAAATGTTCCTCCCTTGTTTTTTCTACTGATATGGATCACGAGCACCTGCACCTCTTGCAAATGTTTCTCAATATCCTCTTGGCTTGAAACCGGTGGCTAAGCGATTAATTTGATTGAGAATGGAGGTTGACTCGTGCTCTTCTTCCCAGCAACTACCATTTACATGGCTCTCAATATTTCTCATGTCTGTTTTCAGAAGGAAAGTATCCGTCTCTGGCACAAATTTTTCTTTCCTTCTATATAAACGCATGTGTATATTTGTTGAAGGCTTAGAATAAGTTTCTCTCATGGAAGAAACGATGACTTCTTGTTAGTTGGCTTGTCGGTTGACTCTGTTTTGAATGGTAAGTTAGCAGTTGCTGTAACATGTACAGTCTTAAATATACTTACTTGTGGTATGGTCACGTCTTGCTGGTTTGGAAAATACGTAAACGTCCACCCAAATTATGGCAGCCCTTCACTTCAGTTTTGGATTTGGATCGTAGCCGTTTTATTTTACTTCATATAATTGAAATAGGAAGAATTATTCAAATTTTAATTTTCCATCCGACCCATTAAATGGGTTCTCGAAAGACAAGAACAATTTCATTTTTATCAGCTATTTCGATGCGTCATTGATGTCGCATTTTCTTCATTCACTGACATCATAT
>Ga0325400_1007663_pt1 | contig 10318 bp, 10 predicted proteins | sample PopdelMetagenome_2_FD_205662 | JGI IMG/M metagenome (GOLD analysis project Ga0325400, IMG submission 205662) | Populus deltoides microbial communities from Bellville, Georgia, United States - Xylem-PdKOR-R1 | ecosystem: Host-associated > Plants > Phyllosphere > Stem > Wood/Secondary xylem...
GAGACGGCGCTCGCCCGCGTGATCCGGGCGGGGTACGAGCTGCTGGGGCTGCTGACCTTCTTCACGGTGGGGCCCAAGGAGGCGCGTGCCTGGACCGTCGACGCGGGCGCCACCGCGCCCAGGGCGGCGGGCGCCATCCACACCGATTTCGAACGCGGCTTCATCCGCGCAGAGACGATCGCGTTCGACGACTACGTCGCCCTGAACGGCGAGGCGGGCGCGCGCGATGCCGGCAAGCTGCGGTCGGAGGGCAAGGATTACGTCGTCAAGGACGGCGACGTGATGCTGTTCCGCTTCAACGTGTGAGGCCTCACCGGCGGCGTCGACCGCCCTGCCAACGCCAGCCCGATCCGCCGCCTCCACCGAACGATCCGGAATAATCCTCGCAAGCGACGCCGTCCCCGTCGCCGTCCATTCCCTCGCGATACCCCGGCTCGCCGCGATGGAGCGGGGTCACGCCGGCGGCGCGCGCCTCACGGCATCCGGGAAATAGCGCGACGTCGCGGCGACCTGGGCGGGCGCAACCGGTGCGGCCGTGGCGGGGGGAGCGGTCAGATACCAGACGGCTCCGAACGTCGCCGACGACAGCAGCGCGGTGAGCGCGACGAAAGACCGGTCCATCCCGCCGTGTTGCCCGCGCGCGCCCTGCGATCGGGTGAAGCAACGCAGCTAACGCCGATTTACCGCCGGTGTCCCCTGCCCTATGGCGACGCAGGTGATCGCCCGGCTGATCCTGGTGCTGCTGCTCGCCGCCTTCTCGATGCCCGCCGCATCGGCGTCGTGCCACACGTCCCCGCCGACGGCCGGCACCGCCCGCGGCACGATGCATGGGGGGCACGGGACGCCGGACCGCCGGCCGGACGAGGCGACGGTGCACGCGTGTATCGGTTGCGTGCCGCCGTCCGACTTGATCGCGTCGGCCGTGGCGGCGCCATCCTTCGGAACCGATGTGCCGCCCAGGGCGCGCGACGCGGCGTCGGTAGCGGGGCTGGACCGGGCGCCCGCGCTGCCGCCCCCGCGGGCGGGCTGATCGACGGGGCTTTGGCGCCCCGACATCGGTTCCCCAGCGAGGTTCATCATGCATCGTTTCCTTCTGCTCGCGGCGATCGCCGCGGGCGCCTCGTCGTCCGCGATCGCGGCGGCACAAACCCGTTCGCCGGACGCCCATGCGGGGCGCAACGCCCCGGATGCCACGGCGCCCACCCCCGCTGTTCCCCCCGCGTCGACGGGCCACGCCCACGCGCCGGCCCAGATCGGCATGGATCACCAGAACATGGATCACGGGGCCTCCATGTCTCCGGCCCCCGATACGGTCGACCATTCGACGATGAACCACGGGCCCCAGGGCCATGCGGGCATGGATCACGGCGCGATGAACCACGACGCCATAGGACACGCCGCGATGCGCCCCTTCGGCCCCGTCGCGCCCGAACCCTATGCCCGGGCCGCCGTCGACGCGCTGGCCAAGGCCCCGCCGGGATCGGCGACCCCGGCGATGGCGACCACCATGGGTACGGGGTCGGGCTGGTATCAGACCGGTTCCGGCACTGCGCGTCTGCCCGCCGGCGAGGGGCCGATGCGCGGGGCGATGTTGCACGCGGGCGACTGGATGCTGATGGGGCACGGCTATACCTGGCCGATGGTAACCGACCAGGGCGGCCCGCGTGGGCGGACCAAGGCGTTCGTCCAGTCGATGGCAATGCTGATGGCCAACCGCCCGCTGGGCGACGACGCCTATCTGCAGACGCGCGCGATGCTGTCGCTGGAGCCGGCGATGGGGCGGCGCGGCTATCCCAACCTGTTCGCGACCGGGGAAACGGCGTTCGGTCAGCCGCTGATCGACCGCCAGCACCCCCACGACCTGTTCATGGAACTGTCGGCGCGGATCGACCATCGGCTGGGGGCGGGCAGCGTTTTCCTGTACGGCGGCCCCGTTGCGGAGCCGGCGCTGGGGCCGAGCGCGTTCATGCACCGGGCGTCGGCGCGCTACACGCCGCTGTCGCCGATCACGCACCATTGGTTCGATTCGACGCACATCACCTACGGCGTGGTGACGGCGGGCGTGGCCCAGCCGCGCTGGCAGATCGAGGCGTCGGCGTTCAAGGGGCAGGAGCCGGACGAGGAGCGCTGGGGCATCGACCGGCTGGCGCTGAACAGCTGGAGCGTGCGGGCGACCTGGTCGCCCAACGCCTACCTCGTCGCCCAGGCGAGCTACGGCTATCTCAAGGAGCCGGAAGCTTTCCATCCGAACGAGGACGAGCGGCGGACCACCGCGTCGGTCCAATACGCAAGCGCCGGCGTGGCGGCGACGCTGGCCTATAGCCGCAAGGATCGCGAGGGCGGCCGCCCGCTTCCCGCTTGGCTGGCGGAGGCGACCTGGGAACTGACCCCGCGCCACGCGGTGTTCGGCCGCGTCGAGAACGTCGTCAACGACGAGCTTTTCCCCGATCACGACGACGCGCTGCACGACCGGCGTTTCCGCGTCACCAAATTCGAGGGCGGCTACGCGTACAGGCTGCCGATCGTGGGACCTTTGGGGGTAGCACTGGGCGGGTCGCTGGCGGCCTATGCCAAGCCGGACGCGCTGGACGCCTATTATGGGCGGTCGCCGGTCAGCTGGACGCTGTTCGGCAAGTTCGCGGTGGGGCTGTGACTGCCTTTCGGCGGTAACGCTGCGGGCGTAGGGGCGGTGGCGATGCTCGTACGCCCCGCCCTCCTCGCCGCCTCGCTCGCCGCCTTGCTCGTTACCGGCGCGGGTGCCGCCCTGCCCCCGGTCCAGGCGCCGGCCCCGCCCCCCGCGGCCGTCGCCGAGGCGGCGCGGGCGCCGGTGACGATCCTGATCTCGATCGACGGGTTTCGCCCGGACTATCTGGACCGCGGCGTGACGCCCGTGCTGTCGCGGCTGGCACGCGACGGCGTCGCCGCGTCGATGAAGCCCAGCTTCCCGTCCAAGACCTTTCCCAACCACTGGACCCTGGTGACGGGGCTGGTGCCCGACCGGCACGGCATCGTCGGCAATTCGATGGTCGACCCGTCGCGGCCGAACGACCTGTTCACGATGGACGCCGACGACCCCTTCTGGTGGAACGAAGCCGAACCCCTCTGGGTGACGGCCGAGAAGGCGGGGGTGCGGACCGCGACGCAATTCTGGCCGGGCGCGAACGTCGGCTGGGGCGGCACGATGGATTACGCCAACCACCACGCGGTAACGGGCGGCACGCGGCCGTCGGACTGGCACCAGTTCGCCCAGGCGGTGACGGCGACGCAGCGGGTGGACGCAGTGATCGACTGGATGCGCCGGGCCGCCGCCGCCCGCCCGCGCTTCGTGACGCTCTACTTCGACGAGGTGGACACGGCCGGGCACGAGGCGGGACCGGACGGCCGGGCCACCACCGCCGCGGTCGCCGACGTCGACCGGGCGATGGGGCGGCTGGCGGACGGGCTGGCGGCGCTGGGTCAGCCGGCGAATCTGGTCGTCGTGGCCGACCACGGCATGGCCGCGACCTCCAGCGACCGCGTGGTGGCGCTGGACCGGCTGGCGCCGCCCGCCGACTATCGCGTGATCGAGAGCGGCAGCCACGCGGCGATCCAGCCGGTGGCGGGACGCGAGGCGGCGGTCGAGCGTGCGCTACTGGGGCGGCGGGGACACGCCACCTGCTGGCGCAAGCGAGACATCCCTGCCCGCTTCCGTTACGGCCGCAACCCGCGCGTGGCACCAATCCTGTGTCTGGCCGATGTCGGCTGGCTGGTGAACAAGTCCGCGCCGACGGTTTCGTTCGCCGGGGGCAATCACGGCTACGACAACGAGGCGCCGGAGATGCGCGCGCTGTTCGTCGCCAACGGCCCCGCCTTTCGGGCCGGCGTACGGCTGCCCGCCTTTCCCAATACGGACGTGGCGCCGCTGGTCCGGCGATTGCTTAACCTGTCGGCGGGCGCGGGACTGGACGGCGACGCGCGGCCGTTCGACAAGGCGCTGTTACCCTAAGGGAGCATGACGTGCGCTATTTCGAGGACGTGGAGGTCGGCCGGGTCGCGCGGTTCGGATCGTACGCCGTCACGCGCGACGAGGTGACGGACTTCGCCGCGCGCTACGATCCCCAGCCGTTCCACCTGTCCGACGAGGCGGCGGCGGGGACGCATTTCGGGCGGCTGTCGGCCAGCGGCTGGCACACGTGCGCGATGACCATGGCGATGCTGGTCGAGAACATGCGCGACCGCGCCGAGGCGGGGCTGGGATCGCCGGGGCTGGACGAGCTGCGCTGGCTGAAACCCGTCTATCCCGGCGATACGCTGTCGGTGGAGACGGAAGTGCTGGAAAAGCGCCGGTCCGCCAGCCGACCGGAGATGGGACTGTACAAGAGCCGGGTCCGGGTCCTCAACCAGCACGGCGAGCCGGTGTTGACGATGGTGTCGAACGGCATGATCCGAACCCACCCCGACGGCGGGGCGGCGGCGGGCGACTAGTTCGACGGCGCTCGCGAACGGCCCCCGCGCCCGCCGAAGCCGCCCCGCTGCCCACCCGCGCGGGGGACGTACGCCGGCCTGGGGGTGCGGACCCCCTCCGCGCGGTTCTGACTGCGCAGGTCCCGAAAATCCCGCCGCACGTCGCCGCGGAACTCGCGTCGGGCGTTGCGGCGGCCGTCGCGGAACTGCTCGCGCGTTATCGCGCCCGACCGGAACGCCTGGCGATTGTCGCGCAGGTCGCCGCGATAGTCCCGCCGCTCCTGGCGATAGTCGCGGCGGAAATCGGCCCAGTTGTCGCGGACCTGCGGATTACCGTATCCCGGCCGCCCCCGCCAATAGCGGCGCTGACCGTCGTTCCAGGGATAGCGGCGGCGATAGCTGTCGTACACGTAGCCGCCAGTGCCGGGATAATAGAAGCCGTTGTACCAACCATAGCCCAGGCTGACATAGCCGGGCCCGTAGCCGTCGAAATAAGGATCGCCGTAGTAGCCGCCGCCGCCGTAGCCGGCCGAAAGGCCGCCGTATCCGTACCCGTCGCTGACACAAGCAGACATGCCCAGCGCCGCTCCCAGCAGCACCGTCAGACCCAACAGCTTCCTCATGGTGATACTCTCCGCGCGGGCCGCACCTCTACGCGCGCGACCCCGATCGGGGAAACGGTCGCGGTTCCCCGCTTGTTCCTGCGCGGTTAGAGTGGTCTCCGATCGGGTTGAATCACCGTCGTCGCCCTTCGGGCGCCCGCTTCGCGGCGGGGCGCCTTCCGGCCAGGACAGTGTTGCTCACACGGTCACGATGGTCCGGCGTCGCCAACTCCTCTCGACTCGCCCCGAACGCAAATCACCTCCATGTCGGTGCTCCACCCCGGTCGGAAACCGATTTAATGACCGTGAAAGGCCATTAGCGCGTCGACGTCGATCCCGTCGCCCCGCAGCGCCGCCGCGCCCCCCAGGTCGGGCAGGTCGATCAGGAACAGCGCCCGGGCGACCTCCGCCCCGGCGCGGCGCAGCAGGCGGACGGCGGCGCGCGCGGTGCCGCCCGTCGCGATCAGGTCGTCGACCAGCAACACGCGGGCGCCCGGCACCACCGCGTCGGCGTGCATGGCGATCCGGTCCTGCCCGTATTCGAGCGCGTATTCCTCGGCGATGGTCGCGCCGGGCAGCTTGCCGTCCTTGCGGATCAGCAGCACCCCCGCCCCCAGAGGCACCGCCATGGCGGCGGCGAACAGGAAGCCGCGCGCTTCTATCCCGGCCACTAGGTCGACTGGCCCGCCCGTCATCGCGATCATGCGATCCATCGCGGCCGCGAGGCCGACGGGGTCGAGCAGCAAGGTCGTGACGTCACGGAACTGGATGCCCGGTTTGGGAAAGTCGGGAATGGTGCGGATCAGCGCCTTTAGGTCGTCGTTCGGATTGGCCTGTGTCATCTGAACCGCCGCTGAAAGGAGAACGGCCGGAGCGCAAGGCCCCGGCCGTCGAAAGATCGGTCTCGTACGAGGGCTAGGACCGATCGACATTCGGACCTTCTCGCCGTTTTCCGTCATCCCCGCGCAAGCGGGGATCGAGAAGGGCTACCGCATCCCGCTGCTCTCCGACGTTGCTGTTCGTGGACTCCCGCCGTCGCGGGAATGACGGCAAGCGACGTCGGAATGAATGTCGATCCGGCCTAGTGTTCCACGTCGCGCCAGACGTTTTGGTACGCACCCCAGGCAAGGAAGCAGAAGATCGCCAGGAAGGCGAGCGACGCCAGCCCGGCGGCGTGGCGCGCTTCGAGCTTGGGCTCCGCGGTCCAGGTCAGGAACGCCGCCACGTCGCGCGACATCTGATCGACGGTCGGCTGTGTGCCGTCCGAATAGGTCACCTGACCCGTCGAGGTCAGCGGCGGCGGCATGGCGATGTTGAGGTTGGCGAAATACGGGTTGTAGTGCAGCCCGTTGGGCGTCTTCACGTCCGGGAACTTACGCAGCAGCTCGGCCGGCTGCGCCTGATAGCCGGTCAGCAGCGCGTGGATGTAGTTGGCGCCGTCGTGCCGCGCCTTGACCATCAGCGACAGGTCGGGCGGCAAAGCGTTGTTGTTGGCGGCGCGCGCGGCGATCTCGTTGGGGAAGGGCGACGGGAAGCGGTCCGCGGGCGTGTTCTTGCGCGTCGACGCCTCGCCCGTCTCCGGGTTGATCGAAGGCTGTTCCGTCACCCACTGGTTGGCGATCGCCTTCACCTCCGGCTCGGAATAGCCGATCTGCTGGAGGTCGCGGAAGCTGACGTACTTGAGCGAGTGACAGGCGGCGCAAACCTCCTTGTACACCTGAAAGCCGCGCTGGACCTGACGGTCGTCGAACTTGCCGAACAGGCCGCTGGACCGGAGGCCGATGTCCTCCGGATGGCGGTGAAACTCCGCCTCAGCCGTCTCCGGCGCGGGGTCGGTCACCGCCGTGTAGGCGGTGCCCGCCAGCGCGATCACCAGCACGCCGACGAAGGCGAGCCCGATCAGATAGGAAATTGCGCGAACCATGTCGTGTCTTCTGTCCCCCTAGGTCGCGCCGGTCAGGCCATGGCCGTCTTGGTCGGGCTGGTGCCCGCGTGCTTCTCCAGCACCGCCTCGGTGATCGAATTGGGCATCGGGCGCGGACGCTCGGACGCCGAGATCAGCGGCAGGATGATGAGGAAGTGCGCGAAGTAATAAGCGGACGCGATCTGGCCCAGGATGACGTTCCTGGCGTTCGCCTCCGCGCCGCCCACGTACCCCAGCAGCAGCACGTCGGCGAGCAGCACCCACAGGAACGCGCGATAGGTCGGGCGGTAGTTGGCGGAGCGCACCGGCGAATTATCCAGCCAGGGCAGGAAGAACAGCAGCAGGATCGAGCCGAACATCGCCAGCACGCCCCACAGCTTGGCGGGCAGGATGAAGTCCGCCGTGAAGCTCTTCAGGATCGCGTAGAAGGGCAGGAAATACCATTCGGGCACGATGTGCGCGGGCGTCGAGAGCGGGTTGGCCTCGATGTAGTTGTCCGGGTGGCCCAGCAGGTTGGGCGCGAAGAAGATCAGCGCGGCGAACACCAACAGGAACACGCCCAGGCCCACCGCGTCCTTGGCGGTGTAATAGGGGTGGAAAGGCACGGTGTCCTGCGGCCCCTTCACGTCCAGGCCGGTCGGGTTGTTGGAGCCAGGAATGTGCAATGCCCAGATCTTCAGGATCACCACGCCCGCCGTCACGAAGGGCAGCAGGTAGTGGAGCGAGAAGAAGCGGTTGAGCGCCGAATTATCGGGCGCGTAGCCGCCCAGCAGCCAGATGCGCACCGTCTCGCCGACGCCGGGTATCGCCGAGAAGAAGCCGGTGATGACCTGCGCGCCCCAGAAGCTCATCTGTCCCCAGGGGAGCACGTAGCCCATGAAGGCGGTGGCCATCATCAGCAGGAAGATGACGACGCCCAGGAGCCACACCATCTCGCGCGGGGCCTTGTAGGAGCCGTAATAGAGGCCGCGGGCGATGTGAACATAGACCACCAGCAGAAACATCGACGCGCCGTTGGCGTGGGCGTAGCGCAGGAACCAGCCGGCATTGACGTCGCGCATGATGCGCTCCACCGATCCGAACGCCACGCCGCCATTGGCCGCGTAGTTCATCGCCAGCGTCACGCCCGTCACGATCTGAATCAGCAGCGCGGCACCGGCCAGCACGCCGAAATTCCAGAAATAGTTCAGGTTGCGCGGCACAGGATAGCCCGCGCCGATGGCGTTGTAGGCGAGGCGCGGCAACGGCAGCTTCTCGTCGATCCAGCGCATCAGCGGCGCCTTCGGCTCGTACTGCTTGGCCCAGGGAAAGCTCATGGCGTGTCTGTCCTCAGCCGATGGTCACGGCGGTGTCGGAGGTGAAGGCGTATTCGGGCACGTGGAGGTTGAGCGGCGCCGGCCCCTGGCGGATGCGGCCCGCCGTGTCGTAGGCGGAGCCGTGGCAGGGGCAGAAATAACCGCCGAACGGCCCCTTGTTCTCGCCCTCGCCGGCCCCCAGCGGCACGCAGCCCAGGTGCGTGCAGACGCCCAGCGTGATGAGCCAGTTCTTTTTCCCCTCCTTGGTCCGCTCGGCGAGCGTCTGGGGGTCGCGAAGCTCGCTGAGCGACACCTTGTCCGCGGCCGCGATTTCGGCGGGCGTCAGGTTGCGCACGAACAGCGGCTGCTTGCGGAACTGGGACTTGATCGCCTGGCCGGGCGCGATCTTGGACAGGTCGACCTCGGTGGTCGACTGAGCCAGCACGTCGGCGGCGGGGCTCATCTGATTGATGAGCGGCAGCACCACCGCCACCACGCCCACGCCGGCGAAGGCGACGGCGGCGACGTTGATGAAGTCGCGGCGGCGCGGATCGTCCACCGCCTCGTCGAGCAGCGCGGGATTCCCGCCGGGGGGCAGCCTGTCGTCGTAGGTAGCCATCGAGCGGTCTTGTCCCCTGCCAGTCGTTCGGCGCCCCGAGCGCCATCGATGGACCGCCGCCCCGGCCGCGCGAGCCGGAGCCGTCGCGCGGCCGTTTCGCCTACTTCCTAATCGGGCGGCGGTCGCTTTGCCAACCACTTTCCGCCGCACGGGTTGACGCGGGTTGCCGCGGCGGCTGGGCAGCGACGCCGTCGGGAGCTAGAAAGATGATCGTGCGGCTCGCCTTGTATCAACCCGACATCGCCGGCAACGTCGGCACGCTGATCCGCACCGCCGCCTGCCTGGGGGCGACGGTGGACGTCATCGAGCCGGCGGGCTTTCCGTTCGGCGACCGGGCATTGGCGCGGGCGGGCATGGATTATATCGAGCGCGCCGCGGTACGCCGGCATCGCGACTGGCCCACGTTCCTGGACACGCTGGCGGGGCGGCTGGTGCTGATGACCACGCGCGGCGCCGTGGCGATCGAGGGGGCGGGGCTGCGGGCGGACGACACCCTCCTGATGGGGTCCGAGGGGGCGGGCGTGCCGGATCACGTGCACGCACGCGCCGACCTGCGCGTCGCCATTCCGATGCGGCCAGGCTTTCGATCGCTCAACGTCGCGGTGGCGGGCGGGATCGCCTTGTTCGAGGCTCGACGTCAGTCAGGCGTCGGGCATTTCGAGACGGATATGGGAAGGACGACCGGATGAATCTCACCGCCACGCAGGAGCCGGACGACGCGCGGCGGGATTTCGCGCGGGCGGTCGTCGCCGGCCTGTCGCAGCGGCGCAAGGTGATCCCGGCACGGTTCTTCTACGACCGGGCGGGGTCCGAGCTATTCGAGCGGATTACCGAACTACCCGAATATTATCCCACCCGGACCGAGGCCGGGCTGCTGGCGGCCCATTCGGAAGGGGTGGCGGCGGTGACGGGCACCGGCGGCACGGTGGTGGAGTTCGGGTCGGGCTCGTCCGCCAAGACGCCACTGCTGCTTCGCGCGCTCAGGCCCCGCACCTATGTGCCGATCGACATATCGGCGGATTTCCTAGCGACGTCCGCGAAGGCGCTGGCGGCGGATCATCCGGACATGTCCGTCGTGCCGGTGGCGGGCGACTTCACGCGGCCGCTGACTCTGCCGGAACTGGGCGGCGACGGGCCACTGGTCGGATTTTTTCCGGGATCCACGATCGGCAATTTCGCGCCGGCGGCGGCGGTGGACCTGTTGCGGTCGTTCGCGGAAACGCTGGGGACGGGCGCGTGGCTGGCGATCGGGTTGGACCGGCGCAAGGATGCGGCGCGGCTGGAGCGGGCATACGACGACGCGGCGGGCGTGACGGCGGCGTTCAACCTGAACCTGCTCCACCGCATCAACCGCGAACTGGCGGGCACGATACCGGTCGACGCCTTTCGCCACCGCGCGACGTGGAACGAGGAACAGGGACGGATCGAAATGCAC
>Ga0325400_1007664_pt1 | contig 10318 bp, 10 predicted proteins | sample PopdelMetagenome_2_FD_205662 | JGI IMG/M metagenome (GOLD analysis project Ga0325400, IMG submission 205662) | Populus deltoides microbial communities from Bellville, Georgia, United States - Xylem-PdKOR-R1 | ecosystem: Host-associated > Plants > Phyllosphere > Stem > Wood/Secondary xylem...
CGTCGTCGGTGACCGCGAGCGGATTGATCTCGATCTGCTCGGCATCGGTGCCGAGGAACGCGTCGTAGAGCTTGGCGGCGACGGTCTGCGCCTGCTTGGCGAGGTCGCCGGTCAGTTCCAGCGCGGCGGCGACGGCGCGGCCGTGATGGGGTTGGAAGCCGGTCGCGGGGTCGATGTCGATCGAGTGGATGCGCTCGGGCGTGTCGTGCGCCACCGTCTCAATGTCCATCCCGCCCTCGGTCGAGGCGACCATCGAGATGCGGCCGGTTGCGCGGTTGACGAGCAGCGCCAGGTAGAACTCGCGCGCGATATCGACGCCGTCGGTGATGTAGAGGCGGTTGACCTGCTTGCCCGCCTCGCCGGTCTGGATCGTCACCAGCGTGTTGCCGAGCATCTCGGTCGCGTGCGCGCGGACCTCGTCGGCGGTCTTCGCCAGCCGGACGCCGCCCTTGGCGTCGGCCGGCAGCTCGGTGAACTTGCCCTTGCCGCGGCCGCCGGCGTGAATCTGCGCCTTGACGACGTAGAGCGGCCCGGGGAGCTTGCCCGCGGCCTCCACCGCCTCGTCGACGGTCAGCGCGGCGTAGCCGGCGGGCACGGGGACGCCGAACTTCGCGAGGAGCTCCTTGGCCTGATACTCGTGGATGTTCATGGCGCACGCCTCTTGCGGGTGACGGGAAACGGCCGGGCTAAAGCACAGGGCGGTGGGCAAATCCACCCCTGCCGCCCCATATGGCGATCCATCTCACGGCCCGGCGGTGTGCTGCCGTTCCGCGCCACCCAAGTCGGGATGGAAGCCATGGCCTCTGCCCCGCGCCGCCGGGTGACGCACGATTTCGGCTGGTTGCCGTACGGACGTCACCACCGGGCGCGCGGTGCCGGTACGTCAGCGGCGTTGGCGGAAAAATAACCTTTGGGTGGCATCGGTCGGGGTCATGGAACGTCCGGTCTTCACGCCGCCCTTCGCCCCCGTCGACGACGAGAACCGCCGCGCGCTGCGCCGTGCGGTGAAGATGCGCGCCCATCTGCGCGACCGCGGCCAGACCAAGTTCGAGATCGACGTGGTCGACCTGTCGGCGTCGGGCTTCCGGGCCGAGACCAGCTTCACCCTGTGGCCGGGGACGGTGGTGTGGCTGACCCTGCCGGGCCTTGCGCCGCTGGAGGCGGTGGTCGCGTGGCGGGACAAGTTCGCGTACGGCTGCGCGTTCCACAAGCCGCTCCACCCGGCGGTGTTCGAGCATATCGTGGCGCTCGGCAACAGGTAGCCGAAGCTACCTGGCGCCCAGCGCCCGGCCGGCGGGTCGGCGCACGCCGAACCCGTCCGACGGCGGCTTCGCCGGCGTCCGCTCCCTTTGTCCAAGCGGCCGCTCTCTCCGATCAGGCTGCGCCACCCGCCTTACGCAACCAGCCTTGCCCCACCCGCCTTGCACCGCCCTGCGTTCGGCTTGAGCGAAGTCGAAGGCCAAGGGTGGCGTGACATGCTTGGACGCCGGCCGATCCGATCGAAAACCGGCCCAAGCCGCTGTCCTACAAGGCGCGACCTCGCTAGACGCGGCGTTGGCCTTGCGCCCGCTCTGTCTCATCATCGCACAAACGGAAACGATCGGGCCGGACGATACCGCGTTCAGGGGTCAATCGAGTCAAGCGCCCGCGAGATAGGGGCGGTGCTACCGCACCTTTTGCCAGTCGGCGTAGGTCACGGCCGTCCGGATATCTCCGGACTTGCCCATCATCGATCCCGCGATGGTGCTCTGGACGTCGGCGGGGACGACCTGTCCGCCCTCGACGCGGCGGAAGCGCATGGTCGTCGCCATGGTCTTGACCGATGCGACCAGCATCATGCGAAAGCCCTTGGTCAGGGTGAAGCGGATCTGGCCGACATGGGGCGACGCGCCGCTCGCGCCCACCACCTGGACCTCGGCGGCGGTGTCGGCGGAGGCGTCGTGCTTGCCCAGCTTGATCGTGCCCGCGGGCAGGCGCGCGTAGCGATAGGTGACCGCGCCGTTCGCACCGTCGACGCGGGTCGCGGGGGCGCCCAGCCACCGGGCGAGCTCGCGGTAGTTCGGGACCTCGCGCTTGGTGCCGCTCTTGCGGAACTGCTCGGCCTCCTTCGCGGTCGGCGCGCGGCCGTCGACCGTGACCTGGCGCCAGCGCTCGGCAGGGGCGCGGCGGGGGTCGTAGGCGTTGCCATAGGTCTTGCCGCCCTTGCCCATCCCCGGGCCGTTGCCGGTTAAGGCGATCGTCTCGCGAAAGGCATAGCCGGCGGTATCGGTGGCACGGGCGCCGGCGACGAGGCGTTGCTGCAGCTCGTCGGCATGGGCCGCGGTGGAGACGAGGAGAAGGGCGGCGGCGAGCGGACGGAGCATCGGCCGAGCGTAGCAGCGGCCGGCGCAACGACAAGCAGGCAACGGCTTTCTCCGCAGGCGCGCCGGCGGGGCCGGGCGCTGCGCCTTTGTCGCACCGGCGCGGGCGTGGCCGCGCCTGCGCCTCAGTCGAACAGGCTCGACACGCTGGTCTCGTCCGCGATCCGCTTGATCGCCTCGCCCAGCAGCGGCGCAATCGGCAGGTGGCGGATCTTCGCGCACGCGCCGATCGACTCGTGGTTGCCGATCGAATCGGTGATGACCAGCTCAGTCAGCGCGGAGCCCTCGACCCGCGCCACCGCGCCCCCCGACAGGACGCCGTGCGTGACATAGGCGACGACGTCCGCCGCCCCCGCCTCGCGCAGCGCCGCGGCGGCGTTGCACAGGGTGCCGGCCGAATCGACGATGTCGTCGATCAGCACGCAGAAGCGGCCCTCGACATCGCCGATGATGTTCATGACCTCCGACTCGCCCGCCCGCTCGCGGCGCTTGTCGACGATCGCGAGCGGCGCGTTGTCGAGGCGCTTGGCGAGCTGGCGCGCGCGCACCACGCCGCCGACGTCGGGCGAGACGACCATCAGGTTCTGGCCCCGGAACCGGCCCAATATGTCCGCCGACATCACGGGGGCTGCGTAGAGATTGTCGGTGGGAATGTCGAAGAAGCCCTGGATCTGGCCGGCATGGAGGTCGACCGACAGGACGCGGTCGGCGCCCGCCACCGTGATCAGGTTGGCGACGAGCTTGGCCGAGATCGGGGTGCGGGGCCCGGGCTTCCGGTCCTGCCGGGCGTAGCCGAGATAGGGCACCACCGCGGTGATCCGCTTGGCGGACGCGCGCTTCAGCGCGTCGACGATGATGAGCAGCTCCATCAGGTTATCGTTGGCCGGGAAGCCGGTCGACTGGATCACGAACACGTCCTCGCCGCGGACGTTCTCCATCACCTCGACGAAGATCTCCTCGTCGGCGAAGCGGCGGACCAGCGCGTCCGCCAGCGGCAGCTCGCAATATTCGGCGATCGCGCGCGCCAGCGGCGGGTTGGAGTTGCCGGTCAGAAGCTTCATGGATTCCCCTCTCGCGTTGCGGGCGCCTTACCGGCACCTTAGGAACGGTGCAAAGCGGGAGGCGGAATGGCAGGCGAAGCGACCTTCACGCCCGATGCGGACGATTATGTCGCCGCTTCGCGGTTCCACTTCCGGCGACAGCTCCGATCCCGGCGCTTCTGGGTCAGGATGCTGCTTCTCGCACTGGCGACCGCCGTCGCGGTCGGGGTGGTGTTCGGCGCGATCGAGCGCGATGCGTGGCTGGGTGCGATGGTCGGGGCGGGCGGGGCCGTGGGCGGGGCGATCGGGCTCGCGGCCTGCCTCCTCGTCAACTCCCTCCTGCTGCCGCGACGCGCGCGGCGGTTGATCGCGCAGGACAAGGGCTTCGGGCAGCCGACCCGCGTCGCCTGGGACGCGACCGGGATCGCGTGGGAAGCCAGCAACGGCAGTTTTCGCGCGACCTGGGCCGAGCATCACCTGGTCGCCGCCGACGACCGGATCACCTTGTTCTACGCCAACGAGCAGCTGTTCCGCCTGTTGCCCGCCCGCGCGCTGGACGCGGAGGCGCGCGCCGATCTCGCGGGGACGCTGGAGGTCGCGCGTCCCCGCGACTAGGGGCGGATCATGGTCACCACCCGCTTCGCCCCGTCGCCCACCGGCCGGCTCCATATCGGCAACCTGCGCACCGCACTTCACAACTGGATGTGGGCGCGGCGGACCGGCGGACGCTTCCTGCTCCGCATCGACGACACCGATGCCGAACGGTCGGAGGAGCGCCACGTGGAGGCGATCCGCGCCGACCTGTCCTGGCTGGGGCTGGAGCCCGATGGCGAGGTGCGCCAGTCGGAACGGTTCGCCCTCTACGAGCGCGCGTTCGCGCGGCTGGTGGCGAGTGGGCGCGTCTACCCGGCCTATGAGACGCCCGACGAGCTGGAGGTCAGGCGCAAGGTGCTGCTCGGCCGCGGGCTGCCGCCGGTGTACGAACGGACGGCGCTGACGCTGACCGATACCGATCGTGCCCGGCTGAAGGCGGAGGGCCGGCGACCGCATTGGCGTTTCCGGCTCGACCATGCGGCGATCACCTGGGACGACCTGATTCGCGGACCCCAGCGGTTCGACGCAGGCCTGCTGAGCGATCCGGTGGTGCGACGCGCGGACGGATCGTGGCTGTACCTGTTGCCGTCGGCGATCGACGACGCCGACATGGGCGTGACGCACGTCGTGCGCGGCGAGGACCACGTCACCAACACCGCGGTGCAGGTGCAGATGTTCGCCGCGCTGGGCCACGCACCGCCCGCCTTCGCGCACGAGGCGCTGTTGACGGGTACGGAGGGCAAGCTGTCCAAGCGGCTGGGGTCGCTCGGCATTGATCATTTCCGCGAGGTGGGGATCGAGCCGGCGGCGATCGTGTCGCTGCTGGCGCGGCTGGGAACGAGCGATCCGGTGGAGTCGGCGGTTGATCCCGCCCTGCTTCTCGACGGTTTCGACTTCGCCCGGTTCGGGCGGGCGCCGGCGCGCTTCGACGAGGCGGAACTCGCCGCGGTCAATGCCAAGCTGGTCCATCAGCTGCCCTACGCCATGGTGGCGACGCGGTTGCCCGCAGGCATGGGTGCGGCGGGGTGGGAGGCGATCAGGCCCAACCTCGCCACCGTGGCGGAGGCGGCGGACTGGTGGAGCGTGGTGGAAGGGCCGATCGACGTCGCCGCCGACCTCGCCGACCGCGAATTGCTGGACCGTGCGTCGGCGTTGGCGGCTGACGTCGATTGGACGGGCGATCCGTGGCACGCGCTGACGGGGCAACTGAAGATGGACACGGGACGAAGCGGCAAATCGCTGTTTCTGCCGCTCCGGCGCGCGCTGACGGGACGCGAGCGAGGTCCGGACATGGCGCGACTGCTGCCGTTGATCGGGCGTGAGCGAGCAATTGCGCGGCTGCGAGGTCGAGGCGAAAGCTGAGAAGGCAGATCATCGGAGCTTGCCACGCTCTTTTAGGTATGATGTAACATCATCTTCTAGGTATTGGAGAGTATCAAGCGAGAGGAGAAGCGGCATGTATGCGGATCGGTTAGGCGGGCGGGAGTTCAATGCCGGCAGCCTGGGCGTGGCGATCGGGATCAACGCGGTGCTAGTGGGAGCGCTGCTGTTCGCGGCGCCGGACTTGCTACCTGCCAAGCCAAGGGAGCCGTTCACGGGCGTCCTGATCGACACGCCTCCCCTGCCCCCTCCCCCGCCCGAACCGGCCCCGCCGGTCGACCAGCGCCGCATGCCTTCCCGACCGACCGACACGGTCCTGCCGCCGCCGCCCCGACCGGACGTCTTCAATCCCCCGGTCGGGGTCGATCCGGGCTTCACCTTGCCCGGCGGCTCCGTCGGGAGCGAGGGCGGAGTAGCCGGCGGCACCGGCGCCGCGCCGGTCGACCCGCCCAAGCCGCCCCCACCGGTGATCGTCGCGCCGGGCATCGACACGCGCTATGCCGGGCTGCTGCAACCCACCTATCCGGCCGCCGAGCGGCGCGCGGGGCGCGAAGGCCGGGTGGTGGCACGGGTGCTGGTCGGCACCGACGGGCGCGTCAAGGCCATCGAGAAGGTATTGGCTGCATCCGACGCGTTCTGGCAGGCAACGGAGGATCAGGCGCGCCGGCGTTGGCGCTTCACGCCGGGAACCCGCGACGGCGTTCCGGTGGAGGCGTGGCGCACCATGACGCTGACCTTCCGGCTGGAGGAGTAAGGGCCCGCGATGCAAGGACCCCGTCGCGCGCGCGAGGCCTGAGGACCGACCCTGCGCGACGACTTGCCCGGCCACGATCTTCGCGATCAGCGAGGGTGTTAACCGAGGAGCGCCGGAACAGCGTGTCTGGCGCCGGCGTCACGCCCGCTTGGCGATGGCGCAGGGCAGACGCCGTGACCCGCCCTATCTCGCGGCCGGCAACCGGCGTGCCGACCGGCACCGTGCCTCAGCGACGGCGATCGCGGCCGCGAGCGACGCCGATGCTGGCCAGCAACGCCTCATACTGATCGCCGGTGAAACCCGCGGCCAGGAAGGCCGCGACCTCGCGAGAGGGCACGGTGAAGCCGTGATGCCAACTCAACACCGCCATCCGCCGAAGCGCCTCCAGCCGCTCGTCGGCGAGCCGCGGATTATGCTGGCGGAACACGGCGCGCAGTGCCACCGACAGGCGGCCGGGGTGGCGAAGCGAGCCCAGCGTGTCCCGGCGCGCCAGCGCCACCACGGCCCATTCGAGGGCACTGAGCCGCGCGGGCCGCGACGGATCGGCAGCCGGGGCGTGCGCGCGCGCCTCGACGGGAGCAAGACCGGTGTCGTCGAAAGCGAGATAGGCCATGGTGATGGTCCTGACGAAACGCTCGCGAGCGGGTCGCGAGCGAGAAGAGCGGTTCCGGCACATAGGCCGGCGGGTTCGGGGCGGACGGGAAAGACGGGCAATCTCGTTCGGTACCAACCGGTATAGAAAGTCCGGCACGCCGGCGCAACTGCTTTTTTATACCATGCGGTATTTTTCTGCCGGCTCGGCGACGCCTCAGCGGCTCGGCCAGATCGCCAGGCTGGTCTCCACCACCCGCTCCAGCTCTTCGCGGGTCGCGCCAGACCCGGCCTGCACCGCCATCCCCTGGAGGATGGTGAAGAGGTAGCCGGTGAGCGCCCCGGGATCGACCTGGGGCTGCAGGTCGCCCTCGTCCCGCGCCCGGACGAACCGCGCCACCAGCGCGTCGCGCGAACAGGCGCGGCGCTTGACGATCTCGGCCTTCACCCCTTCACCGTCGATGCCGCAGGCGGTCGAGCTGATGACGCCCATGCAGCCCTTGGGACCATTGGCGCTGCACTGATTGGCAAGCGCGCCGCGCATGAAATGCTCGGCGACGGCGCGCGCGGTCGGCTGTTCCAGCGCCTCGCGGGTATAGGCCATCTTCTCGCGCTCGTAGAGGTCCAGCGCCTTGCCGAACAGCGCCTCCTTGTTGCCGAACGCGGCGTACAGGCTGGGCTTGGTGATGCCCATCGCCTCCGTCAGCTCGGCCATCGACGCGCCCTCGTAGCCGCGCGACCAGAACACGCCCAACGCCGCCGCAAGCGCGGCGTCGGGGCAGAACTCGCGCGGGCGACCCTTGGCGCGCGCCGTCGGGGCAGGCAGTGCGGTGTCCAGCATAACGACCGGTATATAATGCCTGCCGCCGTCACCGTCCAGTGGCGCACGGCGGGCGGAGCCGCGACGCCGCCAAAGGCGAGCGGGGACTGCATCATTCGTACGATCGGATGCGAGAACCCGTCGAATGACGGTGGTCAGAGATGGGGGATGGAGCCGGGCCGACAACGCCCGAACCTCATGGTCGGGGACGCCATGCCAATGAAGCTTGGTGCGGTCGAGAAGACTCGAACTTCCACGGCCTTTCGGCCACAACGACCTCAACGTTGCGCGTCTACCAGTTCCGCCACGACCGCACGTGCTGTACCGCCGGAACAACGCCCGGCAGCCGGTAGGCGCCCGCCCCTAGCAGCGTGACGGAGGGCCCGCAACGCCCTTTATCGCGGTCACGACGTCTCGCCGGCGAACGACAGTTCCAGCCGGCGCGAGTTGCGCGGCACGTCCAGCTTGGCGGAGTTGAAATCCACCGCCTCGCCGGGTGCCAGGTTGCGGCGTTCGGGCGTGATCGTCCAGCTGTAAACCGTGCGGCCCTGCGCGTCGTGGAGCTCGGCACGGATGTCGGGCACGCGCTGGCGGGCGCCGGACGGGTTGGTGACCTGGCCCGACACCGCGAACAGCTCCGATCCGTTTTCCAGCTCGCGCCGCTCGATGGGATTGTCGCGCAGCAGCAGCGGCGATTCCACCGCGCCCAGCCCGACCCAGGCGGCGAGGCCGGGCGCCCCCGACCACAAGATCGCCGCGACCCCCGCCAACATCAGCCCGCCCGCGCCGACCGCCGCCGCGTTCCAGCGACGCACCCGGTTGCGACGCGACTTGAGAAGCGGCGGGGCCGAAGCGGAAGGAGCCGGGGTGACGGCAGGCGAAGCGAAGGCAGGCGATGTCGAGGCGAAAGGCGAGGTCGGGATCGCCGCGGCGGTCGGCTCCGGCGAGTCCGGCCGGAATGCAGGCGTCGGCGGTGCGGCGGCGACTGGTACCGCCACCGGCTCGGGTGCCGGAGGTTGCTCCCCGTCCGATTCCGGCGGATCGGGAAGCTGGAACCAGCTGTGACGGCAATTGGCGCAGCGCACGGTGCGACCCTCGGCCCCGATCGCGCTGGGCGGCACGAGGTAGCGGGTGCGGCACTCGGGGCATTCGAGGATCATGGCTGAAGTGGTGCACCGGCGCGCGCGGGCTGGCAAGCGTCATGGCGGCGGCGCGGCGACCTGGGTGCGCTTCTTGCCAGCCTGCCCGCGCGCGTGCCAAGGCGGCCCGGTCATGGGTGCCGCGGCGTGAGCATCGTCCAGTTCGATAATGTCGGCCTGCGCTACGGCACCAGGCCGGAGACGCTGTCGGACGTCGGCTTCACCCTGCGTGCGGGCGGCTTCTACTTCCTCACCGGCGCGAGCGGCGCGGGCAAGACCTCGCTGCTCCGCCTCCTCTACCTCGACCAGCGGCCCAGCCGCGGCGTGATCCGCCTGTTCGGCGAGGATGCGGTGATCCTGCCGCGCGAGCGGCTGCCGGGCTTTCGCCGGCGGATCGGGGTGGTGTTCCAGGACTTCCGGCTGCTGCCCCACCTGTCCGCCTTCGACAACGTCGCGCTCCCCTTGCGGATCGCCGGCCACCCGGAGGAGGAGATCGACGGGCCGGTGCGCGAGATGCTCGCCTGGGTCGGGCTGGCCGACCGCGCGCCCGCGCGCCCGGCGACGCTGTCGGGCGGCGAGCAGCAGCGGATCGCGATCGCGCGGGCGGTGATCGCCCGGCCCGAGCTGCTGGTCGCCGACGAGCCGACCGGCAATGTCGATCCCGACATGGCCGACCGGCTGCTCCAGCTGTTCGAGGCGCTGAACAAGCTCGGCACCACCGTGGTGATCGCCACCCACGATTTCCAGCTGATCGGCCAGGTGCCCGCCGCGACCATGATGCGGCTGGACGGCGGCCGGCTGCTCGACCCCACCGGCGCGCTCCGCCATCCGCCGGGCATGGCGGCGTGACCAGCCCCGCCGACCGGCGCGTGCTGGACGAGGCGGGCGGTGCGCGCGCGATGACCGGGGTGATGGCGGTGATGGTGTTTCTGACCGTACTCGCCGCGGCGCTGGGGCTCGCCACCGCGCGGGCGCGCGGCGCGCTTGACCGGCAGCTCGCCGGGCGGCTGACGGTGCAACTGCTAGACGGCGACGCGGACGCGCGCGCCGCGGGGGCGGCGGCGGTGACCGCGGCGCTGCGCCGCATGCCGGAGGTCGCCCGCGCCGAGCCGGTGCCCGCCGCCGAGCTGCGCCGCCTGCTCGCGCCCTGGTTGGGAGCCGAGGCTGGAAGCGCCGACCTGCCGGTACCGGCGATGGTCGATGTCGACCTGGCGGACGCGGGCGACGCCGCCGCCGCCCATGTCGCCGCCGCCATCCGCCGCGCCGCCCCGACCGCGCGGGTGGAGGCGCAAGGGTCGGCGATGGCACCGGTGCGCGGTTTCATGGGCTCGCTCGCCTGGCTGGCGGCGGCGCTGGTCGCGCTGATGGCGGCGGCGACCGCGGCGGTGGTGGTGCTGGCGGCGCGCGCGGGACTGGACGCGCACCGCGCCACCATCGAGGTCATGCACATGCTGGGGTCCACCGACCGGCAGGTGGCGCGCCTGTTCGGACGGCGGCTGGCGTTGGATGCGGCGCTCGGCGGCGGCGGCGGCGCGGCGATCGGCCTGGGCGTCGCGGCGGTGGTCGGGGGGGAACTCGCGGGGCTCGGGTCCGAACTCGCGGGCGGCGCGCGGCTGGGTGGGGGCGACTGGCTGCTTCTC
>Ga0325400_1007668_pt1 | contig 10316 bp, 5 predicted proteins | sample PopdelMetagenome_2_FD_205662 | JGI IMG/M metagenome (GOLD analysis project Ga0325400, IMG submission 205662) | Populus deltoides microbial communities from Bellville, Georgia, United States - Xylem-PdKOR-R1 | ecosystem: Host-associated > Plants > Phyllosphere > Stem > Wood/Secondary xylem...
TCAGTGACTTGAGCAGTAGCCACAGTGAGCAACAACAGTTGTTTCTCCTCAGCCACGGTTGCAGACATCCCTCCTCAACACTAGCAACAATGAAAACAGTAGAGAGAGAGAGAGAGAGAGAGAGAGAGAGAGAGAGAGAGAGAGAGAACAAAAGACCAGAAAAGAAAAGGAGGAAAGATAGAGGAGGTTTGTTCAAAGGTTGCCAGGCCGCCAGCGACCAGCACCACCAGCAGCGACGTCTTCATGCCAGGCCGCCAGCCACCAGCACCACCAGCAGCGACGTCTTCATGCCAGGTACGCCATCTTCACTATCACCATTTTAATTACATTCTTACTGAGCACGCATACATGAATTATCACGTATGCCTGTTGCATTTGCCTGCCAGGTCACTAGGCGGGTGGCTAGATCAAGCTCAACCGGTACTGCTGGGCTAGATCATGCCTAAAAAGACAAGCATAAATTGTAGAGGCCGGGTTAGGCCTTAGACCCAGCCGATCCAATTATTTTGGGCTAATAATATATTTAGTAAAATATATCATTATACTCTCTCATTTTATTTCACCCATTTTATTTTAATATCTAGCCAATCAGGTCTTTTTGGATATCATAAAATTTCAAAAACAATACTTATGGATCCTTTTAAATTTATTTGTGGATGCTTCGTGTTTTTTTATTGACTTTACTGTATATTTGGTTCGTAGACTTTTACTGTAAAATGCAAGTCGGATATGCAATACTTGTCTTTCCATTTTTTTCTCTCTAAAAAAAAATAAAAATAGTTTCCTTTTCTTTTAATCCAAATTTTATAGATTTAGTCACTGGCGCTAGAGTCATGAATAATATACTTTTTGGGTTACTCAATATTTACCAACGCCAGAGTTGGAAAAATTCATGGGCGAATATTCACTGACACTAGAGTCAGGAATATTATAGGAAGACCATAAGAATGGAACAAAAACAAACTCTTAGCAATTTAAGACAACCAACAATGCAGCTTGCCTCAGGTGAGACGTTTATTAGGTTATATTATCTTTTTTTCACGTAACCAGTCCCGTACCATAAAATCTATGTTAACCAGTTAGGGTTCCTAGTAACCACAATATTAGGTGTCAACTCTTTAAACTAGACATTTTCCCCTTGAAGAACAAGATGTCAAATATTTATTTTTTTTGTACATTTAAATATTTTAAAGGTTGATGTGGTGTGACAATACCTATCAATAGTGGAAACCATCCTTGACATTGCTTATCTTTCTCATAAACCCATGATAATTTTCACATTCCTCACTTTTATTCGATCATCATGTATAGACTGATAGTCATTCATGCAATAATTCAAAAAAAATTAAATAAAGTACACAAGATGTATAAGGTGTTGAATACCTACCTGCACCTCCCGTTACACGTTCTCCTCCAACCACCGAGGGTGTTCCTTCAAGTGCCTTTCTTAAAATCAAAGAATGTACCCGTATTAATATCTCATCATTCATTCAAAATTTCAAACATCATAAAGCATAACCAATTTATTATTCTTATCACACACACACACGAGTTTAATTGGATTTGTTATTTTGTTTTGAACTCATTAGTAACATGTCTATATACTCTAACACATTCATTTTTATAATTTATTTGAAGTGTCACATTTTTGCATATCTTTAGTCTTTTATTACTAACACCATATACACTATCCATAATAGATTTTCTTTTCTTTCTCAATTTTCCATGTTTTATGTCAATCAATACTATCCTTTTTTTTTTCCTTACCTAAATCATATATATTCCAATACTAAAGTCATTACTTTTAACTTTTCGCATACACCTTCCATTTCAATGTTGTTTTATTATTATTTCATCTTTATAACTATCAATATTAATACCAACATAACATTAACTCATAACTCCAATATGTACCTCTATTTACCTACATCAAGTTTCAATACTAAGTCTCATCACCCCCTATTGGGATAGTCTACAAGGTTCATAATTACTCCTTTTACTACAGGATGTTTACCTAGCTAACATTTAGATCCAACTTTACCTAAAAAATTTTGGTTCACCCCAGCATTCCCTACTTGTCCAATTGTTGCTGAGAAGTTTTTGGATATTAAACGACCTCCCCAGAGGTAATTCTAATATGGCCAATTTCCTTTCTTTTGCAATCAGTTTCACTACAACACTTGTAACTCTAGTTAATTGTCAACCCTTTCCAAATGCGATTTCTATGTTATGTATGGTCATGCCCTGTGGCATATCAGTTGAAGTAGATTTTTCTTTTTTATCAATCAAAATCTCTTCCCAAATTGTATAAGCTTCTTCCAAAGCATACAACTTTCCAGGTGTAGATGATGACATCTATATAGATGAATCTTGTATATCATATAATAAAGTCAAGTACTACATCAGTGGATATATAGGAATCAAGATTTCCTGAATCATTTATGTTATGCACTTCTATATCTTAGGTCTTCCCGTTTCTTCAACTGGCTTATGTTTTTCATGTAGCATTCAGACTGAATGACTCTATGAAATTACATTGATACTTCCACATATTAGGGGTAACGTAGGATACATCTCTATTTTTCCCTCGAGGAATCTTTAAAATTCCCACTACTTAGCTTTCAACTCACCTCTGAGCATCAAATGAAATATGAATAACCCGTCCTCCTCTCTTTGAAACAATAGGCGTTTTCGGTTCTGTCGGTGCTTGAAACAATTTTATCTTCTTCATATTACTATATTTCTAGAGTCAATAATCTTATATGAGGAACTACTAAACTTAATAACTTTCTACCCTTACTCTTTAGTTTTTTGTTGAGGTCTATTTTGTAAAGGTACTCAAAATGGATCAGTGATCAATTTCTAAGTTTCATTGTAAACCTAATTGGTTACTTCCAATTATATAAATCAATAGTTTAAACCACACTCAATGGTAGGGCATTTCTCATTTTTATAGAAACTTCTATATCAGAAATAATGGTATCTATAATTATAGCCCCTCTAGGATGTAAAATATATCTCTTCTCACCATCCCTATAGTGTATGAGAAAAATGTATGTTTTTTGATTAGGGTAGTGTTCTATGGTTATGATTTTACCATATATGTTTTTTCTATTCCATTGAAAATTTATTTTATGATATAGACATTTATGACCTCCCCCTCTATGCCTTGCGGTAATCATTCCTTTAGTATTATAGCCTTTACCACAATGATGTTGCCCATAGATCAAATTATTTTGTGTATTGGATTTCACTTGATTGACGTCTATGGCTGCATTGCGTGTGCTCGGGGTAGAAGTTTTGTATAAATGTATTGTCATGCTATTAAGTATTTTGATTCAAGTTATTTTCTTTTTAAGAGGTGGAATAGAATAACCCGGTTGAAGTATAATGGAATAGAATCCACAATGAATCTTCTATGGCTTTTAGATTTTTACTAAATTTGTGGCCCACACTCCACCGCGAGTAGGTCAAATTGTGTTTTGATGTAAAGAAAAAAATCTAAGGAGAAATAACTCGAGATCCTAGTCATCGGACTAATTGGGACCTAAGCCCATCTGAAGTATAAAAAAAACCAATGTTAAAAGGCGAAACTGCAAAAATAAAACCCAATTAAACCGAGTTAATTTACAAACTTTTTGACCATGTAAATAAGATCGCGATAATCTTATAGAAATAAACAAAAAAAATATCACTTGAAAGGAAAGGGAAAAAAACACGAAGATCAATTTTCAATATACCAAATGTTGAAAGATGATATTGAAATAAATCAATTTTAAAAAATGACCAAAAAAACAAAAGTCAACTTATGTTAACCTTTGAAACTGGTGACTCTAGTCATGAAACCGAGACTAAACTCATAAAAGGCAAATCTTAAAAAATAACAAAGTAAAACTTTAAAAAATGGTAAAAACAAAACAACTTTAAAAAAAAAAAATAACAGACTAAGACAAACCTTTTAAATCTAATCTAATCTCTAAAATTCGTAACTCATAAAATCTTGGATCTGGGTTGAATCAAAAAGCTTAATTCTCAACCAATTTAATTTTGAAGGATGAAATCATGAAAAAAAATATCAATTTTAAAAACTTGTAAAAGCAAAAAAGATAGCATTAAAAAGAGTGGGCATCCAATTTCATAGAGAGAAAAAAAACCCATAGAGGATAAAATTGTAAAACAAATCTAAAAAAGTGATCTCAAACAAAACAAATAGCAATAAAAAGAATGAGGATCAAATTTAAAAGATTAAAAAATATAAGAGAGTAAAATTGAAAATCATTTGTAAAAACCTGGCACAAACATGTTTCAAATCTTAAAATAAAAAATGTGACTCAGGACATAGATCCGACTAAGAAAAAAAATGATACATGGACAACCGTAAAAAAATATGGAAACCACAGAAACAAATGGTTAGGAAAATCATATAGAAAGAAAACAAAGAAGAAAACAAAGCCTAATTACTAATGATATCAATGTCGAATTATAAAATTGAAAAAACATAAGCTTAAAGGGAGGGGGTCAAGAAAACTCGAGTGATCCTTTTAAATCTAGGCAAAGATCTCAAACTCGCAACCTATAAAATTCTAGATCCGAGTTGAATCAAGAAGCTCAATTCCTAACCAGTTAATATCAATTAGCCAAAGCAAATCTAACAAAGAACAATAATTAAAAAGACCCGAGAAAGCTCAAGTCATTTTCAAAATCAATGAAAAATCTTAGAGAAAGTAAATGAAAATAAATAAAATAGAAAATGAATTCTTATCTTATAAAATGTTTTTAAAAAATCATTTCAAATATTAAAGGATAGAATCAAGGAAGAAATATAAATTTAAAGAATTAGCCAAAAAAACCCAACAAATTACGATAAATAAAAAGGACCAGGATAATCGAGTTGTTTTAAAGAACAACAAAATATTCCATAAAAAGAAAGCTAAAAAGAAAAAGAACCAAGTTTCCAATTGAATAATATTGAAGGATAATATTAGAAAAAAAGATAGCTTAAACAAAGAAAAATAAAAACTAGTAACTTATGAAACTCTAGATCTGGGTTCAATAAAAAAATTTATTACAGACCAATTTAAGAATATCAATTTAAAAAACTTTCTAAAACAAAAAAAAAAATGACAATCAAAAGAATAATAATCAAATTTGATAGGAGAATTAGGAAAAAAAAAACAAATGACGGTTAAATCCTAAAACAAAATCAATTTAAAAAATTATTTCAAATAAAACAAATACCAATTAAAAGAATAAGAACCAAATTCAAAAGATGAAAAAAATTAAAGGAGGTGAAATTGAAAAGGCATACATTTTTTATTTCATCTTTCAATATTAGATTATTTGAGAATTGGACTTTATAAATTTTTTCAATTGATTTTCTATTGAATTAGATTTTTTTTATTTTAAATTTCAACATTGGATCTATTGAAAATAAAGTTTCATAATTTTTTTATTTATTTTTTATGAAGTTATCATGATCTCATGTTCCAGGTAGCAAATTTAACATGTTAGCCCGAGTTAACTTGGATTGTTTTTTTTGTTATTTTTTTATTTCATCCTTCAACATTAAATTAGTTTAAAATTAGGTTTCGTATTCTTTTCTGAATCGCTTTCTATGGGGTTATTTGATATCATGACCTGAGTTACCGGTTTGACATGTTAACCTGAGTTGACTCAGGTAGTTTTTTGTTGTTTTTTAATTTAATATTTTTTTCAATTTCATCTTTTAACATTAGGTTTGTTAAGAATTAGTCTTCGTAATTTATTTTGATTTTTTTTCTATAGAGTTATCATAATCTCATGATCCAAGTTGTAGAATTGACAAGTTAATCCAGGTCAATCTAATATTTTGTCATCTTAATCTTTTTTAAAAAATATTATTCAATATGTTATTGTATTGATATTTAAAAAATATATCATACAATATAAATTATAATTTAAATTGATAATTAATTTTTTTATTAAAAAAATTAGCAACGCACTTCTTTTTTTTATAAAAATATAATAGATCCAACGCACAAGCCAATAATCTAAATTTGCTCATGATGCTTCCTCATTTTGGACAAATAATCTGATGCATGAATTACTTGCGGGGACGGAACTACGAGTTTAGGCGAAATCCAATGTCCCTCCGCTTTTTAAAATAATTCCTTAAGTTGAACATTTATTTTATAGAAGTTTTACTTTTTTTCTATAAAATGTGTTTTTTTTTTCTAGGTTGCATCTTCTCCAAATATCTATAGTTATTATATATTTTTTTATATATATATATAAATGATTTTTGTATCTCAGTATGTTTATTAGGGGAGAGAAAAAAACTAAAAAACCGATTAAACCGGAAAAAAAAATAACAGAAAAAATCGAACCGTAAAAAAAACATATTAAAATTTTGAAAAAACTAACCCATTCGGTTCGGTTTTAATTTTATAAGCCTGAAACTGAAAAATCCGAACCAAACCGAACCCAAACCGAAAAAAACCGAGTCAAACCAAAAAAACAAACCAAACTGAAAAACACCGAGCCAAAACCGAGCCAAACCGGTTTGAACCGGTTTTTATCCAAAAAAACCAGAACCGAATCGAAACCGGTCGGTTTGAACCGGTTTCTGTTCGATTTTGGTTTTTTTAAAAAAATTTAATTTGATTATTTTTTTAATAAAAACCGAACCAAACTAAAAATAATCAATCTTATATATCATGACTCCTCCAGCACAAATTCCTAACTCCACCCTCAATTATTTGAACTCTTAAAATTGATAGGGCTAAGACATGTGGAACTCAAATACGTGAAACAAGGGAAACATAAGGCATGCAAGAAATAAATTCATTAAATTCTATAGTGAGTGATGATAATGAGTACTAAGTACTGACAAACATTGTCTTAAAGAAAGAAGGGAAATATATATACACACGCGCGAGAAATAAATTCGATAATGAAGCATTGTTAGTAGTGGTAAGAAAAAAATTGAAAAATCTATGAAATTGAAAAAATTGAAAAAACTGAAAAAACAATAATTAGAAAAATCAAATTATAAAAAAAAATTGATTAAATCGATTAGAAATTTAAAAAAATTAACTGATTCGATTCGGTTTCAATTTTAGTCTTTCCCTTCTCTTGGGTGGAGTCCAAGTACTATGTAGCGCTTGAGCTGTCTATATTTTTTATATAATTATATTAAAAATATTTCTTTTTTTTTAGTATAATTAATGTTTAGATTATTAATTGTAAAAATATTACTGCTGTTTTGTTGATATTATTTTTTTAGTATACTTAATACTAAAATAATTATTATATTATTTCTTAATATATTTTTAGTATAATTAATAGTGTTGGTATTAAAAATATTATTATTATTTTTAGTCTAATTAATAGTATTGATCTCAAAACTTTTATTATTTGTTCTATTAATATTATTTTTTAGTATAATTAATAGTATTGATCTTTAAAATATTATTATATTTGGTGTTATAAATAATATTATTTGTATTATAAATATTATTATTTTCAACAAAATTTATAAGAGTATATTTTTTAATATAATTAATAGTATTAATCTCAAAAATATTATTATTTTTGGATTTATAAATAATATTATTTTTGTAATAATTAATACTAAAAATATTATGATTTGTATTATAAATATTATTATTTTCAGTAAAATTTATAAGAGTATATTTTATTATAATTAATATTATTAATAAAATAATTGATGAATTTGAAAGAAAATGTTATATCATTTACTAATTTTACCAAATGTACTGTAATAATAATTTTATCAAATTACAATTAATTTTATATTTATTTTTATTTATAAATTATATACAAATTATCAGTTGCAGTACCCAAAAATAAACTTATATCTTGTCATATATACAACTAAAATGATCTTAGATTCTGTACGATCTAGCTCAAAGCTAACTCAAAACTAGGCTTGGATTAGATTGTGGAAGACCTAAATAATTTTAAGTTATGGCTGCAGCAAGACTCAAATATATTTGGAGACATACTTTATAGACTCAAATAAACTTAAATACTACTTTTAATAATAATAATAATAAAAAGTTAAAAATGAACCCACGACATAGCAGAGGCCTTAGATGTCTATATGGTGTCATATTGTGTTTGTACTTCATATGACATCCCATTTCATTCATAAAGAGCTCGGCCATGGCAGAAATGATAGGGAAGGGCGCGGGTAATTATACATGTATTAAAACAAATCAGTGTTTTCATGTTGGAATGGAAAAATTAAATTTTTTTTTTATTATTGTAGTGGTACTACATGGTGGTAAAATTATAATTTCTAATTTATTTATTTAAAAAAAAACAAGTTTTCTTTATGTTTTCTTCTTCTTTGTCCTTGATATTTTTATCATTTACACTTAATGATTTGTCGCCATTTCTTTTCTTATCTTCATGTTTTTATATTTTTCTTCTTTAAATTTTTCTTTGGAAAAAAATATTATTTTTTATTTTTTACGCTTTAAATATTTATCACTTTACACTTGATTTATTTATATCATTTTTTTTGCTTATCTTTATTTTTTTTGTAATTTATTTTTAGATTTTTTTCCTTATTTTTTTTTAGAAAATTATTATACAAAAACTAAGGAAATAGTGCTTTATTGTAGCAATTGCAACATTGTTTTATTCTTCTGTTACGTTAAAAATTAACTTGAGAATTTACATGTTTTTATTAACACGTATGATCTTTACTATATTTTATTATATGTAAACATTAATTTTTTGATTCACGGTTATATTTTTCACTCGAAGTCAAAAGACTCATTAATAACACCTACACATTAATTCTTTTGTGTTAGAAAAAGAATTGTTCGACCTGCAGCGATACGAGTTGAATAGACGCGCTAACATTTTGTTAGTTTATATTTATTGATATATATAGTTCTCAATGTATTTAATTAAATACATGCATAAATTTTTTATTTATAATTAGATTAAAAATATATATATTTAAAAAGCTTATATCTTTATTTATACATGCGCCACATTGAACCGAACTGAATTCAACCCGAAAAAACCAGAAAAAACCGAGTCAAGCTGAAAAAACCGAGCTAAAACTGAAAAAACCGAGTCAAACCAATTTGAACCAGTTTTTGTTCTAAAAAACTGAATCGAACCGAAACTAGTTGGTTTGAACCGATTTCAGTTTTTTTTAAAAATTCGGTTTGATTTTTTTTTATAAAAATCAAACCGAACCGAAAATGATCACTCCTAATTGTTAGTGATATGTGAATAGTTTTTTTATATACTTAAAGTTGTGGAAGATACTCATTATCAATTTTATGTATTTATTTTCTATTATTTATTTATTTATTTCATAAAAAATGTTGGTTCTAAATTATAATATTGCTAAGTGCTTCAACATTGAAATTATCCTTATTCACAACATTCTAAGGAAATGACAACATATAACAAGAAATTGTGCTGTAAATTGATGGGCCCGCACTACTGGCCTAGTAGAAAAAGATGTGGCACACGTGTCCCGCTCGCTTGGCCTTCATATTCTTTTTCAAGGGGCACACGAAACGTTCTTTTAATAATAATAATAAAAAAAAAAAAAAAAAAAACAAATGACGTGCTATGGCAGACAACACGCTATTTTCTTACTTAGATTTCAGTCATGGGAGAAGCATTCGGAAAATAAGGCTGGGATTTTTTTGGAGTAAAAAACTATTTATCAATTTATTTTTATTTAATATATATTTTTTGTATTTTATTAAATTAATTTTAACTTAAAACACCTCTAAATCAATTTAAAAATTAAAAAAATAAAAAAAAATTTCTTTCTCAATTTTGATATATTTTTTCTGACATAAAACCTAAAATACACATCATTGAAATTTTTATTGTTAAATGAAACTCATTTTTAATAAAATTTATTTTTTTTTTATCAAAATAGGGCTAACAAACAACTTCTTTTCTCTTTTAACTTTGTGTTTTGTCTCTCAAATCTAAAAACTAAAAAACAAATTAAATAAAGTTTCAAATGAAAACTAATATTTCAAATACTAAAGGTACTGTAAAAGAAAAAAAATAAGCGGAACAAAAAGTACTTTTTTACATGCTTTCTCTTGCGGACCAATGAAGTTTTTTTTTTTTGGTCTTTTATCTTTTAACTGTGTTGTTATTATTATTATTATTATTATTATTATTATTATTATTATTATTATTATTATACTTTAATAATTAGATTAAAATATTGGAGAAATGTTTGAGAAAGGTTAGAGAAATATAATTTAATTATTATTTTATACTTGAATATATTAGAGAAATGTGAGAACAATTATGATTTG
>Ga0325400_1007669_pt1 | contig 10315 bp, 7 predicted proteins | sample PopdelMetagenome_2_FD_205662 | JGI IMG/M metagenome (GOLD analysis project Ga0325400, IMG submission 205662) | Populus deltoides microbial communities from Bellville, Georgia, United States - Xylem-PdKOR-R1 | ecosystem: Host-associated > Plants > Phyllosphere > Stem > Wood/Secondary xylem...
TGAATCAACTGTACGCGGTGTTTGTTCTCTCTTTTGTTTTTTTTTTTTAATATTTGTTTTTAAATTATATTTTATTATTTTTAAATTATTTTAATATACTAAGATTAAAAATAAATTTTAAAAAATAAAATAAATATTATTTTAATATATTAAAAAAATCAGTACACAAACACTACAGTGAAATAGCAGTGTACCATGTTCACACGACGTCGGCATGCATGTTGTGAAGGTACCGCGTGGTGCTGTTATACCCATGAAAAATCCACCTCTACCTAAAACCCAATGTTTTAATATATATATATTTTAAAAAAATTAGGTTACTTGAATAGACTTATTATAAAATTTAAATTAAAAAAATTAAAATTTTTTTTAAAGTGTATTATCCTTTGAAAATAAAGTTACTTGAATAGACTTATTTATGATTTAAATTAAAAAATTAAAAACAATGCCCTATCAGTTTTATGTAGTGAAAGTTTTGCATGAGCTTTATCTATAGACTTTAGTCCCTAGCCATAGATATATAATTCTATTATTATAGATAGATAATAAATTGCAAACATTAGGTCTGAGTTGGGCCTGCAGATGGCTAGACCTAATTGTGGGCCTAATATGGGTTTTTAAAAAAACAGTGATGGACTTGCGAAATAAGGCAACAGCCCACACCGCCCACAACAACAAAGTCCAGCCCATCCCGTGAAAGTAGAAACCTTCCAGGTTCCAAGCACTAATAATAATAACGACATTTGGTACGAGGTAACTTTTTGTCTGACCACACACAAAAACATATTTAATTAAATAGATAGTTTCTGCTTTCTTCATTGTATTTTATAGACAATTGCGTTTCAAATTTTAGGAGTCTATTCTTTTCTCCAATCTCAAAGGGAAAAAAAATGTATGGTTAGATAACTTTTATACTGAGATCATATATAATTGTATTTTGATTTTGTAAAAGATAAAATAAATTGTTTTTAATTTATTTTACAAGCAAAATTCATCCCATTATAATTTTAATCAGATATTTTTTTAAAGAAGTTATTTTTTTTTTAAAACCACAATAAAAAATGATTTTCTCAAATCTATTTTTAAAACCAAACTTATAAAAGTTACCACAATGTCAAATACATTCAGAATTTATAATAAAAAAAATATAATGTCATAAATTGTATGTTCACTCCATTTAAAATCCAAAAAAAAAGAGAGAATACATTAGTCAAACATCGGTAGTGTTTGAGAGTGTAGTAATGGTTGCTTTTCAAAGTGTGTTTTGCTTGAAAATACATGAAAATATTTTTTTTATTATTTTTTGAAAGTCATTTTCAACATCAACACATTAAAAAGACTCAAAAACACCACAAGATTAATTTCAAGAAAACAAATTTAAAAAAATCATGAAATGTGGTTTCAATTGCAAAAACAAATAGCACCCTCAAAAAGTTTTCTAATTATTGAAGAAATCTAGATAAATTCCTTATTCTACTTTTTGCTAGAGTTTTTGAAACCTAACTCGATAATTGACCCGACCCAAAGCAGAGATTATGAGTTTTAACTAGGTTAGCAGGTCAATCATAATTTTATTTTTATAAATCAAAATGGCTTTATTTTTGTAACAAAAAACAAATAATCAATGAGTTGCAATTAGATTTTAACCAGGTCACTTGATTAACCATTTTTTTTTTACTTTTCTTGTTTTCTCTTAAAACCGGTCCAATTTCAGACCTGGATCAATCCAAGTTTTATCAAGTTTTAAAACTATGTTTTTTTCTCTCTCAATTGTATTTCCAAGACCCCGTTTGTTTGCTGGAAAATAATTTCTTTTTGAAAAATAAATTCTGGAAAAGTGAATTCCGGGAAAGTGAGTTATTTTCTGATGTTTGGTAGTGTAATGAAAAATAAGTTGGAAAACATTTTTCAATGTTTGGTTATGTGGAAAATGAGCTGGAAAATAACTTATTAATGTTTTATTTTTTTCAAGTTTATTAAAATAGTAAGGAATAAATATTATAAATTAAAAAGTTGAATGAGAATGAAATTGAAAAAAAAATATAATTTCATAAACTATCTCAAATAAAATAAATAATAATCAAAATAATATAGATCAAATTTAAAAAATAAAAAATGAAAGATGAAGAAATTAAAATAATAACAAATAAAATTTCATAAATTATTTCAAATAAAATCAGTAATAATCAAAAGAATGAGGACCAAATTTGATAAATAAAAAATTTCAATAAAAAAATGATAAGGAAAAAAAAAATTATAAAAATGAGGACAAAAGTTAATATAAAAATTAAGTTTAAAGAGATGAAATTGAAAAATAAATATTCAAAATAAAATATATATAGCAATCAAAAGTTTGAAGATCAAATTTGATATAATTAGCAAATAATATGACATTTCTAAATTTTTCACAACTTCCAGAAAGTGTTTCCCGCCTAAATTTTCCAGGTAAATACTTTCCTGGAAATCAAGCCAAATTTTTCTTTAATTGAAAAATATTTTTCGTTAACTAACTTTTTTCATGATAAATAAATACAAAAAAATTTAAAAAATAATTTTTCAAAAAATAAATTTCAATAAACAAACATAGCCTAAGATATCAATGAATTCTCATTCAGAACAATTACAATTAGAACCCATTTGGAAATGAAGCCATCCACATAATTTCTACATTCCCAAGCCTTAATTAGTCTTTAACGAATGTAATTATTTTATAATAACCTAAAACACATAATTTCTCTTTTCTTGTAAAAACTTTATAACTTCACCGTGTGATATAAATGATTTATATATTTTAGTCTATTATATAAGTTTTAAATGGTGAAAAAAAGGAATTTTGGTAATTTTGTATATAAAAATAAGACTATTTAAAATTTATGTTAAACAAAATTGACGAATCATATTGAGAATTCATGAATACATTGGGATTTAATCAAAATATTAAATAATAGAGGGTCGTAATCAAAATTCCCCTTATATTTTGGGGCTTTTCTCAGGCTTGTCGAAAAGAAAACCCACACCTTAAACCCCCACCCCACCCCCCCGCCCCCAAAAAAAAAAAAAATATATTCTCCCTTGCTAACACTCCAATGGCTCGATTGAGAATTCATGAATACATTGGGATTTAATCAAAATATTAAATAATAGAGGGGCGTAATCAAAATTCCCCTTATATTTTGGGGCTTTTCTCAGGCTTGTCGAAACGAAAACCCACACCTTAAACCCCCACCCCACCCCCCCGCCCCCAAAAAAAAAAAAATTATATTCTCCCTTGCTAACACTCCAATGGCTCGCTTGATTCGAACTGCAACAAGAACCCTTCTCTCTTCCTTTTCTTCTTCTACTTCATCACTTCTCCAATCAAGAAATGCCATCACATCTTCATTTCTCTTCCAATCCCCCAGACCTTACTCAGCTGATAACAAAATTACTAAATCGCCATTCGAAGCTAACATTCTCAGAATCATCGATAAGGAAATCGATTACCAGTCTGAATATGCCCCTCCATACCAGGTCCTTTCATTATTTAAATCTCTCTGTTGTTTTTAAATTTTTACTTTTGCTGATGAATATATTCTGGGCTCCTGTTTGGTTGCCGAGAAAATGAACAAGAAGTTAACATGACAAGACTAGAATTGAGTTGTTAAATTGTTGCTTTTCTGGCTCTTTAAGTTTAAACAAAAAATGGGTTCATAATAGTTTTTTATTTACCCGTGTAATTTATTTAGAAGATTTTTTTTGGCGTTCATGTATGGAAGTAATGAGCTTTAGCTGTGTAATTCATTTAGAAGATTTTTGTTTTGGCGTTCAGGCATGAAAGTACTGAGCTTTACTGTGTAATTCATTTAGAAGATTGATTTATGGAGTGAAATTGTTATATCAATAGTTCTTTATTTACTTGTGTAATTTATTTAGAAGATTCTTTTTTGGGTGCATTTAAGCATGAAAGTAAAAATCTCTACTTATGTAATTTATTTAGGAGATTAATTTATGAAGTGAAATTGTTATATCAATAGTGAGTTAATTATTTCTTTATCCCCAGTTAAAAAAAAGGGGCTCTTGATAGTTTGTTCTTTATGTGTGTGATCATTACTTAAAGAGTTTAAATTTCTCACATTGAAGCTTTAGCTTTCTACTTGTGTAATTTATGCGAATGACTTGTTGTGTTAATAGTAACTGGTTTTGTTATTTGGATTATGTAGCCAGAGACGAGATTTCATTCATTTACAGTGGAAGATCGATCAGGAGAGCAGTGGATGATAATGAGGGGTAAATATGATGATATTGAAGATGTTAAACTTGAAGTTACAATGTTTGACGGATATGTAACTGTTCCAAAACTCGGAGATGATGCCTCAGGGGAAGATGTGCGTCTTCACATTAGTTTTATTGTTGATGTTTCCAAAGGGGATGGTGGTGAAAATTTGGAGTTTTTATGCTCAGCGTGGCCTGATCGTTTGGAGATTCAGAAAGTTTACTTGCTCAGAGGTGAGAAGATGCCGGGAAGGCCATATATGGGGCCTGATTTCAGGTGTGGACCTTTCTTTTCTTTTCTTTTGATGATTGTGGTGCTTGTGTTTGTTTTGCAATTAGTGTTTGCTTGGCTGGTTGACTTAGGTTTGGACTAAATGTTTTGTTTTTAGGAAGTTGAATAAAGAGCTTCAGAAGAGGCTTCGCGAGTACTTGGAGGCAAGGGGGGTAAATGATGAACTTTCTTTCTTCTTGCATGATTATATGCTGAATAAGGATAGGATTGAACTTATACAATGGCTTGGAAAGGTCAAATCTTTTGTAGAAAAATAGAAGGATGTTTTTTTATGGTGCCCTTTATGAGACAGCTTTGTTCATTTTTATTTTTTTTATTATTTCACGAGATCACTGTTATTCAGTATGTAGCTCACGGAAATGAAATTCTTGGATTCCTGACTAATGACTCTCTAAGGGTATTCTGATGGTAAGCTACTCGTGATTGATTCATACAGCTAGAAAGCTGCAGGAAATACTTTATTTCATTTTTCCTGAGCCACATTGCATTTCTCTCTCTTTTGTGGTCTTGCCAGTACAAGTATGGAAACATGAACTTCTGAACCCTACTTACAGAAAATATCTACATAACAGAAGACATTATGGGCAGTGTGATTTTATTTTAATTTTTCTTTTGAAACATAGCTATATCAGATTGATATATTCGTGGCCACTTACCATACACATTGAATTGCTAAAATAGCAGCAAAGGCATTCTACTGGTCCAGGCTGTAATTTCTTGTTCTTGCTATTCTAATGTGGAAACTCATATGTTTAAGAAATTAACTATAAACTATTCAAAGAAACTCTTGAAGTGAAACCATTGTGCATGAAACTGCATATTCAAACAAGGGCTCTCCTTTAGGTATTCAAAATTGGATAACAAATTTTTGTCTAGAAACGGGAAAAGGCATAGCAATACCTTTTTTAGGAGCCATTGTTGAATATGGATAGGGCCATTTCTTGGTGCAATGCTCTTGAAACCCTGAGTTGTAGGCTTGGGTCTTGAAAGCAGCCGCTCTATCTCCAAAATTCTGATCGCAAGGATGGTAAAAAGTTCACTCATATGGGAACCTACTTCAGTGGGACTTGGGATATGGACTCTTTATAGTTGAGCATGGAAATATGGAAATATTATCGGCCATGAGCATAACTGAGAGTAGCTCAAACCCAATAAATGAGGATGTTGAATTTTCATTATGAGCTAGTGAGCTTGGAATCAACTGCTTGATTATAGAGATTCATAATTGGGAACCATCATCTTAGAGACTCTCTATGTGCAAAATCTCCCACTCATTATGGACTCGACTAATGGTTTTTTGAGTTATCTCAACCAACTTGAAAATTGCTTGGGATTCTAACCAAGGTGCTCAAAGGTTCAGGGATGAAGGAAATAAAACTCAGTGAATCAAAGGATTCCTTAGGGAGGATTATTGCAACATTTATGCCTTCATGATGACTTGGGGGGTGCACATTGAAAGATGGAACTTTTAGAGAGGAGGGATAAGTATGGGAACTAGAGATAACAGTTTAAGTTGCAGTCTTCGTTCTTTTTAGGATCTAAATTATGATTTCTTTGCATCATTTTTATTCATCTTAGATGCATATTGAGGAAAAGATTTACAGTTTGTAGTGACATGTTTCACCCTATATTGGCTAAAATCACATAAATAGATTGCTAACCATTGTTCTTGACATCTTGCGGTTAGAATCGGTTAGAATCAACGAGACTCTCTTGTTGTCTGTATAACCTTATTTGACTTGAGTCACAGCTATATCAATATTTCTATTGTTTGGCTGAACAATGAGTTTGATTCAATTCCCAAATGGCACATTTCCTACCTCTGCTCCTTTTGTATCTTGTGCTCTAATCAATTTCTTCCAATGACAGTAGCATCGTTGCTTTTGGCATCCAGTCCTAGTATGTTTTCAAGGAATCGTCCCACTCCAACCTTTGAAGTACCCATAAGAGAAACACAGTCGAGGTTTGCTTTCAGTAGAACTGTTTGATTGGTTTAGCAACGCAATTGATGTTGGCCTTGTTAAGCCTAACATAGCAGGTTGTGATGGGACAAAAGGTATATTTGTGTTTGTGTTGCACTTGGCATATTGTGGTAAATATTGTACAACAACATGCTCAAACATTAAAACAATTAATTGCATGCTTGTGTAATTAGATTGGATCAATATGTGACAACATTTGATTTTATTATCAAGTCGGTGTGTTTAGGTGTTGAATGATGTAAGATACTGATATTGCCTTTTGTCAGGTTTATTTTGGTGATATCTAGTAATTAACTGGCAGGCTTCCATAACATCATGCTGGCCATCGTTTCTTCTCTTGATAATTTTCTAACAGGACACACTGTTATGCTTTCGTGTTGAAACAAACAGCCAACATGGGTTGTCATGTTACGGTTCTGTGGCAGAATCAGGTCAAATGAATTTGAATCTGATATAAAGCTGAAAACAATAAGCAATGTTGAGATGGTGATGATGTGGGTTTAGATGAACAGTAACCCTCTCTTGCTCTTAATGGAATAACGTGCTATGACTATGCTCAAATTAAGGGCAGGGTCTGGTTTTGGTTTTCTAGAATCTTTATTAATCAAATGCAAGGCATAGTAATTTCCGAGGAATGAAACCTGCCCAGATCAACACCAGCTATATTGGGTGAACAGTCCATGTACCGTCTTCGTGGCCACACATTTTGGTCTGACGAGGTATGGCTAGTTCTTTTAGGGTTTAGAGGGGAGGTTCTTGCCAGTTGCTCAACTTCTTGGTGAAGAAGGATGAGTATCCATTCCATGATCCCTTGTTGCATGCACCTAATTTTGGTAGGAAACTCAAGGAAACATGATGGCCTTTAATGCTTCTTAACACTCTTTATCTGATACTTGATAAGCATGGCATATCGAGTATCAAATAAGGAGCATGACAAAGCATCGAAGGCCATCGTGACTCTCCAAGACCTGATCTTGTAAGAAAGGTGGGGGTCAGCCACATAGGCAAGACCTAATTTTCTGTTTCTGCACGAACCGATTCTAGTATAGTTTCTGACTTCTTAAAGAGATGCTGATCTAAACTTAATGTAATGAATTGAAACTGAAAAGGGCATGGCTGCTAAACAGTTGACTTTATTTTAGGAGAAAACCTTGAAAGAAAAAAAAAAACCCTCATTGCAGGAGACCAGCCTGGTTCAACTTGTTATGCCCTTAAAAGAGGGCATGCACTATTCTACGAAGAAAACTGTGTTAAATGTGATGCAATGTAAGCTAACTATACACTGTTTTTACAGAATCAAATCCTCCCTAGATTTAATGACCAGTTTGCGAAAGAGACACCTTACACGTTACTTGGTAAAGGACAAACATACAGTCTGTTTAGGGTTCTTAAATAATGGAGAAAGTCTCAATCAAAAATTGTAAATGACAAGGCAACAGTTTCTGCTCCACTAATAAATGCACATAAATACAATTTATCCCTTGCTTTTCTATAATGCCTAATTTGATATTATTTCCTGTTAACAACATCAGATCTTTCACCGTATGAAGATTTTTGTGTTTACTTTCTGTTCGAAGCAAGGTGAATCCGTGATAACTGATAATGTAGGAAAAAAAAACCCTTCACACGGCTGCTATCGTCTCATGTTTGGGCTTGCGGGTCTTGTCACAGAAAAGCACATCTTAAGAAGAGAGATAATACCTCGAGCTTACAAGCTCCAAACCCTCGACTTCTAGCCAATATGAAATATTCGCATCGAGGCTCCCAGTTCAGGGGCTTGACAGTCGAGAGCAGACAGCTCATGCTTACACAGACAACGTCATTAATGATGTTAGCTCGAATTCGGTACATGATTGACCCCTTAAAAAGTATTATCTCACGTTGAGCTCATCGTCTCACAGTAAATTTTGTCATGAAAAGACATCAAAAAGAAAGAATCTGCCACTAGAAACTTGTAAATGTCTATGATCTCCACTCCTAGCCAATGCAAAGTATTAGTATCATCATTAACTATATTACTATTGTCATGTATTCAATCATCTACGAGCTAGGCAGCAACAACATTTGATCAAACATGAGATTGAATTGGACTTGATATGACATTTGATATGATGATTTCATTAGTACTGATATTATTTGGCGTGTACGTGGGATGTTCTTGCTCCATTGGCTAGATTTATGACGATCCACGACAATTTAAAGGATATTCTTGTTTAATCTTCTACTCTCATCAAACCATGCTCGAATATAATTAGAAAATTTTCAATTTTAAGTAACCAGAAATTGCTACAAGTGAGTAATCCTAGATTAAGAACACCACATGATTCACGATCAGTAATCATAAAGTACTCTTAATTGACCATATCTTAGAAACTTCATACACAAATGATACTGTACGTTAATAGTTAGGAATATTGAGGGAGATGCTCGACCTAGAGATTTAGTATAAATTTTTATGCCTTGTAGCTCAATTAATCTCATATTTTTATTAAAAAAAAAATACACCGTGCTTTCACATGATTGATGCAGCATAACTTGAACTATTGCAATCAAGGAAGGAAAGAGAATAAAAACAACGACCATTTAGCATTTCTATAGCCAAAATTCACATAAATACGAGTCCAAGAAGGTTTCTGAAGATAGATTAAAGTGTAGAAAGGGGAAGAAAACACATTTTAGAGCTTGAGGGACAAGTCAAGCTTGTGAATACGATCATCTTGATTAGTCTTCAAATGACCATTGCCTATCCACCTACCAATTCCAGGGTCTGCCGGAGAACCTACAGTACTAGTCCTCTCCAAGTTGAACCTACCGACACTGGCACGCGATGGTGTTGTTGCATTCATATAAAAATTCTCCATTGATAATTTACCTATACCTGGTTGTTGATCAATATGGGGCCTAGACCAGCTGCCATGTCCATACACGTTTCCAAAACCAGTAGAAGATGATAGGTGAGAAGGCTTATGGATCATTGAGTGTACTTGAATTCCAAGAGATCTACCATGGAGAGGGAGAGAAGCCATGCTTGAATGGTGATGGTGGTGGAAGTAAGGATGTCCATAAGCTGCCATTGAAGCCTCTAATTGACTCCTTATTAATCTTTGCCCACTTTTCGCTAGAGTCCTTTCTCTTTTATGGGCATTTTGGTGTCCTCCTAGTGCTTGTGAACTATAGAATTTTCTTTGACAATAGTTGCATGAGAAAACCCTGTGCTCCCCGTCAGTACCCTGAGGAGTTTCTGGTGAAGTCTCAGATGAATCCATGCTCCTGAAGTTGTCAATAAGGTTGAGCTCTCGATTGAACCACTGATTTGAATCACTTGTAGTTAGCTCTAGATCTGATTGGAGAGTTGGCCTAGCCTCTTCCTTTTGATCATTTACTTCTTCTAGGAGTTCTTGCTCGTTCTCTTCTGAGCTCTGCAGTGGAGGAGCCTGTGGTGCTGTAATGCTTGACTCTCTCCGAACCAGTGACTCCATAGGAAAGAGTCCCTCTCGAGCCTCTACTCTCTTTGCTAGTAGAATATGGAATCCTTTGTTGATTGCAAAAAAGGGATATAATCTTTTCTGACAGGAAGTTAACTGCTACATATATATGTGCTATATATGGGAGGATATAGTCTTTCCTACATAGATTTTGAACGCTATAGAATATAAGAGATGAGTAGGTTTTGCTTGTTGTCACACAGTCGTAGCTAGAATTTGCCTTTCATTGGAGCTCCACCATGTATCTATATATCCATTTGTCTGTCCATTACAGGAGGCTACTGTGTATGGAGGATCCCTACACA
>Ga0325400_1007671_pt1 | contig 10314 bp, 2 predicted proteins | sample PopdelMetagenome_2_FD_205662 | JGI IMG/M metagenome (GOLD analysis project Ga0325400, IMG submission 205662) | Populus deltoides microbial communities from Bellville, Georgia, United States - Xylem-PdKOR-R1 | ecosystem: Host-associated > Plants > Phyllosphere > Stem > Wood/Secondary xylem...
CTAAACTTCATTGTTTTACATTTTGATCCTTGGAATTTGAGAGGAGAAAGAAAGTGTTTGACATGTGAATAATATATGAATATTCAGATGAGCTGGTAGTTTGTGGATATTCGAATGTTAGTTGTCTTTAAAATATATTGATGATAGCTAATTTGAATTTATATGTTTTTTTACTCTGAATGGTGGTGTCGTAAGTTGGAAAAGTTCTAAATAAGAGACCATAGTAGATTATACAATTGAAGTAGGGCATTTCTCGCCAATAAGGCAACAACAAAGATTGTTTGAATCAAGATGTTCATCAAAAAACTAGAAGTGGTTCTTATTATTGTTAATTTAGTGATCATGTATTCTGATAACAATAGAGTCATTACATAAGTAATATCAAGATCTCATCAATGACCAAAACTTGTACTTAGTTGATACCATTTGATGAAAGAAATCATAGAAATGAAAGATGTAAAGATAGAGTGATTACATACTAAAAAGAATATTATATATCTAATTAAAGCACTGTTCTAGTAGAAACATTACCATTATATGGAGCAATATGATACAAAATACATAAGCGATTAATTTTAGTAAAAGTAGGAGATTGTAGTATATAAGCCTTGTAGCTAATCATGTGGTTTACATATGGCAACATGTTTATTCATGCAAAACATATAATTTTATTTATAAAGATATTTTTTATCTTTAATTCTCATTTAAGTTTGATTAATAAGTATAGAGTAATGATGAAGTCACTGAGAAGTTTTGCAAAGAAAATTATAAAATGATTATAATTATGAGGATTCTTATAACATCAAGGTATATTCTAAATGTTCCTAGTTAATACTCAATCAAGACTATACATTAATTAGAGTAATTAAGGTTATTATATATTATGTTTTTTTCTTCATGAAAGGAAATAGTTATTTTCATAAATTGAAGTATGATGGATACTTAAAACTAATATATATGCTTGTTAAATGACAAGTATACTAAATTAAACCGCATGAGAATTTCATATGGAGAGATTACACATGTCTATGGAAAGACTTATATAGTAGTTGTGTAAGTGATCTTTAGACTTGAAATCACCAAGTTATCTTAAATATGAAATGCTATGTTTTTTTTTTTATATCTTGACTATACATTACCTTAATCAAAGATAACAAATGAGCAGATATTGAGTATAATATAAATTATATAAAGGTATCTGAGTAATCAAGTGAGAATTCATCACCCTAGATGAATTTAAAGAATGATCTAAATGGTCTAAGATAATATTGATTTTGAAATCCTTATGTAAGGTGTTATGAGATTTGAAAATAGTTTTAATCATATTCAAAGAATTAATGACTTTGGTGTTGAGAATAAATATGATTTAATAAAATAAAAATACTCAATGTTTAAATGTTGAAATGAAAGCATTTTAGATGAAGGGATAATAGTTACATTAAGAAATTTATCACTAAAAAGCTAAGTTAGACCACATATAACTTTTTTAATATTTGAAAGATCATGTCATGTTACTAAATACTATTCTTAATCTTCAAATATAAATCAATCAATTTGTTAAATTAATAAAAAATTAAGTTGTTTAATTTATCTAATTTTATTTTATTTAGGATTATGATTTGTATTTAGTCCAACATATTATGAATCTAATGAGTCACACATATTAAGAATCATTAGTAAAAAAAAAAAAACTGTGATAATTAATCAAGAATAACTTGATTGTAAATATATTATAAAAATTAAAAACTAGAGTGTAATTAATGTAGGGAATTAGAATTCTAGAATTGAAAAAACCAAGTAAAGACTTGATTGCATAAATTTTTAATAATTGTCTTGAAACAAAATAAAGTTCTTTGAGATCAATTTCCCATTTGTTTACAATTTATTTTTATCGTGTTAATTTTTCATGTTAAAGAATTTTTGTTGGATAATATTTTCCAAAAAAGTTTTAACCCTAAAAATAAATGGACTCCACTTTTTGTTCGGTCTTAAATATGCTCATTAACTATGTTATTCAAACAAATTTCTAACAAAAGATGCATAAGAAAGAAAATGGGAAAGGAAAAAAAAATTATAATTATGTGATTGTAATCCAGTATTTTTAGTCTTATAATTGCTTAATACTATATCTATAATAGACAAGTGGTTATACAATTTTTTATCATTTCAATAGGAAGGATAATAAAAATGAAGAATCTAGGGGTAATGATATTGTGATAAATGTTTTGAAGAATATAAAACTAAAAGGAAAAATATTTTGGAATATATAAGAGAATTGAAAAAGATGATGCATGCTATCTCAACTAGGTAATAAGGTATCATAATTATATATATGTGGCTTTGATTCGAGATGAAACATGATTGACTAGACTAAAATAAATAATGTTGTATATTTCATTTATGCATGATTAACGTGGAGAAATTTAAGCTTGGCACAAAATTATACTAAAAATATCTGGCTAGCATTTTACCTTATTCTAATAGGAAAAAAAAACATTTTATATTTATATTGTGTTATCAATTAAACTTTTTTAGAATTTAACTTGTGATGAGATGAGAACTACCTCTATATCAAACAAATATAGATTTCACAATTGCATAGATAGTAAGAATTGAATCAAAGAATTTTTTTTCTTTCTTTTGTCTCTTCTCCTCAATCTTTACACTTGAACTCTGAATTTTTAAAGTAGCTATTCAATTTATTTTTCTTCAGACTTAGTCTCTATTTTTTTAATTACTATTTGTTTTGTTTGAAATGATTTATAAAATTAATTTTTTTTTAATTTCATCCTCCTTTAATTTTTTTTCATATGTCATATTTGATCCTTATTCTTTTGATTATTATTTATTTTGTTTTGTTTTGAATCCTTCTTAATTAAACATTTTTTCAGTTTTATTCTTTGGTATTTAATTTAATTTTTATGTTAAATATGATTCTTATTTTTTTCATTGCTATTTGATTTACTGTGGCAAACGTTTTAGATTGAAATATTTTTTTATTTTATCATTTAACATTAAATTGGTTTAAAATTCAGCTTCTTGTTTGAACATAAGCCTAGGATTACACAATTTATGGGTTTTGAAAATTAACTGAAGTTTAAGATATTCGCTTGAGTTTGCTTGTTTTTTTTTCCTTTCTTTATGCTCACATTTTTTTTCAGTTTCATTCTTGAGTTTTTTTTTTTATTTCTTAAATATCACCTGTTTTCTTTTGTAACTCTTCAATTTGGTTTCAAATTTAATCAAACCTAAAATCAATTAATATCTAATTAAGGCTTAACTAGAAAAAGAATAATGGAAGGAAAAATAAAGACATAAATTGTCCAACCGAGTTAGCTCATTATAGTCGTGTCCATTACTCGAGTTGTAGATTTTACATGTTAATCCAAGTCAGTACAATTTGTTGTTATTTTTTCATTTCACTTTCTATTTCTTTTTTATGATGTAATCCTTTGGTAGTCCATTATTTTACATTTAAGTTGGGATTATGTTAAGGTTAAAATGATGACAACATGATTTTTTTTCTGGAAATTACATTTAAGTTTGGTGTGAATTACACTTTGCCGCTATTGTTTGAAAAATTATGCTTTGCATCATGTAGTTTGAATAACACTTTACATACTCTTTAAAAATAGTTAACAAAAGTTGTTCAAATATTTACAAGATTGTCATTATTTTTTGAAAAATAACTAAACAGACCTTGAAACAAAAATATAATAAAAATGTTGTTGGTGGACAGGGAAATGAATGTTTTGCATAGTAGAAAAAAAAGATGAAGTTGTAAAGGAGGGAGGGATAATGTGAGTGTTGCTATATTTTTTAAGTGGTTAGCTTTTGACCATTTTTACGTGGTTAGCCTTTGACCATTTTTTGCAAGGGAGACTGGTTGGTAATTCATAGAAAATGGCTCATTTTTTTTCTTGGATACTAAAAAAATTTGTTGAAACCTTCTCTAAAGTTTTATGTTTTTCCTTCTGAACATGCACACACCTTCTTCGAGCTAAAAACAATGTCTCTCTTTTAACAAAGATAATATGTTGGCTAATTTTGTTCCTAAAAAAATTGTTTCAGACTATGAAAACAAAGTGTTATTCAGATATCAATATGATACACTTGTCATGTTTTTTTTTTATCATCATTTGACATATTTTATCACATGTAAAAAAAAAATAACATCGTTCACACAATTTTTAATGCAATAATTGGCTTTTCATTCGGCCCACAATGAAGTGAGGGCATCGGGTCTAGTTTATAAATAAAGATAAATAATAAAGCACAAATATTAAAAATTTGAGAGATAAATTACAGGGGAGAAATTTGTGTATTGGGGGTAGACCATCTTTTTTAGTAACTCGATGACCTATTTATATTATTATAGAGTTGAAATTTAAGTTGAAATACAAATCCTAGCTCTATATAAATTATGTTTGTCATTTAAGAGTTGTTAATTAAAATCCTCAAACAATTTGGACTAAATATTCTACTTGAAACTTCTCACATTATAATGTCTCATTTCCTTCAGCTATCAATTGCAAAAGACTTCTTTTTGAAACATAACTTGACCATTGATTACTTTTTTGAGTTGCATTTTCTTTTCTAATGGTTGACTTTAATCTAATTCATCTACCATATAATGAATTGTCATCGTCCTGGTTAGATAATATACACTTGATTTATTTCATATATAAACAATATCCCTATAATCCTTTATTTTTTAGAATAAGATGGAGGAATATTTTCTAACTGTGGACTTGAAATCTATTGATCAACAATTCCTCCTCGTGAGGAATCAAGCACTTTTCATCAAATCAACTAGTCATTACTTTTCAACACATCTTTTCTCCTTTTTCAGCCAATTACATGCCCCATTAGTTTTTTTTGTTTTGTTTTGTGTGTGTGTGTGTGTAATGTCTTGGTTAATTAGGCATATTTCATCAGACTTCATCCAAAAGTCATACAAGTCTTGTAAATGGAGCGCCACAATGCCATATTGATCAACCCTCGCACTAACAATTAATTATAGAATAAGCCTTTTAAAAAATAATTCTTAGATGGTAAAGAGTACTGAACAAATACCTTTGATAAATAGGAAACATCATGAGCATGATATGACAAGTATTTGTTAGTGACGAAGCCAAGTGAAGCTTCTTGGACTATTTCCTTGATCTTTAAGGTTACAAAACTCTTCCTTGATCAACTGTGTCCAATCATTGAGTACAAAATAATTTTTGACCATGTAGAATTAGACAAAATATATAGCTTAATACTAGTCTTGGATATGGTTGATTTTTGTACACTGACCAAATTAATCCAAGAAAAGGTTAATATTTTTATCGTGACCAAATTAGTCTTAGACATGGTTGAGTTTTCAACCGTGATCAAGTTATTCTCAGAAGGTGAATTTTTCTCTTTGATTATTTACTCCTAAAGGAGTGTAAAAATTTGGAACAATTAGAACTTGTCCATTAAATGTTTGGCCGATAGACAAATTGAACTTGTCTTTGAGATGAACAATTTGATTATACAAGAACTAGATAAAGATATATGCAATGATCTTCCTACTTGGAGCTTGAAGATTAGTGATGTCCTCTTGTAAGAACTAAATGAGCTAATTGGAACTAGCTTTAATATTTAGAGAAGCTATATTTGCCTTATCCTCCTTTACTAATTTAAATATCTCCCAATCTAAACCAATAAATTTCATATTGAAAATATTGGTGATTGACATAGATTGTTGATTATTGAGTATGTGAAATAAAGAGATCTTATCTTGTCCAATATTTTTGTTGTAGAAAAAAATTACTTTACCACATAGTTGATCACAATCTTGATAGAATTATCAATATGCCCCCTAGGACTTAAAAGGATATGGAGATACAACCAAAGATGGTCTATATAAGAAGAAATCCATAAATGAGATAAAAAAATGGTCTAAATGGGTAGAGATTCATAAAAAGATTCTATTGATCTAAAAAGATTTCTTACCTTAACATCACTATAACCTACATGAACCACTAATCAATATGTTATCAATTAAATTTTCTTTAGATTTGAACAGTGATAAACACCAACTACCTCTAAATCAAGTTGATGTAGGTTTCACAAATATTTGTCAAAGTAAAAAATTAGATCAAAGAATATCAAATAAAAAAAATGGTTAGGGTGGTGAGATCACTGTGCACCTAGACACATTGTACTATGGACAAGAATATTGTAACTACCATCTTGCCTTTCCAACAAAAAAACCAATAAGCTTGGTGTTAGAGGTAGTTTGGTCATTTTTATAGTATTTATTAGTCATTATAAAATTAATGAGGGATAATTAATTCTTTTTATTTTTTAAATACACATTATAAAGACTATTTTACCCTTTAAAATTAATTTTTTAAGAGGTTGATCAAGGGCATTTTGGTATTTTTAATTTTTATATACATAATATAAAGACTTTATTACACTTATAAGACAATTTTTTAAAAGGCTACTAAAGAGATATTCAATCTTTTTATATTTTTTAAGCATAATGTAAAAACTAAAATACCCCTGAAAACAAAACTTGTTAACCTTGCATATTAAGGCTTTATCATAATTTTAATTTGTTTTAGAGTGGATAACAAGTTTGGCTTGGGGGGGTATTTGGCCTTTTAACATTCTTTTATATATTTTTTAAATAACAACCAATAAATAGGCGATGCATGTAGCGCCTCCCAACCATCAAACATTGCATTTCAGGGTGACGTTTGAAGCAACTAACAACCCTTTTTCTGTCGGTGCCACGTGTGTATATGAAGGAGTGGTGGTTGAGTTCTGGTGGATTTGTTTCCTCTCTTCACTCTTTTCTCTCTTTTCTTCTTGCTAAAATATAGATGTGTCATTTCATTTGTTTTTTGCCGTCATTCTCTTAGTTACTATTTGTTTTGTTTTTTTTGTTTTTTAACTTTCTTTGATTGATTTTTTTTTAGTTTCACCCTTCATCATTTGGTTTCATTTAATCTTCATATCAAATATGATCCTTATTCTTTTAATTATTGTTAGTTTTTTGTTTTTGTTTTTCTAATTGATTTTTTTCCAATTTCATCCCTCAACATTTGATTTTAATTTTTTTATATCAAATTTAGTTTTCATTTTTTTATTACTATTTCTCTTGTTTTGGATCTTATTTAATTGTATTTTCTTTTCAATTTCATCTATTGATATTTTTCTAATTTAGAATTTTGCTATGTTATTTTTTAGAGTTTGCCTTCTATATGGTTGGTCCCCGGCTTATGACCAAGGTCACATGTTTTGAAAGTTAGCACAAGTTGATTTTGGTTTTTTTTAGAGCTCATAACCAATGTCACGAGTTTCGAAGGTTAGCAAAAGTTAACTTTGGTTTTTTAGGTCCTTTTTAAATTATTGTTTTTTCAATTTTTTCCCTCAAAATTTGATTTATTGAAATTGGTTTTCATGTTTTTTTTCTCTCTCACTTTGCTTTTTATGCAATTATCTTAATCCTGTACCCAAGGTTGCAGGGTTAGCAGGTACACCCGAGTTGACTCGAGTCTTTTTTTCCATTGATTTTTTTAATTAATTTTTCTCAATTTTACCTTTTAACATCGAGTTGTTTGATATTTTAACTTCATGTTATTATTTAATTTGCTTCCGATGAACTTTATAGTTTTTTTTCCAGTTCATTTATTGTCATTGTATTTTTTTTGTTTGTATTATTTAAATTATCCAAGCTTATTAAATCCAATCAATTCAATAACTTGAGTCTCATTTTTTAAATTGTTTTAAAAATACTTACATCGTCTTAATGTTTTTTTTACCTCGAAAACACTTTGGATTAGCTTGTAGTCTTGTAATATATACTAGAGTTCTAAGAAATCTTAGGAAATCAAAATGTTTGAAACAACATAGGAAGATGATAAATAACTTATAGAGAAAGACTAGTTACGTGACCCGTGCCCTGCCACAGGTTAAATATTTTTTGTTTTCCATAAAAAATTATACATACAGGTTTTTTTAACGCATTTTTATAGTTCAAAAAATTTAACAAATCAAAAAGTTTATGCACACATGTAATCAAATAAACTGAGAATTATGTATGCTAATAAATAAATAAAAAATCATTAATGACACCTAAAAATAAAACTTGAAAAACCAAGAGACAAATTTAGATCAAAATTTTTAATCACGAAAGACAAGACATTTACCTGATCATGTTTGCTAATTAATCAAACGATAATAAAAATAGAAAAACATATTAAATTGATTGAATAAAAAAAAAGAAATAACATGTAAGGCTATACATATTGAAAATATCATCTAAAATAAATATTTTTTATTTTAAAAAATATAGTTTATCTATACAAAAGATAAAAACAAAACCATAGATGAATATGAAAAACCTTTCCGAAAATTAAACGCATAACCAAAAAGTCACCATTATTTAAAAGAGGCTCTCTAAAAAAAAATAAAAGAGAGAAGAGGTATTAATGTAAATATAATTAATTTTTTTTAAAAGCATTAATTGAAATAAAAAAAATAGGAGAAAAAAGGGCCAGGCGTTGCTAGGCCTAGTGGCAGCTAGCCCACCTTGTCCATTTCACCAGGGTAGGCCCGCTCGACTGCGTCCTTTTTTGTTCTTAATCTGTGCATGGCTTTTTTTAAAAAAAACAAACGATGTGTCGCCTGCTGAGGCAAACGACACGTCGCTTGTTTTGCCTAGATTTCGGCCACTGTGGTGGCCGGAAAATCAAGGCCCATCTTCTTTTGAAATAAGAACCTTTTCAACTTGTTTTTCACCCCAAAACACCTTAGAAACTATGACAAATCTATCCATGATCTTAAAAAACCGCCCCAAAAACCGAACTCAACCCGAAATAAAAAATCAACTTGAGCTTATATATGTCTTTTCATGAATTTTTAAGGTACAAAAACACGTAATATGAACTTTCCTAATCAAATGGAATAATTTGACACAAATATCCCTCATTTTGATGGCCTAAATTGGTGTCAACGACATGTTTCTCTCTCTACGGTCAGAATTTGGCGATCCCCCTTTCTCTCATCTCTCAACCAGGACAAAAAAAAAACAAAAAAAAACATCTGTACTAAAATGGAATTGAAACAATTTCGAGGAACGAAAATTGTATAATTTCGTGACTATTTAAGTTGGAGGACCAAATTATATTTTTTTAAAACTTATGGTATGTCACCCATGTTTACCGCGTTTTGCATTTCACCTCCCCTTCCAATCCCATCCTTTCATAAAAATTTAAAATCAATTATTCTTTAAATAGGATCCTATCATCCAAAAATAAAGTTTGAAGACCAAATAAAAAAAAATAAAAATTTGCACAACCACAAATAAAAGTGAAAATACCAAGTATTTTAGAGTATAGAATAATATAATAAAGCAGATAAAAAACTTAAAAGATAAATTGTAGGAAATAAAAAGTGTTTATTGGGTCAACAAGCCATTTTATCCAAGGTTGTCAATTCCATTCCGTTTCGTTTGGAATGGTCGAAACATTTCATACCAGTTCAAAAAATAGAATATTTTTTACCTCATTTTAAATCTTGTTCTGTTCCGGATTTTTTGGCTAAATTTTAGCAAGAATATTCCGATTTCATTTCACATGTTCCGTTCCGAGCTTGAAAAGCCATTGAATCAAATTGAATCTTTGTCTACTTTGACTTTAGATGATTAAAAGATATGTTTTGTTGACAAGAATGAGCTTGGTGAAAATGATCAACTATTGAAATATTTAGTTGATGACTTTCCCTACATACCACCACAAGATCAAGATCTTTATTTCTATGTTAATAATAGAGATGATGTTTGATTTATATTTTTTTTGTGTTGAAACATTTTACTTTCATAATATTTTGATATTTTATTTAAATTGAATTACTTTAAGTTAGAGATCTATTTAATTTTGACTATTTATAAATATTTTATATTTTAAAATTATATTTGTTTGACATTGTGTTTGTATTGTATAATTTATAATTAATTTATTTTGAATTTAAATTATATTTGTTGAATTATATATATATATATATATATAATTTTGAAATCACCCGTTAAAATACTTTAAACTAAAATATTCCGTTTCAATTGAAAAAAGAAAAAGAAAAAGAAAAAGAAAGTACCGAAACGGAATTGACATCTTGATTTTATCCATTTGTGTAAACAGACACTGCGTCCCTCTCTCGGACGCCACGCCCATATTAATAAGAAATTAAAAATCAATCCATTTTCTCATCATCCAAACAGAGGACACTCTATCAAATATCAATCTAGGGTTTCACTTCTCAACAACAAGTCTT
>Ga0325400_1007672_pt1 | contig 10314 bp, 10 predicted proteins | sample PopdelMetagenome_2_FD_205662 | JGI IMG/M metagenome (GOLD analysis project Ga0325400, IMG submission 205662) | Populus deltoides microbial communities from Bellville, Georgia, United States - Xylem-PdKOR-R1 | ecosystem: Host-associated > Plants > Phyllosphere > Stem > Wood/Secondary xylem...
GGCGCGTCACCCGGAACGTCCCGACGTTCCAGTGTTCCTCGATCACCGGCTCATTCGCACCGGCCGGTGGCGCGAGCCTCTGATCCACCACCGTATCGGGGGAACCGGTGTCGAGCAGCATCGATGTCCGCCGGCCTCCGACCGCCCCGGGGATCACCAGGCCCTTGCTGCTTCTAAGGGCGACATGATGCCAGCCCGTGTCTAAGCGGCACCTGCCGTCGCCTTCGGCAGCGTTGGTGACGGGGGTGTCCGGTGTGGCGATGGCCGTTGCCAGCGCGATCAGCGACAAGAACATGCGGTCGGCTCCAGATGGAAGGATTCCGTCGCCCCTTATTTAGATCGATCGACTCCGCACGGCTCGGATGTGACCGGATGGCGTCCGTACCAGACGCTTATAGAAACGATGCTCGCCGGCCAGGCGCGTTCCCAATGCCTTCGCCAATTCCAACGGGGGCAAGAAAGGAGAGACGAAGTCCATGATCCACAGACGGTCGCCCTCGTTCCAATCGGCCAGCGGGATGAACGGCGGATCCTCTTCGACCAGCCGCCGTTCTGCGCCTTCGGTGAGATAGGCCCATGTCGCGTAAGCGATCCATTCGCCGTCCCGAGACGTCGTGCAGACATATTGCCCTAGGCGTAACGGCGGCCATAGCCATGCATAAAAGGCGGAAACGTTGTAATGGGACCTCGCGGTGCTGACGTTGAGTTTGAGCGCGTGGCCGAATGCGGCCGCCGTCTGATTGAGACCCATAACCATTTTGTCTGACGCCGCGATGCTTCGCTCAACCGGCTAGCTGTAGACGATCGTGGAACCTGACGGTGTCTGAGGCGCCAGGAAAGACAGAAACCTCGGTCAGCTCCACGTCGGTTCTGCGTGCAGGCGGCTCGTCTCGGAAGAAAGACGACAGCCCGGCTTCAACAATCTCGCTGCGGTTCGTTTCGATCGCACCACGCAGCGTGCCCGAGCGGGCACATTCCAGAAGATACAGGTTGTCACGCTCACGATTTATGAAGCCTCTCACGATGTAACCGGCTGGTGCGGTCGGAAATACTCTCCTTGAGTGCGTCACCTCGTGACGGATGAAGGCTGATAGCCGCGCACGCGCGTGGCGTGTTGAACATTTCGAGAGCGAGGCGGCAATCCTGCGTGCTCGCCATTTCGCGATATGATAATAGCGGAGCACACGGGGCTGAAGCCAGGTGCTGGCTGCCGCGCTGATCAGGCCGACAGGCTGATCCGCCTCCCTTGCCGCACGCGCGACGATGTCCTTAACCCGCCGCCACAGCTTGTCATCACTGGCTGGGCGAGAACAGGCAGCGGGGCTAAGCGAGTAGTAGATCCAGTCCTTGTGTTGCCATGATGTATAGCGATCCGTGGTCAGATAGGAGGACCGTTGCTGTGCCTCGAAAAGACCGAGCATGAGCAATTCGAATTCCTTCGAGGCGTCGCTGTTCGAGGGCATGCCGCAGGCATGCAGGCAGGCCGCACCGAAGAAGTCATCAATCATCGCCGACAAGAGCTGCTTGATCTGCCGGGTCGGGATGGCGGTGGCTGGTGCATCATACCGCGCGGCCGTCTCGGCGACCGAGCGGATGATCTGCGCGATGTCACCTACCTCGTTCCCGAACCACTGCCAGTTACCATCACCTGCCCGGCGCCAATGGGGTAGCGCGCGAACACAACCATAATCGAGTGCGGCTCCCGCCCAGGTCAGATTGTCGCTCGACGCGCGTCCGATCCATAGGCGATGCGCGCGCGAAGCGCCGATCTGACAGGTCAGTCGCTCCGCCAGCCGGCGGAGGTCGATCGTACCATCGGTCGCCGCCCGAAATTCGATCGCGTCCCGCGTACGGCGGCCATCTAGTTCCTGGTCCGCTCCTCGGAACCCGGATGATCCGAACAAGATGCTGCGCTCGACGTGAGCGATCCTGAAGAAATTCGGGCGGACGATGATGGCGCAACGTTCGGCCGGTCGTCCGAGATTTGTACATGCCTCGACGCCGGTATCGATGAGGGCGATGATTGGGACGCCACCTTGCGGGAGCTCCGCGCACACGACCTCACCGGCAATCACTTCCATGATCGCATCGGTTAGTGGCAGCAAGCCATGCGCATGGGCGTAGTCGACGCTCGTCGAGGCGAGCGGGGTGGGCCCGATGCCCTTCGCGTTGAACGGGCCGTAAGCGCCGCATCGGCCGCTACCCCCGAGGAGGGTCCCCTCCGGTCCGCCGTAGCGATCAGCGCCGAGCCGGATTGCATCGCCTGGCTGCCGACCGTGCCCAGCCAACGTCGACCTCGCGAAAGTCCGAAGAAGCCAATCATCGAGCTCTTGCCGATGGTTTTGCTGCGCAAGGTCATAGCCATGGCTCATGAACCATGGCGTATTCACCCAGAGGATGGCAGCGTCGGGAAGGGGGAAGGCGTCGAAATCAGCAAGAAAGCAACTGCTTATGGAAGAGTACATGATCCGGCTCGTCGTGGTGCGGCTCTGACCTCATTGGCATGGCGCCAGGCTATAGGAGGTAACGAAGGCGCGCGAAAGATCACCTGACACTCAAAGATGAAAGATGGCCTCGCATTGCCACTGACATATCGCTTTACATATAATCCCTCGCAGGCAATGGCTTACCGCTGTTTGGCGCCAAATGGTAAATCGTGCGAATATGAAAGGCGAACGAGAAAAACAGGCCTTTCTACATTGGTGTATGAGACCTCCGAACCACGGCGACCCTCTCGCGCGTATGCTCCTTCTCGGTTTTGGCTGTGGCCTTCCTTATCCGCTTCTCGGCACGACATTGTCGCTGTGGCTCAGCGAGAAGGGCGTTTCGCTTGCGTTGATCGGAGTCGCGGCCTGGTTTGCGCTGCCATATTCTCTCAAGCCGCTATGGGCGCCATGCGTTGACCGGACGCGACCACCCATTCTGTCAAGTTTCTTCGATCAGACCCGCAGTTGGATCGTTTTGTCGCAGCTTGGCGTGGGACTTGGCCTCTTTTCGATATCACGGATCGATCCCTCCGCGCATTTCGGCATCTTCGGCCTTATCGCGCTGGGCACGGCCTTTCTGGCGGCCAACCAAGACATGTTCGTTGACGGGTGGCGAATACGGGCCTTCGATCCGGAGCACGCGTCACCCTCGCTCTCATGCTACCAATTCGGCTACCGCTTCGGTTTGTTAGCCTCGGGATCGCTCGCGCTTGTTGGTGCGCGATGGCATGGCTGGGGTTATGTCTATGCCGCCTGCGCTTCCTTGATGCTACTGCCGCTACTGGCGGCAGTCGGATGGGCAGAAGTAACCTGGCAAAGCCGAGAGGAATCAAAATATAAGTCATTCAATGAGCTTATACGGACGTGGCCGATGTCGTTTATCATAGGCATATCCTTATTTCGCTTACCCGATCTTTGTGCAGAGCCGATGAAGAACCCTCTTCTTCATGGCCTTGGCGCAACCTCCGACAGAATTGGCATGCTACAGGGATGGGTCGGATTACCGTCAGCGCTGTTGACGATTGCGATATCCGGCACGTTACTTGCCGGGCTAAGCTCAGCGTGGGCGATCGTGTTCGCGTCTGTTGTACAGCTCGTGCAGATGGCCCTATTTGCTTATCTGGCGTACGCCGGCGCCAACGGTCCGCTTCTCTCCGTTGTGATCGGGTACGACGCACTCGCTTCTACGCTCTCTGGTACAGTGCTTGTTCTCGTAATGTCGCAACGCGTAGCGAAGCAAAGCGCGGTCGTTGAGTTGGCATTCTTGACAGGTTGCTATGCGCTCCTTGCAAAGCTATTACGTGGATCCTCTGGGCTCCTGATTGAGACCATACAAAAAGCGGAGGGAGATAGTGCTGGCTTCATCTTCTTCTTCCTTTCGCTGTCGCTTATCAGCGTTTTCGGGGGCTGGGCACTCTGCCGATCTTGCCGTGTCACGGGGAAGCCCCCCCGCTTTATTGAACCGGGTGCCGAATGCCGGTGATCCAGTGTGCAATGAGCGATACCGGCGTCTGCCTGCTGCTCATTACCGGTGGGGCGGTCGAACCGGCCATATCGGGCGCTTGGCTGGCGGAGACCGAAGGCTTTGGTGCGCCCGCTGGAACTGCACGCCGACAACCCAGAAGAGGCAGCCTGCTCAGCCTGTCGCTCCGCGACCTGATATCGGCGTCCACCGGCCGCGCAAGAGGATGTCCTCGGTTGGACGTCGTACCCGGCACCGGCTGCCATCGCGCCAATGCAGACGATTCGTGTCCCACCACCGACCGTCGCCCAGACGGAAGACCCTTCGCCCATGAGGTCGGTGGCAGTGCTCGTAGCGGCCGCGCGCCCGCTCGAAGCGGATGAAGCGGGAGATGTGCGGCCAATTAGTGGGGTAGAGGAAGGCGTGCTCAGGACGGATCGGCATTGGTCCTCTCCCCTTCCCTGCCGACGCCTGCCGAAGGCGCGCGGGCGTCCGGCGCTCGAGTCGGCATGAAGCGGTAGACCGTCCCACGCGAGATGCCGAGCTGGCGCGCGATATGCGCTGGCCTCACGCCGTCGGCTGCGAGCTTGCGCACGGCTTCTGGATCGATGCGCGGCTTGCCGCCCTTGTAGGCACCGCGCGCTTTCGCCGCTTGGATCCCCTCGGCCTGGCGTTCCTTGCGGAGGTTCGTCTCGAACTCGGCGAAGACACCCAGCATGTCGAGGAGTGCCTTGCCGGCCGCGGTGCCGGTGTCGATCGGCTGCTCGGTGGCCTTGAGCGACACGCCCCTGCCCTTCAGCTCGTGGACGATGTCCTGCAGGTCCTTCATCGATCGGGCGAGCCGATCGATGCGCGTCACCACCAGCGTGTCACCCGCGCGCAGGAAGTCGAGCAGGATCTGGAGTTCGGTGCGCGAGCCGCGCTCGGCGCCCGACTTCTTCTCCGATCGGATCGTCTGGCACCCCGCCGCGCGAAGCGCCGTCTCCTGGATGCCGAGGTCCTGATCGATCGTTGATACGCGCGCATAGCCGAAGAGCGTCATGCCGGGCCTTTCTGTTCAACCAGCTTCTAGACCCACACGGTCGAGTGTTCGATATGTCTGCGATCGACCCTGATTGAACTCGGTGCCAAGGTTTTCATCGTTGGCGCCGGTTCAGGGGTCGGGCGCGCGATTGCGAGCATGGCGGCCGCGCGCGGCGCCAAGGTGGCGCTGGCCGGGCGCAGCCGCGATAAGCTGGATGCGACCGCTGCAACGCTGAGTGGTGCCGTGCTCGGGGTCTACGCGCTCGATCTCACCGACCGCGAACAGGTTGAGGCGGCGGTCGCCGAACACGGCCCCTACGATCACATCGTGACAACCGCGGCCGACCTTACCTATGGGCCATTCACCGGGCTAACGGACGCGCAGATCGAGGGGATGCTCGCCTCCAAGTTCTGGGGACCGATCAACCTCGGACGCGTCGCCGACAAGCATCTTGCTCCGCAGGGTAGCCTGCTGTTCTTCTCGGGTCTCGCTGCGTACCGGCAGGGGCCGGGGTCATCGATCGTCGGGGCGGTCAACATGGCGCTGGAGAGCCTCGCAGCCGCCCTTGCCATCGAACTCAAGCCCAAGCGGGTCAACGTCATCTCGCCCGGTGTCGTAGATGCGAGCTCTTGGTCGAGCATGGGCGAAGACGAACGCGCCGCTTTCTTCGCCGACGTTGCCGGCGGTCTTCCCGTTGGGCGCATCGGTAAGATCGAGGACGAGGCGCACGCCGCGCTCGCGGTAATGGAGAATGGCTTCATCAACGGCACCGTCGTGAACGTCGATGGCGGTGGCCGGATCGCCTGATCGATCATTTATTCCACAGGCTGAACATCACGACTTTAGGAGAAACAGCATGGCAGACAAGCATATCCTGGTGGCAGGTGGGGCAGGCGTCGTTGGGCGGACCGCGATCGACGCGTTCGAAATTGCGGGCTGGTCCGTCACCACGCTCAATCGCGATGACACCGCATTGGGCAAGGGCCCTCACATTCCGGCCGACCTGCTCGACCCCAACGGTCTTGATGCGTCGAGCGACAAGCTGAAGACGGTCACCCACCTGTTCTACGCGGCGCTCAAGCCCAATGCCGATCCGGGCGTGGAGGCGGACGAGAATGCGGCGATGCTGGAGAACCTCGTCGCTGCGCTGCGTCGCGCGGGCGCGCCGTTGGAGCGGGTCACCTTCATCCAGGGAGGCAAGGTCTATGGCGCGCAGCTTGGCGTCTACAAGACGCCGGCTCGTGAGGACGACAGCCGCCACTTCCCGCCCAACCTCTATTTCCGGCACGAGGATTTCGCCCGCTCGCTCGAAAAGGAAGGCATCCGCTGGACCGCGCTGCGCCCCGACATTGTGATCGGTCACTCGCTCGGATCGGCAATGAACCTCGGCAACCTCATCGGGGTCTACGGTTCGCTCTGCCAGGCGACGGGCACTGCGTTCCAGTTCCCTGGGACCGACACCGCGTATCGCAACGTGCTAGTAAACGTCACTGGTGCGGATGTGCTGCGTCGCGCGGCACTCTGGTCGGTCGAGAACGAGGCGGACGGCGCCTACAACATCACCAACGGCGACGTTTTTCGTTGGTCGCACGTCTGGCCCAAGCTCGCGGCCTGGTTCGGACTGGAAGTGGGCGAGCCACAACCGATCTCGCTGGAGCAGCGGCTCCACGCGATGCGGCCGGTGTGGCGCGATCTTGCCAAGAAGAACAATCTGGCGGAAGCGGACATCGATCGCCTCGCGCCGGGCGCATTCGGCGACTTCATCTTCAACGTCGAGGCAGACGCGATCTTCGACGTGACCAAGGCTCGACGCGCAGGATTCGCAATGAACGAACGGTCCGACGAGGTGCTGATCGCGCAACTGAACGACATGCGTCAGCGCAAACTGATCCCCTGACGGCACGAACGTGGCGGGCGTGACCGCACCCCGCCACGACCCCATCCGGCGGCTAGCACTCGGCTACGACACCCCACTCGACCAGCGCGGGCAGAACCTGTCGCTTGGCCAGCGCCAGCTGCTGAGCATCGCGCGCGCGCTGGTCGTCGACGCCGCCATCCTGATCCTCGACGAGGCGACCGCGAGCATCGATTCGGCGGCCGAGGCCGAGATCCAGCGCGCGATGCGAACCCTGCTCGCGGGCAGGACGAGCCTCGTGATCGCGCATCGGCTCGCCACCCTGCGCGACGCCGACCGGATCGTCGTGCTGCGCGACGGCCGCATCCTGGAGCAGGGAACGCCGTCGGCGCTGCTGGCGAGCGGCGGACTCCACGCGACCCTGCACCGACATAGCCAGGCCTCCTTCGAGGCAGCGGTGGATGACGACCGGGCCGCGTACCGGAGTCGGGCGAGCGCGTGTTGTTCGTCAACGGGAGCTTCACCAGCCGGATCGACGACATGGACGAGGCCGAGGGCGCCGCTCTGCTCGCGCACCTGCTGGATCGCTTCAAGATGCCCGAGTACCAGGTGCGCTTCCGCTGGACGCCCAACGCCGTCGCGATCTGGGACAGTCGCGCGACCCAGCACTATCCGGTGGCCGACTGTTGGCCGGAACGCCGCCGCATGGAGCGGGTCACGATCCGGGGAACGAGGCCGTACTGATCGGGAGGGTCGCGCCGCGGATCCGCCGCGTTGACCGACAAGCGGACTCCTCGTCGACCGATCGGCGGCGTCCGGGTGATCGATGGACCGATGACCCGAACACCCGGCTCGAGCTGCCCCCCTCAGGCCACCTTGAGGTCCGGTAGCCGCGCCGGGCGCAGCTGACGGCTGGTGCGCCCGTCGACCGAGACCGGCGCCTCGCCGTGGATGGTGACGCGGCGGACGATGCGGCGCTGATCACCATAATCGTCGATCGCGTAATGCTGCGTCGCCTGATTGTCCCACATGGCGATATCGCCCTCGCGCCACACCCAGCGGCAGGTGTTCTCCAGCCGCGTGACATGCGCCTGGAAGGTCTCGAACAGCCGCCGCGATTCGCCGGTGCCGAGCCCGACGAAGCGCGTGAAGAAGGCGCCGAGGACCAGCGCGCGCTCGCCCGTGAGCGGGTGCACCCGGACAAGCGGGTGCTCGGCCTCGTAGACCGTCGAGACGAACTCGGCCTGATAGGCGTCGGTGTCCGCGTCCTGCTCGGTCTGATTGGCGGCATAATCATAGTCGTTGCTGTGAACCGCCCATAACGTGTCGGCGAGCGCGCGCAGCGGCGCCGGCATGCGGGCATAGGCTTCGACGGTGTTGGCCCACACCGTGTCGCCACCGACCGGGGGGATCGTCACCGCGCGCAGGATCGACGCGGCGGGATAGCTGGTGACGAAGGTCAGATCCGTGTGCCAGACGTTCGACTTGCCGCCGTGCTTGGAGTCGAGCTCGAGCAGGAAATCGCCGACCTGCGCCGGCGCGGTCGGATGCGTCGTCGGCGCGCCGAACCTCCGCCCGAGTGCCTGATGCCCGGAGTCGTCGAGGTGTTGCTGGTCGCGGAAGAACAACACCTTGTGTCGCGAGAGCGCGCGGCGGAGCTGATCGACGGTGACCTGGTCGAGCGCCGCGGAGAGCCAGACGCCCTCCACGACCGCGCCGATCCGTCCCGCCACCGGGCGGAGTCGTAGCGGGATCGTCGGGTCGGTCGCGTTGGGTAGGTTGATGCCTTCGGCCATCGTCATCTCTCCTAAGCTACCATGATGGTGGGACGGGGTTGGGCCGCCTGTCGCGCGCTCAGCAGCCACGCGCGGACAATCTCGACCGCGCTGTCGGCGCCGCGGTCGCGATGCTCCACGACGTGATAGCCGCGGTCGCTGCGCAGCGGCGCGTCGGTCAGCCGCACCAGCCCGCCCGCGGCGATCAGATCGTCGATCAGCGGCGCCCAGCCGATGCAGACGCCGCGACCGAGCAGCGCGGCCTGGAGCACCAGCTGGAAGTTGTCGAAGGCAAGGCCGTCGTCGCGACGGTCTTCCGCCAGGTGATGCGCCGCGTGCCAGTCCGACCAGGTGAACCAGCGTCCCTTGGCGCCGCCGCGGAGGTGAAGATGCCGCAGTCGCGCGACCTCGCGCGGCGGCAGCGCGCCGGCCGCCCCCGCATAGGCCGGGGAACAGACGGGATAGACTTCCTCGGGGAAGAGCGAGGTGGCGGCATAGCCGCTCCAGTCGCCGCGGCCGAACATGACCGCTATGTCGAAGTCGTCACTCGCCGCGGCGACGTCGGCCTGGGTCGTCGCAATCCGCACCTCGATGCCGGGCAACAGCCGCTCCAGCTCGGACAGCCGCGGCATCAGCCACCACGCGGCGAAACCGAAGTCGGTCAGGATCTGCAGCACCTTGCGCCCGGCATGCCGGCGTGCCCGCTCGACCCCCAAGGAGATCGCGCGCAGTCCTTGTTCGACGTCGGCGAGCAGGGTGGATCCCGCCGCGGTGAGCTGCACGCCGCGCGCGCCGCGCTCGAACAGCGCGACACCCAGATCGTCCTCCAGCTCGGCGACCTGCTGGCTGACCCGGGCCTGCGACATGGCCAGCTCGCTCGCCGCCGCGGTGAAACGACCGTGGCGCGCCGCGGCCTCGAATACGGCCATGTTCCGCAGCGGAAGGCGGTGAAAGCGCGGTGCGATAAGCTCCACTTATACCCTCCTTAAGAAACGCTTGGGTGCTCGCCTTGGTCGGATCAGTCTACCCAATACCTACCAAGCTGGTAGAGAATATGGAAGCACCCCGCTGAAGCGCAGCTTTCAGCCCAGCGACCAGGCTCTGCGGCGCAGCGGCGTGATCACGCCGGCAACATGGGGGACGTCAGATGCTGCTCTCGCTTCTCGGCACCACCGCGCTCGGCGCGGCCTTAGCGGCGACGGCCGCACCCGCTGCCCCGGCCGTGAGCGCGGAGGAGGACCGCGCGACCGCGACGTCGCCGGCGGAGACGGGCGGCGAGGTCGTCGTCACCGCCACCAAGCGCGCCGCGCGCGCACAGGACGTGCCGCTGTCGCTCACCGTGGTCGATGCTGACACGATCGCCGAGCAGCACCTCAAGGACGGGATCGCGCTGGCGCGCCAGACGCCCAACCTGGTCGCCGAGTCGGCGATGGGCGCGGCGATGCCGCGGTTCCGCCTGCGCGGCATCGGCACCAACGACTTCACGCCGACCACCGCGTCGCCGGTCGGCATCTACGAGGACGAGGTCTATATCAGCGCGGCCTCGGGTCTCAGCCGCCCGCTCTACGACCTCGACCATGTCGAGGTGCTCCGCGGCCCGCAGGGTACGCTCTGGGGCAAGAACACCACAGCGGGTGCGATCCATTATGTAACGACGAAGCCGAGCGGGACGTCGTCGGGCCAGGCGCAACTCAGCTACGGTACCGACGACA
>Ga0325400_1007677_pt1 | contig 10310 bp, 9 predicted proteins | sample PopdelMetagenome_2_FD_205662 | JGI IMG/M metagenome (GOLD analysis project Ga0325400, IMG submission 205662) | Populus deltoides microbial communities from Bellville, Georgia, United States - Xylem-PdKOR-R1 | ecosystem: Host-associated > Plants > Phyllosphere > Stem > Wood/Secondary xylem...
AATGAAATTAAAAGTCAATTTGGCTTAAAAAAATGAAAGATTGAAGAATCAAAGACCGATATGAGAGGGCACATTGTAATTCAATAAAAGGAAAAATTGAAAGAAATTAAGAGAAAAAGTTGAAAATTGACTGAAAATAAGAGAATTGGAAGCCTAGAAACCAAAACACAAGGTGTTAAAATATAGGGACAAAGATTAAGTTTGGCATGATTTGAAATTGGAAAACCTTATTTCAATTAAGGTAAAAAAATGATATTGTTTCACATTAAGTGAAATGATCGATGTGTTTTGATCAAAAGCGGGAAGAATAGAGGATGAAGATTGGAATGAAACATCACTCCATGAAAAATCTCCATCTCGAGACCTCTATTCAAATCTCTAAATCTTTATACAACATCTCATTAAACAATACTTTAACACTAAAAAATCAAAAGAGGGAAGAATAGAGGATGAAGATTGGAATGAAACATCACTCCATGAAAAATCTCCATTACGAGATCTCTATTAAAATCTCTAAATCTTTATACAACATCTCCTTAAACAATACTTTAACACTAGTTCGTGATCACAAAGCATTATTTTTTTTTAGATAATAATATTATCTACTGAAACAAGCAAATCAATAAGATATGATCTTCATTACCAATTAAAACTAATAAGTATTTTCTTCATTCATTTTTGTTTGTTAAAATCTTCTAAACATGTTTGTTGAAAAGACATAAAACTTATTTTTTTTACCTCTTGTTTTTCTAAACATTTTCAAAATACTTATGATCATTATTAATTAGACTTAATAGAATTTGATAAATCCTTTATTTTGTCCTTAAGATGGAGAATTCGATCGAATCATTTTTCATGACCAAAGATTCAGTTTTATAATCAATACAATCACTTTTCATGTTTTTTTTTCTTATCAATGAATAAATATTTTCACTTATATGACTTAGATGTCTTGTATTTCTTGAAAAGTGATTCGATTTATAGGATTTGGTTTGATACTTATGAGAGCGGTTATATTTATCGCACGTGTGCGGTGTCGCGATGAATGAGTCCACTCTTGGTATCTGGAAATCGGGAAATGAGGGAGACAAGGATTTCTTGTATTATTAGTGGGAAGAAGGAATGAGAATTGCCACCTAATATTTTGATCAGTAGAAACCCTAACTGGTTTCAGAGATCGGGCACGGGGAGTAGTTCTGTAAAGTGAAGATATTAGCACTTTAAATACGCCATACCTAAGATAAGTTGCTTTGTTTAATTGTCTGATATATGCTAAGGTATTGTCATGTTTTCTAATTGTTGGTTTGTCTAAGGTTTAAGAAAAGTTTTTCTTGGTAAGGAGATCCTTATCTTATTGGGTAAAACCTAACTATTCTAATGTCAACAAAAAGAATAAGTACCTCTTATTTAATATTAGAAATACATTTTACGTATAAGTTCATAATCCTAGATATTAAAAGAAAACAAAATAAGTTTTTTTGGTATTTTTGAAATATTAGCCTAGTTCTCATGGCTTTAATAAACTAGTTATTAAAGCCAAAAACTCATGTTAATACAATTTTTTTTAAAATTTTTTTTGTTCTATGAAAATACGATATGATTTTTATACCTTGAGAGACTTGGCTATATGCATGAAAACAAGATATTTTTTGTTGTTTTTTCATATAATTTGTTTTGCAACATTTAAGAGAAAATTGAGTATTTTAATACTAGATTTGTATCATTACAATATAAAAATACAAACCAATATTAAGCAAAATTGCTAGAAAAATACATAGGAAAATAACAAATTTTTTAAAAGGATTTTTGTATTTTTTTGGTTTTTTTGTTTAATATATAATATAATATATTATTATATTATAATAAAACACATTGGGCTGAGCCAAACCCAATCATGGGGGCTGAGCCCACCTTGCTTGGGCTGAGTTCGACTCAAAAGGAACTGGGCCGACCTTAACCCAAAAGAGGGTTAGGCCGATGCCAACCAATAAACATTCTTTCACTTTTTTTATATATTGGGACAGATCTGACCCGACTATTTTGGTCTGGGCCTGCGCTGTTCGGCCTAGAAAACAGTGGAGAAAACTCTCCACTATTCACGTAAACAGTGGAGAGTGAGAGTGAATTAATTTACTCTTCACTCTTCACTTACAGAACAGTGAAGGAGAGAACAGTCACGAAGAAGAAGAGGAGGAAGAAGAGAAGTAGGAAGCTGACCTGCAGTGGCTCACGGCTGCGTTCACTGGCGGTGGCGGCAAGGAAAGCATGTGGTGGTTCGCGATGGTTTCTCCCTTTTTTTTTCTTCTGCTTCTTTTTGTTTCTCGTTTTAGTTTGTGTGTCTCTCTTTTTTTTTTATGTTTCCTTTCTTCTCTATTTTTTCTCTTTTCCACCTCTGTTGTTTTTCTTTTCCTCTTCTTTGTTTTCCCCTGTTATTTCTTTCTTTTTTTCGCTTCTGTTTCTCTCTTCTTTCCTTTTTTTTTTCTCTCTGATTTTCTTCATCTTTTTCTCTGCTTTTTAACTTTTAAATCCCCCTTTTCTCTTTGTTTTTTTTCCATTGTCTCATTTTTTTCTTCTCTCAAAATCCTCTAAAATGTCATCTCTCTCTCCCCTCTCATTTGTTTCTCTTGCCCCCTGGTATTTATAAGGGGAGAGAGAGCTACTACCCCTGTCCAGTCATGACACATGGATAGGGTGGTTGGGGTAGCCTCTGTGCAGTCGCCCACAGTGCATGACTCTCATGGTTTTTCCATCATGGGGGTAGGCCATGAAGGGGTATGGGTTGTGTTGAGTTTTTGGGCAAGTGGGAGGGAGAGAGAGAGAGACAAACAAACACTTCAAAGGAGGGGAAGGAAAACCTTCTTCCCCTGCCTTTGCGCATTAGTGGAAGAATATGGCGTGCAATGCCATTTAAAACAACACCGTTTTGTCAGTTTTTTTTTTTTTATGAACAGTGCATGAAACGACGTCGTTTTGTACAAAACATGACTTTTCATTTAAAAGGAAAATGGTGCCAAAAAATCTAATTTTTAAAGTAGTCCTTAATTTTTTATTTGTTTAATCAAGTCCTCAATTGCAATTTTGATTTTAAGAATAAATTCAATTGCATCCCTGCCAAATTCAAATGTTAGCCCTAAAGTTAGCAGTTTTTTTTATTTTAGTCCTTGGTCTCAGATTTATATAATTTAACCCCTAATTGACCATCAAGCTTTTAAATTTCTTTAATTTAACCCCTAATTCTTATCAATTGGGTCCCAGAGTTTGGCGCCTTTTATAAAATGGTCATTAACTGTGAATTTCTTCAATTTAACCCTTAATTGACCCCAAAACTTTGATTTTCTTACAATTGTGCCCCTGATTTCAACTAATTCACTTGGTAAAAATTAAATTTGGTTTCTTATAATTTCAATCTTCTCAATCAAGCTCAAATTAGGATCCCAAACTTAATGTTTTACCAATTAAACCCCTAATAAAATTAATTTGATCTATTTAAAGGATAATTAAGTCCTTGCACTTGATTAAATCCTTCAATTGGACTCAAATTAATTCTCAAATATAATTAAACTTTAATTTGGCCTATGATTAAATCAAATTGACATATTAAAAATTTAATTATGCCATTGGACTTAATTTCTATTCAGATTCGTCCAATAATCATTTAATTTGACCTTGAATCTGCATTGTTTCTTCAATCTTGGGTATAATAGGGTATAATTAGGCTTCAAATCTCATCCAAAATTGCAGTTTGATTTTCTCATATGTTTGAGATCTTCCTTGGTCTGCTTTCTCTACGTTGTTAGTTTTTATTTTATTTTTTGATTTTTGAATTTGGTGAATTATTCCTTGATCTGCTTTCATATGTTTTAGATCATTTTTTTTTTGTTATGATGTATATAGAAAGAATCTGGTTACAAAATGGTTATAATATTAGGGAGGAAACTATAACTTAATTTGCCTCTATAATTTAATGAAATTAATTAATTTCACTTTATGGTTTCAAGTATTATATATTTTTGATCCTTTGTGTTTTTAAATTTTTTTACAAGTTCTTCTGTCAAGTTTATATATAGTAATTGCCTTTATTCTTTTTGAGAAAAAGAAGACAATTTTTGAGAAATAAAAAGAAAAGAAAAAAAGCAAAAGGAAGTAGATGAGTTGGAAACTTTTCATTAGAAAATGTAAGAGAATAATATAAATCATATCTTAGAACCTCACCTAACAACTTAAGCTATTGGGTTGAGATGATTCTTTGACATGATATCAGAGTCCTAATAACAAAGTAGTCATGAGTTTAAATTTCACCATCCCCATTTATTTGATAAAAATTAAGCACGAGGTAGCGGGAGTTTATGCAAGTTTCAGGCTCAAATGGCTTTCACTTGAGGGGATGTGTTAGAGAATAATATAAATCATATCTTGAAACCTCACCTAATAGTTTAGTCTATTGGGTTGAGATGATTCTTTAACAGAAAAGAAGAAAATCCGTTACACTGTATTTTGATTCAAGACCCTAAAAAACATTACAATATATTAATCAACATGCAATCATACCTATTATCATAACCCATTTTTGGGTTATTCCCAAAATTATTTCATTTCTTCTAAAAAAAGAAGAAGCAGGACATGGTGTCATTTTAAACGTTACTGTGCATGTTCTTCTTCCCTGCGCATGCAGAGTCAGGGAAAAAAAAGAGTTTAAATCTCCTTTTCCCGCTCAACTTCTCTTTCTCCCCACTTGCCCAAGAAACCCGGCACTACCCATACCCACATATACCCTGCCACCAGGATGAAAAAATAGGACACCCATGCCTCAACCACCATCCCCTGCAAACCTCTCCCATCACCCACCTTACCCTGCGCCATGGCAGGGGTAAGATGACCCTCTCCTCCTCTGCTTATAAATACCAGATAAGGAACCACAGTAAAAATAGGGGGCAATTTTTAGGCAGAGAGAAAGATAAGAAGAGGGAGGAGAAATGTTTTGGAGCAAAGAGGGAAGCAAGCTGCAGAAACGGGGGAGAAAAAGAAAAAAATGGAAACAGAGAGGGGAGCTAAAAAAAAAACAGACACGGGGAAACAAAGATAAGAAACCAGACGAAACAAAGAAGAAAGAGGAAAAGCAAAAGAAAGGAGAGGAAGACCACCGCAACAAACATCGTTGCTCCGCCATCGTCATCACCACCAGCTGCCATCTTCCTCCCACTGCTGCAACAATATGAAGAAGAAGGAAAACAACATCACTGGTTGCCACAACTACCGTGCCGCGACTCCGCCATTGCTATTCCTCCCCATTGCCACCACAACCACTCCACCTTGAGCCACTGTAAAAAAAAAAAAAGAGAGGAAGAAGAGACAGAGAAGCAGGAGATAGAAACGGGGAGAAGAAGAAACATGAAAAAATCACAGAATAAAGAAAGGGCAGAAACGCTGTCTGGAATCGCCATACACTGCGAGCACACCGCCTGACCGCCGTCGTTAGCCTCTGCCACCACCACCAACAGCACTACCAACGCCACTGTTAGGTAAGCTTCCCCCTCCCTTCTGCCTCCGTCTGTTTCTCCTTCTTCAGCATTATCTCCACTGTTACGTAGCATGTGAACAGTGGAGAGTGCCCCACTACCCAAAATAAGTGAGTCGGGTCCGGCCCAGTCAAAAAAAATTCATAAAAACATTTTCAAAAAAATTTATGATTTCCTCGCGTATTTTTCTACTAAATTTTGCTTAATATTGGTTTATTTTTTTATATCGTAAAAATACAAATTCGGTATTAAAATACCCAGTTTTCATCAAAACATAAAAAAAAACAAACATGTTTTTGTTTTCGTGCAGACAACCAAGTCTCTCAAAGCAAAAAAAAAAAAAAATCATATTGTATTTTCATACAACAAAAAACTTCAAAAAATATGTTTTAGCATGCATTTTTGCTTTAATAACTAGTTTATTAAAGTCAAGAGAACATTGACCAAAATTTTAAAAACAACAAAAATTTTATTTTGTTTGTCTTTTAGTATCTAGGGTACGACATTACACGTAATATGTATTCCGGATATTAAATTCTTTTTTCTTCGGACGTTAGAACAGTTAGGTTTTACCTCATTAGTATAAGAACCTCTTTATTGAGGAAGACTTTTCTTGAATTTTAGACAGACAGGACCAACAATTAGAAAATACGAACAAACCTTATATTTTGATTAGACAAATAAAACAATGCAACTTACCTTAGGTAGGACATATTTGAGGTGCCAATACCTTCCTTTTACGCAACCAGTTTTCGTACCCGATCTCTAAGACCAGTTAGAGTACCTTGTCTCCTCACATTTGCTAGATATATACACATATACTTATAAGTGAGGGTAGACGATCGCCGCGACGCCACACACGTGCGACACTTATAATAAAAAAAATTGTTTTATTTTACCAAGACTTATTTATGTGTTATTATATAGTCCTCAAATTTTCACATCACATTTGAGCAAGATTCCGAATTATTATATTTAATAAAAATCATCATGAATTTGTTAGATGATATTCCTCCACAGATACACACTTCTTTTTTCTAGTGGTCATCCTACATCCACCAGCACACTCCACTCTCATTTTAAGCTAAACCTTCAGTATATATACTAAGCCACCCATACAAAATCCTATAACAAAGAGTGTGAAACACAAATCATGTCCTCCAACAGTATTGAAAACACAATAGATGACTCCAGTTCTGGAAATGATGAGATTCATCAACCCATGTTGCTAGACAAGCAACCATCCCAGGAGCCAGTAATCAGTTCTGAACTTGAAGATGTACTATCAGATACAAGTTTGCCATACTTTAAGCGACTCCAAAGAGCCACCTTCATTGAGTTAAAGACACTCTTCCAGCTAGCAGGACCAGCAGTTGTGGTTTACTTGCTCAACAACGTGATTTCCATGTCAACCCAAATCTTATGTGGTCATCTTGGCAATCTTGAGCTTGCTGCTTCCTCACTTGGCAACAATGGAATCCAAGTTTTTGCCTATGGCCTTATGGTAACTAAACAATCTCAAGAAAGAAAAAAACTCTAATGAATAATTGTCCTTGGTTTGGTGTTTGTCTTTTTCTTTCTTTCCTCATAAAACCTTGAGTTCGATGATCTGATAATTAATAACGGCATGCAGTTAGGGATGGGAAGTGCGGTGGAGACTCTATGTGGCCAAGCATATGGGGCACACAAGTATGAAATGTTGGGGATATATCTTCAGAGATCAACAGTACTCCTTATGGCAACTGGGATTCCACTTATGATGATATACATATTTTCTAAGTCTCTCTTGATCTTACTAGGTGAATCAGACACCATTGCATCAGCAGGTGCAATATTTGTGTATGGCCTTATTCCACAGATATTTGCTTATGCTGCCAATTTTCCCATACAAAAGTTCTTACAAGCTCAAAGCATAATTTTCCCTAGCGCATACATATCAGTTGGTGTCCTTGTGGTGCACCTTATACTGAGTTGGATTGCAATATATAAATTGGGATGGGGGTTGCTTGGTGCCTCATTGGTTTTGAGCTTGTCATGGTGGCTTTTAGTGGGGGCACAGTTAGTTTACATTCTAGCAAGCCGAAATTTCAAGCACACATGGAAGGGATTTAGTTTACAGGCCTTTTCTGGCTTATGGGAATTCTTCAAGTTATCGATCGCATCAGCTGTTATGCTATGCCTTGAGACTTGGTACTACCAGATTCTTGTTTTGATTGCTGGTCTACTCAAAGATGCTGAAATTGCCTTGGACTCTCTGACAGTTTGGTAAGAAAGGAAGCTCTACTACCTTAATAACTGTCGGTTTGTGAGTGAGTTTGAGGAGACGTTTAGGATTGCTCTTTTTTTTTTAAAAAAAAAAAAAATTTCGACATAACAAATTCAACATTCTTTTTAAAATTATTTTTTGTTTTACGAAAGTTTTTTTTAATAGTTTTTATGTGTTGATATATAAAATAAAAATAACAATTTTAAAAAATTATTATAATATATTTTTAATTAAAAAACATTATGTTATCTAACCCACCAAGCATACAATACCATATATCTCCGGAGATATCTTCATTATCGTATCTATGTCAAAGTCGAAGCTCTGCAAATAGGGTTATATCACACAGAGTAGTCAACGACAGAGGCAGAACACCTCTACATAAACTTAAGATTTTTGACGAGGTGTACCAGTTGTCTACCACTTGGTCGATCGTATGACAATGGCTACCACGATCGACGATTAATAAGTTTTTGTCTCGAGGCTCTTGGGTCGATTCCAAGTGGCCAAGTAATTTTATAACTCACAGATCTTGTCGCGCATGCCTAATTTCTCTATGTAGAAGAAACGTTCACCATGCACGCTTGAGCTACCATTCTATACAGGGACGGCTCTGCACTATCATGTTTAATTCGAGGGCCGGATCATAGTACTTATTCAAAATAAGTAGGTTGCATTATTAGATAGCACATGAACTTTAAGCACTTTGCATAAAATCATTGTATAGTTGATTGATTGACACGGAAGTATGAAATTAATGATCATATTTTGCTAGAGAAAGTTTTTAAATATATAAATGTTTATCCATAAAAAAAAAACATTCATTTGTTAATTAAAGCAAACTATGTAACATATAATTGTGCTCCCAATATTAATTAATTTGTTAGTGTAGAAATTTTTCTATCAACTTTAGCTAAAAAATTTAGAAGGAAAATCATAAAATCTAGCCTGATTATGTATCAAATTCCTTGATTAAGTCACTTTTTATGTGTGCACGATTCACAATATTTTGAGTATTTGCTTTATTTGAACGCAGCATGACAATATCAGGATGGGTGTTCATGATCTCAGTTGGTTTCAACGCAGCAGCAAGGTTAGCTTTACTTGTATAATTACTAGCTACTAGCAAAATGATCAATGAGGTTTTGTTTTTTTTTTTTTTTTAAAAAATCATTCGGACGAAGAATTTAGTATTGATTGACATACAAGTTGACATAGAAGAAAATAATTTGTAGCTAGGAGAATTGTTTTTCACAAACATTAAATTTAGTTAATTGTTATATGCAGTGTAAGAGTAAGCAACGAATTAGGAGCTGGACATCCCAAATCAGCATCATTTGCTGTAGTGGCTGTAACTTTAAGCTCCTTCATTATAGCTCTGGCCCTAGCTATTGTTCTGCTCTTACTTCGCCATGTGATCAGCTACGCCTTCACTGGTGGTTCCACAGTTGCCGATGCTGTCGCAGAACTCTCTCCTTTCTTGGCCATCTCTATTTTACTAAATGGAGTCCAGCCTGTTTTATCTGGTAAGATGTTCGTAATCAGTAACCTAAGTAGTAGTATCTGCTTTCTATGACCTTGGTTTTAAATTATGCAGGGGACAATCCCATAAAAGTAAGCATAATGGTTTTGTTCTTATAACATAAGGCTCCCTTTTCTCTCTGTGTGTTTTTTGCTGCTGCGAAAGAGTTATAACTTATAATTTTTTTAATCTATATTTTAATAGAAAGCTTTAATTAGGATCCTTATAGTATATTAATTAATTAAATATTTTTAAAATTATCAACACAGTTTCAATTAGAAGCATAGTTATTAAATCCAGTCCGGGGGTTGACTTGGCCAAGAGATCGGGTCCTGGGTTTCATGGTTCAACCCGGTTCAACTCAGGTCAACCCAGAAAAATTAAAAGCAACTTATAAAAGCAATTAACCTCCTCCATATGTTATTATATATGGGCGATCCTTCTCTGATAAGGATTTATCTTCTTTCTCCGAAGATGTAGCAATCAATTCTTACAATCACAATCACATGCCAGTAGTTATACATTTCTTTCTTCCATTTGAGTATTATTCTTCCTAAAATTGAATTTATTTTGAGTTCTTATATAAAGGTGTAGCTGTTGGATGTGGATGGCAAGCATTTGTTGCATACGTCAATGTTGGATGCTACTATTTTATTGGTATCCCATTGGGATGTGTTATTGGCTTCAAGTTCGACTTCGGTGTTAAGGTACATTGAACCATACCTCATGTGATGGCCTGAAAGTAGAGAAATCGAATCAAGATTGAATTAGCAAAATAATGTTTAATAGGAAAACAATTCGATTTGCTTATAGAGAATATATATGGTATGTGTATATATATTGATATATAACAGGGAATATGGTCTGGGATGATAGGAGGCACACTTATTCAAACTATCATATTATTATGGGTTACCTTTCGTACGGACTGGAATAAAGAGGTAAATTTAATATTTTTTATTTTATTTTTTAATATATACAACTTTTTCCTTTTTCTTTTTTTTTT
>Ga0325400_1007678_pt1 | contig 10310 bp, 10 predicted proteins | sample PopdelMetagenome_2_FD_205662 | JGI IMG/M metagenome (GOLD analysis project Ga0325400, IMG submission 205662) | Populus deltoides microbial communities from Bellville, Georgia, United States - Xylem-PdKOR-R1 | ecosystem: Host-associated > Plants > Phyllosphere > Stem > Wood/Secondary xylem...
CTTTCAATTACAAGATGAACATTTTGCCACGTGGTTGAGAACACATGTAAGCACTATCACAAACTAATTCTAACTTGCAAAATTACTGTATGTATGCATGTCATTACGAGATTCTCGTTCATTTACTGTTTATTGATGTACATTACATACAAGGTTTATCAAATGGGAAGGAGTGCGCCTAAGTCATTGTCTTCACTAAGCCTGGGGCCTGAAAGAAAATGTAAGTACTACAACGGGTATTTTGTCAATGGATATGTTTTCCATACTGAAGAATACGGGCAAAGAAGAAAGACATACAACAGCAGTGTTTGTGTTAAGGGATCCACTAGTAGTGAGTTAGAAGTTGACTACTATGGTACATTAGAATAGGTCGTCAAACTGGAATATCATAACGAGTAGAATAGAGTGTTTTTATTCTAATGCTATTGGTATGACACGACTGACAGAGGAATCAGAGTTGATCCGCACTATGGTCTGGTCGAAATCAACTCAAAAGCTAGACTCCGCAACATAAACGATGTCTTTGTTTTCGCAAAACAATGTCAACAAGTTTATTACACATACACCCCTTCATTTAGAAAGGATCGATCAAAAATGGATTGGTTGTCCGTTTTAAAAACGAAACCCCGGGGTCGTGTCGAGGTTCTTCAGGATGAGAACAAAGACACAAGTGTGCGAGATGAAGTCTTTCAAGTTAGTGAGTTGGTTGAACCATATCGAGTTGCGCGTTCGATTGAATTGGAAGAAAATTCAAATTTTCGTGTTTTCGATGATAGTCTTGTTGATGTTGACGCAGAGGAGTTGAATTTTGTTTTGAGTTCTAGCGGACAAGCAAATGTCGATGACGAAGAAGATATCCATATTGAAGATTGCGATAAAGGTGATGACAATTCAATTGATGATGAAGAAGAAGAAAATTCTGACTAACTACCAAAATGAAGCCCTATGTAAAACCCTTTTTTTCATGTAATTTAGATTATGGATGATATATTTTGTAACACGAAATATTTATTACTTGAAATAATTTCTTGAAATGTCACAATCACGAAATAATAACTTGAAATAATTATAGATCATGGATGATATATTTTGTAACACGAAATAATTACTTGAAATGCCACAATCACCGACGTCCATACCGACGGATATATATCCGTCGGCATTATACAGAGAGTTTGAAAATAATTACTTGAAATGCCACAATCACCGACGGCAATATCGATGGATATAAATCCGTCGGCATTTCACAGAGAGTTTGAAAATAATTACTTGAAATGCCACAATCATCGACATCAATACCGACGGATACAAGTTCGTCCGTAAGTTGTCGATGGGTCAAGTTTACCGACAAAATTACCGACGGACCGCGCGAATTCCAAAGGGTTGTGCATTAAATGCATCTCTGATCGCGTCATAGTGCCGAGGGAATTACCGATGGACCACGAAATAAATGGAGAGTCATTAAAAATTTTGGTGCGAAATTCAAAATTTACCGATGGATTTTTGACACTTCACCGACGGAATAAATTAAAATAATAATTAATTTTATATCCGTCGGTGAATCCGTCGATAAAACTACCATATAAGTCCCCCAACCGCCTCTTCAGTTCATTTTTTCTTCTCCTCAGTTTTTCATCGATTATTTTCCTCTCCATTCTTCAAAGGTTTCACCAACAATCTCTAGCAACTTTTCTCGTGAATCTCCATCAGTTTAAAAGATATGTGTTTCTTCTATTTCATTTTACTTTAAGAGTTTTTTTTGTTATGTTTTTTGTTTTGGTGTATTTTTTGTAATGTAGATAAAATCTATAGTTTTTTTGCATAATTCATTGCTAAAGTTTATAGTTTTTTTTTGTATTTATTGAATATTTTTTAGTGTTATATTGGCATAATTATTATTAGTTAATTTGTTGAATATTTATAGTTAATGTTGAATTTACCATAGAATTAGTAATTGAATATGTTGGAATAATTATTAATTTTACTCTATTATTGCAGGATTTGTGTTTAAGTTTTTCCATTTATTTTGATTGTTATTCTAGAGTTTTTTTTTTAATTTATTGTTTTGTTGTATTGGCATAATTATTGAATAATTTTTTGAATTGTAATTGTTAATGTTGAATTTACCTTAGTATTAGTAATTGAATATTTTGGAATAATTGTTAATTTTACTCTATTATTGCATGATTTATGTTTAATTTTTTCCATTAATTTTAATTGTTAGTCTATAGTTTTTTTTATTTATTGAATATATTTTATTGTTGTATTGGCATAATTATTGAATAATTTGTTGAATTGTAATTCTTAATATTTTATTGTAGTCTACAAGATTTTTTTTAGACAAAAAAATTATGTTTTGAAATGTAATTTTTGGTTGCGTGAAGTAAGTTGCATGATTTTTGGTATGAAGCACAATAAAGGGCAAAAAAAACCGCGAGGGATAGGGGTTTCCAAGGCTGAAGCGATGTTGCGGTTTGGAGGGATTTCAAACCGGTATACATCCTGAAAGCCTTTTTCGCGTTTTATTCTTCCTATCGGGCAAGTCGCCTGGAACAATTAGACCACTCGCGAAACCCTTTTCGCGTTTTATTCTTCCTATCGGGCAGGTCGCCTGGAACAATTAGACCACTCGTGAAACCCTTTTCGTGTTTTATTTTTCTCATCGGGCAGGTCGCCTGGAACAATTAGACCACTCGCGAAACCATTTTCGCGTTTTATTCTTCCTATTGTGCAGGTCGCCTGGAACAATTAGACCACTCGCGAAACCCTTTTAGTGTTTTATTCTTCCCATCGGGCAGGTCGCCTGGAACAATTAGACCACTTGCGAAACCCTTTTCGCGTTTTATTCTTCATCGGGCAGGTTGTCTAGAACAATTAGACCACTCGCGAAACCCTTTTCACGTTTTATTCTCCATCGGGCAGTTCGCCTGAACAATTAGATCACTCGCGAAACCCTTTTGGCATTTTATTCTTCCTATCGGGCAGGTCGCCTAGAACAATTAGAGCACTCGCGAAACCCTTTTCGCGTTTCTTCTTCCTATCGGGCAGGTCGCTTGGAACAATTAGACTACTCGCGAAATTCTTCGCGTTCTTTTATCATCGGGCAGGTTGCCCAAATTTGATCCATTTCAAAAAAAAAAAAACAAAAAAAGTGGGTCGTCTTCCAAATGACTTGTTTCTTGATTTCTACGTCTCCTTGTAAAAGTCATATGTCAATCTACTGTTTTTGAAGTTTTCAAGACTCTAAAAAAATTGCAAAAGTTCTTTCTATATCTACTTTTCTTTATAAATTTACTACACAAAGCTAACAAAAAAATGAAATTTTCCAATATCTTTGCATATTAAATATTATAAAGAGGGGGCAACTGTCATAACCTAATTTTTGACCATTTTATTACTATTATTTTATTTTCTGAAAAATGATAATGAAAAAAAATGAAAAAAATGATGATGAAAAACAAATAAAAAATGAAGAATAAATTAAAATTTGGGTTAAGGGCAACATGATTGGAAGTTTTGAGACTTAATTGAGTTTGAAATTAATTTAATTAATCAAATTAAGGGTTTAATTGGAGAATTGATAAGTTTTGAGACTTAATTGAGCTTGTAATTAACTTAATTAATCAAATCAAAGGTTTAATTGGAGAATTGAGAAGTTTTGAGACTTATTTGAGCTTGGAATTAATTGAATTAATGAAATCAGGGACTTAATTGAAGAAATACCAAAGTTTGGGGTTAATTGGGGGCAACATTGCAACAGATTAGAGTCCAAGGACTGTGTTGTAAAAGGTGACGAAATGCAGGGTTTCAATTACAATTTAACTAGGGGCTTAGTTGCAAAACTTTCAAAACTTCAAGGGGCAAAATGTAAATGGCAATTTCACATCTCAAAACGGCGCCGTTTCAAGGGACACTATTCATCTTCTTCAAACAAGAAACGGACACTGCACGATCCTCATTCCCTCATTACTCCTGCAAACAGTCGATCTCCTCTTTATTTAGAGGTGATAGCATGGCATTCTCTGGCTCTATAAAAGCTAGAGAAAGGCCATGCACGCGAGGGTGAAGAAAGGGCAAAACCGGGGGGGGGAAGAGAGAGAAGACAGAGAGAGTGAGCGACCGAAAAGGGGAAAACAAAAGGAAAAAACTGAGAGACAGGAGACAAAGGGCAGAGACACAAACAAGGAAGGAAGAACGGGGAAGAAAAACTGGGAGGAGGAACACGAAAAAAAGCCAGGGGGAACCGGCAGGAGAGATAGAGAGCGATCGAGAACGGAGGGGAAACAGAGAGGATAGAGGAACAAAAAAAGAGAACAAGGGGTAATTGAAACAGAAAAAACACAGGGACAAAACAGGGGATATACAGACGAAGAAGAGGGGAAAAGAATGAACAACAGTGAAAAAAAGGGGACGCTCTCGACCTCTTCTTCGGTGGTTCCATTTTCAGCAGCCACTGTTGTTATTGCTTGAGAAGGAACGAATAAAAAAAAACCACAGGAGCATACAACAGAGACAGAAACAGAGAAGGAGAGAAGTTAGCTTTGGCCAATCAACACATCTTCGCCATCGTCTTCATCATCAAGCTCCAGCACCAGGCAAACATTGAGAGAGACAAGGAGAACAAGAGAAGCAAAAAAAAGAAAGCAGAAGGGAAGAACATAAGCAGAGGAAAGCCACCGTGACCAAAACCATTGTTGCTATGCCTTTAGTTTCCAGAACCAGGTAAGTAAGCTTCTTTTTCCCCGCTTTTCATTTTAATTCATTTCCTACTGTGCATTCCAACTTAATCCCTTTATCTGCTCATGCACGCATGATTTAGTTCACGCGTGCTTCATGTTGCCCAGCCAGGTCACTGGCTTGGGCCACTGACCAGGCCGGGCTGACTGGGTCCAGCTCAGCCCATGTGGGCTGCGCTGAGCCTAGCCCAAAAAATAAAAAAATAAAAAGCAAAACAGAAAAAAAAAATTAGAAAAAATAAAAAAATGTGCATGCATAAATAAAAATAATATAAATTTATTGGTTTATTCACTGACGCCAGAGTCTAGAATACAAATACCGGTTTAAATTTATATTATTTTTATTCGTTGGATTTTATTTTATTTAGCTAGAAAAATAAAAAAATATGTGCATGCTTAAAAATAAATTTATTTTTTCACTAGCGCTCGAGTAGGGAATAAAAAATATTGATCTAATTTTTTTTTTATAGCTACGTAATAATGACCAACGCTAGAGTTGGAGATATTCGTAGTTGAATATTCACTTACGCCAGAGTCAGGAATGTTGTAAGCAAATTATCATAGCATAAACTAATAAACATTTAGCAATTTAAGACAAAACTAGCAATGCAGTCTGCCTCAAGCAGAACGTTTAAGGGGTGATAATATCTTCGCTTTTACGTAATCAATTCCGAGCCATAGAATCTCTGATAAGCAGTTAGGGTTCCTAGTGACCATAATACTAGGTGGCAACTCCTCAAACAAGACCTTTTCCCCTAAAAGAACAAGATGCCAAAAATCTGTTCTTTCCATGTAAATATTTTTTAGGGCTGCCACGATTTCGGGTGCGACATGCGAAATAGATGGTAAGATTAATTTAAATAAAATATATCGTTAAATTAAGTTGTTGTTAATATATCTTTTTTCATTATAGGCTGCGTCTCTTGGACGTGAGCCGAGCCCGATGGAGCTGTTTGTGGAGACGCACGTGCAGAGTCAAGACCGCCAAAAGGGGGCGCAACAGTTCGTTGATAACCGTGCTCAACATTTCATGGTATGTTTGTTCAACCATTTTATTTTGTAAGTTATTATGTTTATTGAATTGAATATGATGAGTACTTTTTTTATTTTCAGGAGACCTATAATAATCGGTTGAGGGAGAGATACGGGGACGATATTTTGACCCATCCAGAATTCGATCCGGATTTGTGGATGGAGGTTGGATCGTTAGGTGGACCCGATAAAAATCAGGTTTACGGGCTCTCCAACACTACGACCGACAACTTGCGGTCGACTTGTAGTGTTTCAACCGTTGGGAGCTCCCAATCAATATCGAGCTCCCAACCTAAGGAGTTTGTGGCCTTACAGCAACACATGACTCAGCTCACCGAAAAATACGACCACTTATCAGTGGAGTACGCGCAACTCAAAGCGTCTCATGCAGAACAAAGAGCGGAGTCTGCACAACAAAAAGCGGCTTATGAACAGCTTCGTGAAATGGTCATAAACATGGCAACATAGAGTGGAACATGTGTGCCTAATCCTTTTTTGCTGTATAACAACCAACCTCCTCCTCCTCCTCCAACTCCATCTTTATATTAATTTGTAATAAATATTATTTACCTTTAAAATTTCATTTCATATGTCTTTTGAAACACATTTAGTTTGTAATGAATATTATTTAACTTTGATTTTTTGTTTTTAATGTTTAATATAAATTTTATTTGCATAATTAGTTTTTATTACCATTAATTTATATAATTTTATATTATATATTCTAAATAATTTTTTAAAAACAAATTTAGAAAAAACTATTACAAAGGGTTTTACCGACTGAATGAATCCATCGGTATTTAACAGTACCATTCACCGACGCATTTATAGAAGGATACATTCGGTCGCTATTTCAAACACTCATCGACAGCTTTACCGACGGACTTAATTTGTTGGCATTTGACAGTAGCTGCCACACTTACCGATGAATTTACAGACGAATATATTCGGTTGGTATCTCAAACACTCACCGACAAATTTACCAACGGTATGTATCCGTCGGTAAAGCACGATATCACTAACAAATGGTTTTTTTGTTTTTCCAACTGATATAGCGATGGAATGGGGAATCACCAATAAAAGGAATGCCGACGGACGTAATCTGTCAGTGAAGACGTTGGTAAATAAATCATCGACGAATAGCTAATCGCACACCAATGGAATATGTCCGTCGGTAAAACTATGAAATCTTGTAGTGAAAGGTCTTCATTCGACACATCTTGGCAATGGAGAATCGTATGCCCTTTGCTATAATTACCTTCACCCTCGTCATCTTCCTCTATGGCAAGTAGTTTTACAATATTACATATATTAGATTCTTGCATGGAAAACTCTATTATGCATACTATTCACTTTGATTATTCTCCTTGCTCTTACATATTAATTAGTTTTCATTATTCAATGGATTTCGTGAATCCAATAAACTTATCCAGGAGAGAGTTTCCGGATAAAAAACAAAAAGAAAAAAAATATTAAAAAAATAAACCTGGGTTATGTTATGTTTTTAAAAGAAAAATAAGTGAATTAATGCAAGATTTTAAATATTGAATTATGTTATCTTTGAATCGACCAAGATTTAATGATTGATATAAACAAAAATAAATCTTGCGCAGCTTGCACGCATGCAGGAGCTCAATCTGTGACTTTCGTCTTCACAAACAACTGTCCATACACAGTCTGGCCAGGAACTCTAACGGCTGCTGGCGGTCCGCCTTTATCTTCAACTGGCTTCACATTGGCAACGGGTGCTTCATCTTCGCTGAGTGTCCCTGTCAATTGGTCTGGCCGCTTGTGGGCCAGAACGCAATGCTCTACAGATGCCTCGGGAAAGTTTGTTTGTGCTACTGCTGACTGTGCCTCTGGTATCATAGAATGCAATGGAGCCGGTGCGATCCCACCAGCATCCTTAGCAGAATTTACTCTAAGAGTTGATGGTGGGAAAGATTTTTACGATATAAGCCTTGTTGATGGCTTTAACATCCCAATTTCGGTAACCCCGCAAGGAGGTTCTACTGGCTGCCCTTCTACAAGCTGTGCAGCTAACGTGAATGCTGCTTGTGATCCTAGTTTAGCAGTGAGAGGTTCAGATGGGAATGTGATTGCCTGCAAGAGCGCGTGTTTGGCATTTAACCAGCCGCAGTTCTGCTGCACAGGAGAGTATGATTCACCTGAAAAATGTCAACCTAACCAATATTCGATGACTTTCAAGCAGCAGTGTCCTCAAGCTTATAGTTATGCTTATGATGATAAATCGAGCACGTTTACTTGTCCTAGTGGAGGCAACTATTTGATAAAACTGTTAATAAATGCTTAGAGTTGGAGGAGAACACAATTAATAAATGTTCAATTTTTATGCTGTTGTAAATGTTTGGTAAAACTGTCGATTATCAATTATTTTCAGTTCATTGGTCAAGGTAGCAATCCTTCAACTTATATGTACTAAGTAGATGCGGTGTCGAATTCAATTTCAAAACATTGCTATTACCTTTCTTTTCGCCAGTTAACTTGTCATCAGGTGATAATCATTTTATAGGGTTTTTCACTAGCTAATTTTAAAAATAATTTGGGTTATCTCACATATTTTTATTTGTTGTTTGTTTTTAAATTTAGCTCTTATATATATATATATATATAATTAAATAAATGTAAGCATGCTTATTTTATAATATTTTAAAAACAAAATAAAAAAGATTTGTATGGGTAAATAATATTGTTTTATTGGTATGGACAATAATTTGATTAAATACAATTTATTCATAAAAAAAAAAATTATTAAACACAACTAAGTACATGCTCCATGTTGCGATATCAAATATCATTAACGGTTTTTTTATATTTATTTATACATATAGTTATTTATTTATTTAATTAGATGCATATAAAAGTTTTTTGAATTTTTATTGAGAACTTTTTTAAGAGAAATATTTTTAAAAAATAACCTATACATTTATTTTTTTATTAAAAAATAAAATTATTTGAATCCTATCAAAACACGAGTTAAATAACTAGTATTCAGATACAAGCATAATAGCAGGACCCTCAATCATATTTCATGTATTAAAATTAAAAGAAAAGATAATACAGGGAGTGTCAATCCAAGAAAAAATAAAGCTTTTTTAATAGCTTAAAATAGTAAAATGGGTATCAATCCAAAAAAAAAAAAAAAAGTTCTCCATCTAGATGACGAATAATTCAGAGGTGTATCTACGGATTAAGAAAAATATTGATGAGCCCAAAGTTAATGACAGTAAGAATAGTGAGGAGAACGAGTTGCTGACAGCTAAATGTGATGGTGAATTTGATAACAAAATTCTATCTCATATTGTCATTGTTGTCACCTTGTTGTGGTTTCTGAAAATTTTTTATAAAATTTAAAATTTAAATTAAATATTACCGACAGAATTACCGATAAAATAATTAAAAAATATTAATATTCAATTATCCGTCAGTAATTCCGTCGCTAATGTGCCTGAATCCCTTTATTTCACAATAGACAGACTCATTTCTTCTTCTTGTTCTTCTTCTACTTCTACTTCTTCTTCTTCTTCTTCTTCTTCTTCTACTTGTACTTGTAGTTCTTCTTCTTCTTCTTCATTATATGTAAAAAACATCAATGTCTATTTCTTTCTCTTCTTTTCTCTCCTCATCTCCTTCTCTTTTCCTCCATGCTCGGGGTATGTCTTCTTCTTCTTTCTTCTTTTATCCTCTTATTTTTTTAATTAATATGCTTTACAAAAAAAAAAATTTCTCTCCTTAGCTTTACTTGCAACTACATTAAGGTAAGATTTTTCTTCTTTTTTCATGATTTTTTTCACTATATTTGTTTTTATTTTATTTTTAATTGTTTTTGTTCTTAATAATTGTATAAATGTTGTTGTGAGATTTTTTTCATATGAGATCAATTTTTAGTTGATTTATTTATAAGATTTTTAAATTTTTAGCAATTGCAACTTAATTTTTTTCATATGAATTTTTTTAGTTGAATTTATTTTTTCATTTTATTTATTTGTTGCAAATTTATTTGAGTTGATTTTTTATTTTTTTTTCCAAGCATTTTGAGTATATATTATACAGTGTTAATTTAATTATTTTATAATTTTATAAAATGATTTTTTTAAAAAAATATTTTTAAATAATTACTGACAGAATTACCGATGGAATTTCCATCGGTAAATCCGTTGGTAATAAAAAAATATTATTACTGAGGGATATACCGGTGAAATGAAGCAGGTAATTTTATTTTTTATTACCGACGGCCAAAAAATTATTGATGAAAGATTCACCGACAGAGCATTTTCGTCGGTGATTTCATCGGTAAATTAATATATGTGTCTTACGCCAACGAAAAAATTTCGTTTGTAAAACTGTTAAATTTTGTAGTGTTAAATGCGCATGGTGTTGAGAAAAAAATCTAGATCTTGGTTAATGCTTGGTTTAGGAAAAACAAATTTGTTTTCATTGATTTATAACAATTAGAGTTTTTGGGATGAAATTGACCCTTGCCAATTCAAGAACCAATTTGCTCGAAAAAGGGACAAAATT
>Ga0325400_1007679_pt1 | contig 10309 bp, 9 predicted proteins | sample PopdelMetagenome_2_FD_205662 | JGI IMG/M metagenome (GOLD analysis project Ga0325400, IMG submission 205662) | Populus deltoides microbial communities from Bellville, Georgia, United States - Xylem-PdKOR-R1 | ecosystem: Host-associated > Plants > Phyllosphere > Stem > Wood/Secondary xylem...
CGAAAATTATTCGGAGTGGTACAATGAGTTAATCAAAAAAGCCGACCTGGCCGAGAATTCAGCGGTGCGTGGCTGTATGGTAATTAAACCGTACGGCTTCTCGATCTGGGAGAAAATGCAACGGGCTCTGGACGACATGTTCAAAGAAACCGGCCACACCAACGCGTACTTCCCCCTGTTCATTCCAAAGTCCTATTTAAGTAAGGAAGCCTCTCACGTTGAGGGGTTTGCGAAGGAATGCGCCGTGGTGACGCACTACCGGTTGAAGAACGCGGAAGATGGATCAGGAGTCGTGGTTGATCCGGAAGCCAAACTGGAAGAAGAGCTGATCGTTCGGCCAACTTCAGAGACGGTTATCTGGAGCACTTATAAAAACTGGATTCAGTCGTACCGGGATCTGCCGCTGCTGCTTAATCAGTGGGCCAACGTGGTGCGCTGGGAGATGCGGACGCGCCTGTTTCTGCGGACGGCGGAGTTTCTCTGGCAGGAAGGCCACACCGCCCACGCCACTTCTGAGGAGGCAATGGACGAAACCCGGCAGATGCTGGACGTATATGCCACCTTCGCTGAAGAATGGATGGCCATGCCGGTGATTCGGGGGATCAAAACGCCCAACGAACGCTTTGCCGGAGCCGATGAAACGTTTTGCATCGAAGCCATGATGCAGGACGGTAAGGCCCTGCAGGCTGGAACGTCGCACTTCCTGGGCCAGAATTTTGCCAAGGCCTTCGATGTGAAATTTCTGACCAAAGATAACCAGCAGGATTACGTCTGGGGTACGTCCTGGGGCGTCAGCACCCGACTGATGGGTGCCCTGATTATGGCGCATTCCGACGATGATGGCCTGGTACTGCCGCCTAAACTGGCGCCCATCCAGGTTGTAATTGTGCCTATCTTCCGGAATGAAGAACAACTTGCTCAGCTGAGCGAGCGCATTAAGCCGCTTATGCAGGAACTGCGCAAGGCCGGTATTTCGGTGAAGTTCGACGACAGCGACGCCAACAAGCCCGGCTGGAAATTCGCCGAATACGAACTGCGCGGTGTGCCGGTACGACTGGCGATGGGGATGCGTGATCTGGAAAACAACACTGTAGAGATCGCCCGGCGCGACCTCAAAACGAAAGAAACGGTTTCGTTTGACGGCCTGACTGAGCATATCAAAAACCTGCTGGACGACATTCAGCAAACGATTTATCAAAAAGCTCTGTCGTTCCGGGAGGATCGGATGTACAAGGTCGATACCTACGAGCAATTCAAGCAGCAAATTGAAGAAGGTGGCTTTCTGCTAGCGCACTGGGACGGTACTTCCGAAACCGAAGAAGCCATCAAGGAAGAAACTAAAGCGACGATTCGCTGCATCCCTTTAAACAGAGAAGAGGAAGAAGGAACCTGTATTTACAGCGGACGGCCTTCAAAAGGCCGCGTTATTTTCGCCCGGGCTTACTAATCGAGTAAACAAACCCCCGGTAAAGCCTTGTTAGGGTAGAAAGTACATTCAATTATGCTGTCTCAATCCGTTATTACGCCCCTTCAGTTGACCGATGCGTTGACGTACGACGCGTTTGTTGCGTTGTCTGAAGAACTATACGCGCAAAACAGAACCACTTCGGACGATCCCCACTACAATACCGAGGAAATCCTGGGCTATACCCGGTTGAACCTGCAGCGCATCAGCCGTTTGGACCGGACTACGGTGGTTCGGGATGATTTGGCCGAGGCCGTTAAAAGGCTGAGCAGCCGGTGGTTATGGGTGGTGCTGGCGGAGTCTTGGTGTGGCGACGCAGCTCAGATCCTGCCGGTTATTCACCAGGTGGCGGCTCAGTCGTCGACTATCGAACTGAAGATTCTGCTTCGGGACAAGCACCCCACCGTGATGGATGCTTACCTGACCGATGGTGGTCGCTCCATCCCGAAATTGATTTGCCTGGATGCCGTTAGTCTGAGTGAATTGGGAGCCTGGGGGCCGCGTCCGCAGGCGTTACAGGACTTATATAAGCAGTGGCGGAGTGAAAAAATGCCGTTTCCCGAGATGGCCGAAAAGCTTCATAGCTGGTACGCCAAGGATCGTACGCAACACCTACAGGCGGAATTATTGGAACTGGTGAAGGCCTGGAAGAACGAGTAGGAGAGGTGTTTGCGTAGCACCAGTTAATAATAAATACGAGCCAAAGCGCTGTTATACAGGACAAGTAGCCAATCGCATCATTTTTCTGATGACATCTGACAGCTTTTGGTAGTTTAAACAGAAATTAATTCTCTTTCTTTATGGCACAAGTAAAAGCTGGTGATACCGTACAGGTGCACTACACGGGCAGATTAACCAATGGAACCGTCTTCGATTCATCCCAGGGCCGTGATCCGCTGCAATTTCAGGTTGGTAGTGGCATGGTAATCAAAGGGTTCGACGAGGGCGTAAAGGGCATGGAAATCGGCGACAAAAAAACGGTGGAAATTCCGGTTGAAGACGCCTATGGTCCGGCTAATGAAGAGATGGTGTTCGAATTTGAACGCGCTCAGATTCCGGCCGATATCCCGCTGGAAGTCGGTATGACGCTCAATATGCACCAAGATGGTAACCCGCGTGTGGTGCCGGTCATTGTCCGGGGTCTAACCGACAACACCGTGTTTCTGGATGCAAACCATCCACTGGCGGGTGAAGACCTTATTTTCGATATCGAACTGGTAAACGTTAATCCGGGCGCTTCAAAAATCATCACTGAGTTTTAAGCAATCCCGCGTACAAAAAGGCCGGTCCTGGTTAACGGGTCCGGCCTTTTTTATAAGCAGTAACTGAACTTAGTCGTCATCGTTTCCTTTCTGGCGGTTGGAAACAATCGTCGAGGGATTGCCCCGGTGCGATACGTCGGCTCCTCCGCGGGTATGCTTCTCCAGCCGCTTATTGACCGTTACCTGGGCGTCGCTGGCTCCCTGCGCCCGAACAATGGCCTCATCGACGGTTAAGTCGTAAGCGTTCAGATCGGAAGCGCCCGACAAATCGGCCTCCAGAATCCGGGCTTTGCCGCGAAGCTGGGTATCGGAAGCGCCCGAAGCTTTAAGTCTGATCCGGTCCGCCGTAAGATTCCTGATGTTCAGGTCCGACGCCCCCGACAAGTCAACATCCAGTTGGGTCACCTGAAAAGCGTCTTCGATCTCGCCGTCGGCGGCTCCCGAAAGCGTAATGCCTTTCAGGACGGGCATGGTTACAATCAGGCGCGCACTACGGCGTTTGCGGTTGCCATTCAGCCAGTCGTCGGCCGGGCGATCGAGCCGGGCCTTCAGGACACCCCCTTCACTGACAACGCTCAGGTATTTAGTCTCGCCGGGTGGCAGGTCCGCTACGACATCAAACGGACCTTTATGAATTTCCACATCCAGCGCGCTGCTTACCTGAACTCGGTCAAAAGGAGTAATGGTAAATTGTTTAGTGACGGATTGCGCCAGTACCGGCCTTAGCGCTGAGCCAAGACAAAGCAGGCTGAATAAGTAAAACCTTGATCGCATGAGTTAGGTCAATTAGTTGACTGGTTCCAGTTACAAGATGCGGTTTTAAGTCGCATAGTTGCACGGGCTGGTCTTTTCTTTTTGCCAAAAGTAGTACACAAAGAATAAACGGGACGGAAACTCGCGGGCCGTCTTGAATTGTTACCCAGTAAGCCTTGCCTAAGCAGGAAGATTCCGGGAAAGCAACCGAACGGATGCTGGCAATGCGTAACTTTGTGCAATGAATCAGATTCTTCAACAAACCGATATAGAAACACGGCTGCCCGTGATGGAAGCTTTCTACACGCTACAGGGCGAGGGCTTTCACACCGGGAAGGCTGCTTATTTTATCCGACTCGGTGGCTGCGAAGTGGGGTGCCACTGGTGCGACGTCAAAGAGTCTTGGGATGCCGAGGCTCATCCCAAAGTAACCATTCCGGACATTGTCGCGGGCGCCCTGCAGTTTCCGGGTCGTATGGCCGTTATAACGGGCGGAGAGCCGCTGTCGCACAACTTAACCGACCTGACCGCAGCCCTCCAGGAAGCTGGTTTTCGGACCAATATTGAGACCTCCGGCGTTTATCCCGTCACGGGATCCTGGGACTGGATCTGCTTCTCACCCAAGAAATTCAAAGAGCCGAATCCGGCTATTTTCAACAAGGCCGACGAGTTGAAAGTCATTATTTACAACCGGACCGATTTTGCCTTCGCGGAGTCCTTTGCCAGCCGGTTACAGCCTCACTGTAAACTGTTTTTACAGGCAGAGTGGAGTCGCTCAAACGAAATGCTGCCTCTCATCGTTGACTATGTAAAACAGCATCCCCAATGGCAGGTTTCGTTGCAGACCCACAAGTACATGGACATTCCATAGGACGTGGTCTCCGCCTATTGATCTTTACTTTATCTGTATTCTTAAGTGTCACGGCCCGGTCGGTCTATGCCCAGGAGCCCGCGCTGAGTACCACCAATAAAAAAGCCGCCGAACTCTACAAAAAGGCCATTGATGCCCTGAGTCAGCGCCGAACAACCGAATCGCTCGATTTACTGAACAACGCCATTGAGCGCGATTCCGGCTTTACGGAGGCCTACCTCAAACTTGGACAGGTCTACGAATTTATGCGCCAGCCGGACCTGGCTTATCAGGTGTACCAGCGGACCATCCGACAGCAGCCCGACAAGCCAGTGACTGGACTGGCCTATCAGTTCGTAAGCGTTTACCTGTTGAAAAAAGGCCAGTACACCCAGGCTATTCCTTACCTCGAACGGTTTCAGAAGTTTTTCGCGCCCCAGTCTTCGCAGGGTAAGCGCATTGAGCGACTTCTCCAAACGGCGCGCTTCGGTGAGCAGGCAGTACAGAATCCGCTGCCGGTAAAGCCCCAGCCGCTGCCCGCCGTGGTGCAGGCTTTCCCCTCGCAGTACTTCCCGGTCCTGACCGCCGATGAGCAGACGCTCGTTTTCACGGTCTTAAAGCCCGAAGGAGACGAAGACCTGGTGGTGACAACCTACAAAGGAGAGACCTGGGATACGCCGGAATCCATTTCGTCGAAGATCAACACGCCCAACAACGAAGGAACCCCGTCGCTTTCCGCCGACGGACGGACGCTGGTTTTTACGGCCTGCCAGGGAAGAACCGGCTTTGGCGGTTGTGATCTGTACATCAGTCATAAAACGGGGAAGGACTGGTCGGCTCCGCAGAACCTGGGTCCGGCCATCAACACGCGTTCCTGGGAGTCGCAGCCCGCCTTGTCGGCGGATGGCCGGCGGCTTTATTTTGTCTCTGACCGATCCGGTGGGGTTGGCCGGCGCGACATCTGGTGCAGCGAACTAGGCGACGACGGGCAATGGAAAACGCCGTATAATGTGCGGAACATCAACTCACCTCTGGATGAAGCGTCGCCGTTTATCCACGCCAACGGGCGGAGTTTGTTCTTTGCTTCGGACGGCCATACTGGCATGGGGGGCTATGATCTGTTTGTCGCCGACAGTACCGCCAATGGCTGGTCCAATCCCCGGAATCTGGGTTATCCCATCAACACCGCCGACGATCAGGCGGCCTTATTTGTGACCGCCAATGGCCTGCGGGCTTATTATTCCCACGAAGAGTCCAGTACGGGCAGTCAGCAGCGTTCGCGGCTCTATGTCTTCGATATGCCGGAATCGCTGCGTCAGAAAGTGCGCCCCGTCAGTTACCTGAAAGGCATTATTGCGGACGCGCGCACGCAAAAGCCCCTGCCAGCCACGATTGAACTGATTGATTTGTCGACCAATCAACTGGTGACGCGGGTGCATTCCGATCCGCAGACCGGACAGTACACCGCAGTACTGCCGACCGGTGGTGAATACGCCCTGTATGTAGTCGGTCCCGGCTACTTGTTCAAGAGTTTGTCGTTTGATTTTACCCAGAAAAAAGAAGGCGAGGGACTGTCCCTGAGTGTCCCTCTGGAACCCATTCATCCGTCGGGCGGGGCCAAGTCAAAAGAAACGCTCAACAACATTTTCTTTGAATCGGGTCGGTTCGACCTGGCGGATAAGTCCCGGACTGAACTGGACCGGCTGGCTAGCTTCATGCAGGAAAACAGCGCCGTCAGCATTGAAATAGCGGGTTACACCGACGATCGGGGCGACGCAGCCAGTAATCTGGAGCTATCCAGGAAGCGGGCGCAGGCCGTGGTTACCTATCTCGTTGGCGCCGGCATTAAAGGTGAGCGCATCCGTTCCGTCGGGTATGGCGAAGGTCGGCCGGTGGCGCCCAACACCACGGATGAGAACCGTCGGCTGAATCGCCGAATTGAATGGCGTATTCTTTAAGGAGCGTTTATGCGGGCGCAATATCGCCCTGGAGCGGGTCAACTCGGCCAGTTTCTTGATTGGGCGGGGAATTATTTGCACCTTTGCGCTTGTTTTTTCAATGGGAAAAAACACCAATCCTCATCAACCGATGACCACTGAACACGTTAACTGCCTTATTATCGGATCCGGTCCTGCCGGATACACTGCCGCTATATATGCTTCCCGCGCTGGTCTTAAACCTGTTTTGTATCAGGGAGCGCAGCCGGGTGGCCAGCTTACCATTACCACTGAGGTTGACAACTTTCCCGGCTACCCGCAAGGGGTTGAAGGGCCCCAATTGATGGTTGATTTAGAAAGCCAGGCCCGCCGATTTGGGAGCGATATTCGTTACGGCGTTGTAACGGCGGTTGATTTTTCCGGCTACCCGCACAAAGCGACGGTAGACGATCAACACGAAATCGAGGCCAATGTCGTTATTATTTCAACCGGTGCGTCCGCTAAATGGCTGGGTCTGCCGTCGGAAATGCGCCTGAATGGTCGCGGGGTATCCGCCTGCGCCGTTTGTGACGGTTTCTTTTTCCGGGGTCAGGATGTAGCTATCGTAGGGGCCGGCGATACAGCCGCTGAAGAAGCAAGTTATCTGGCCAACCTGTGCCGGAAAGTCTATATGATTGTTCGCCGGGATGAAATGCGGGCCTCGAAGTTTATGCAGAGCCGCGTTAAGTCACTGCCGAATGTTGAAATCCTGTACAATACCGAAACGCAGGAGGTAATAGGCGAGGAGGACGTTACCGGAGCGCGGGTAAAAAATATGGCTACCGGGGAAGAGCGGATACTGGATGTGACGGGTTTCTTCGTAGCCATTGGTCATAAGCCAAATACGGATATCTTCAAGCCATACATCGCGTTGGACGAACACGGTTATATCATCACCGAAAAAGGCAGCACGCGTACGAACGTTCCAGGTGTGTTTAGCTGTGGCGACGCGCAGGATAACATATATCGTCAGGCAATCACGGCCGCTGGCACGGGTTGTATGGCTGCTCTGGATGCCGAGCGTTACTTAGGAATGAAAGAAATGGAAGTGCACGCGGAAGTGTAACGCCAATAAATTGAATTATCATCTCGGGAGAGGTCTAAACGTGTACGAATTGTGACGTTCCAGAATTGACGGTTGTATTTAAGTTTCCGGGCTCGAAGTGTTAACTGATGCTCCTATCCCCGAAAACCTGAATAGCCAGCCTGCCAGCGGTTCCATTCGTTCTCTGTTATTATGCGATTAGACCTCATCCCGTCAAACTTAACCCAGGAATGAGAACACTGGCAGTCTGGTGGCTGTTGGCCGGCTTTTGTTTTGCAATTAGTTTAACAACGGCGGAAGCACAGGAGCGCGGCAAATTCAAGAAGAATCTTCGGATTAAACCGAAAACAGAGACAACCAAACCGACTACACCAATTACGGACCCTTCCCTCCAGCCCGAATTTGAGCAGGAACCCACCAACCTCCGTTTTAATAACCAGTTCGAACCCAAGAAAGAGATTAATTTCTCGGTAAGCGAAGACACAACGACAATTGACGAGGGAGAGCCGGACGTAGTTGAAGTCATTGACTCGGTTCAGGTTGGCGATGACTGGGTACGTATTGCGGATTATTATGCCGTCTGGGACGCCCGCAGCGTGGACCCTTACGGCATTGACCCGCTGGAATTCGATGAAGTAATCGATCTGAAATTATACGACGCGGCTCAGAACCGCTATTGGTCTGCCCCGACCGTCGACGGTAAGGTAACGTCCATCTTCGGACCCCGCTGGGGCCGCTGGCATAAAGGCATGGACCTGGACCTGGAAACGGGTGATCCGGTCTACGCGGCTTTTGACGGCATTGTTCGGGTTGTTGGCTGGGACGGCGGAGGCTTCGGGCGCTACATCCTCCTTCGGCATTACAACGGACTTGAAACGGTTTACGGCCACTTATCGAAGCAACTGGTTGAATCGGGCCAGTTAGTCAAAGCGGGTGATCAGATTGGGTTAGGTGGCAACACGGGCCGTAGTTTCGGGTCACACCTCCATTACGAGACGCGTTACGAAGGGAACGCGTTCAGTCCGGTGAATCTGTACGATTTTCCGTCCAACTCGCTTATCTCGGACCACTTCATTCTCACCGCCCGGGTGTGGGATTACCTGCGGGGGCGGGGCGTTGACCTGGGTGGGTCAAAGCCTAAATTCAAACGCACCGTGCTGCACCGGGTCCGGCCGGGGGAAACGCTGTCGAGCATTGCCCGGCGGTATGGCCTGAGCGCTTCCGCACTCGCGCATAAAAACAATATGTCGGCCCGCACGCGGATTAGACCGGGGCAGAAGCTGCGCGTGCATTAATCATGGGTCACCGACTGCTCATAAACGGATAATCCGAAAGGTCTGACCGATCGCTTACACCGATACGTTTTGTAATTAAAGTACTGATGAAATTAGACATTCTGGTCATAGCTGTTCATCCCGACGACGCTGAGTTGGGATGCGCAGGAACGATACTGGCGCATATACAGGAAGGTAAAAAGGTAGGCATTGTTGATTTAACACGGGGCGAACTGGGCACGCGGGGAACACCCGAGATCCGGATCCAGGAGGGCGAGGACGCTGCCAAAATTCTGGGTCTGTCGGCGCGGGAGAATATGGGGTTTCGGGATGGGTTTTTCCGTAATGATGAAGAACACCAACTAGCTCTGATTCCAGTCATTCGGCGGTACCAGCCCGAAATTATCATCACCAACGCGCTCTATGACCGTCATCCCGATCATGGCCGGGCTTCCAGTCTGGTCGTGGATACCTGCTTTTTATCAGGTTTACGTCGAATAACAACCAACGACAAGGACGGGAGTGAGCAAACCGAATGGCGCCCGAAAGCTGTGTACCATTTCATTCAGGACCGTTACATTAAGCCTGATTTCATCGTTGATATCAGCGCATACTGGACAAAGAAGCAGGAATCGATTGCGGCTTACCGAAGCCAGTTCTATGATCCCAGCAGCAGCGAACCAGCCAGTTATATTTCTAGCCAGGATTTCTGGGAATTTGTCGAAGCGCGAGCGGCTGAGTTCGGACACGTCATTGGCGCTAAATACGGCGAAGGTTTCACCGTAGATCGAACTATTGGCGTTAAGCACCTGTTTAATTTACATTAAACAGGTGCTTAAGTGAGCATTTCGGGGCCAAATGCTCACTTAATCCTTGTCTAAGGGGCCAGACGTTCGATAATCCAGTTATCATTTTCTTTCCGATAGCGAATCCGATCGTGAAGGCGACTCGGGCGGCCCTGCCAAAATTCAATCGAATCCGGAGTAACCCGGAAGCCGCCCCAGTGGGGTGGTCGGGGAACGGGCTGGTTCTGGAACTGCTGTTCAATCTCCCGCTGACGTTGCTCCAGCGCCTGCCGACTTTCGATAACTGAGCTCTGGGATGACACCCAGGCACCGATCTGACTGCCCCGCGGACGACTTTGAAAGTATGTATCCGACTCGGCGGGCGTCACTTTCTCGATCGAACCTTCGATACGGATCTGGCGTTCGAGCTCAGGGTAGAAGAAAGTCAGGGAAGCGAAAGGATGAGCCGCCAGTTGGGTTCCTTTACGGCTCAAGTAATTAGTGAAGAAGGTAAACCCTTGGTTGTCAATGCCTTTTACAAGGACAATGCGGCTGGACGGTCGACCGTCAGCCCCGACTGTAGCCAAGTTCATGGCATTAACTTCGGGGACTCCGGCGGTCAGCGCTTCGTTGAACCAGCGCTGAAATTGATCGAACGGATTTGTTAAAACATCTGTCAGGTCTAAACCGTTTAGTGTATACTCTTTCCGTAAATCGGCAAGAGATGCGCGTATATGTCCGTTCGTGGGGTCCATCGACAGGGATAAGTAAGAGTAGAATCTACTTTTTTTAGTATTTTTGCAAAAGTAATGATTACATACATTGTATGGCGAGCGAAGAGCAAGAAATCACCGAACGGGAAGATCTGAACCAGGAGCCGGCGGACATGATGGAGATGG
>Ga0325400_1007680_pt1 | contig 10307 bp, 4 predicted proteins | sample PopdelMetagenome_2_FD_205662 | JGI IMG/M metagenome (GOLD analysis project Ga0325400, IMG submission 205662) | Populus deltoides microbial communities from Bellville, Georgia, United States - Xylem-PdKOR-R1 | ecosystem: Host-associated > Plants > Phyllosphere > Stem > Wood/Secondary xylem...
TGTTGTTGGTTGTTGTTGAGTGTATAAGATCAGACTAATTTTGATAAATCTATTGAGTGATATAAAGTTAGGTTGATTGCAAAAGGATACTATCAATAGTATGGTATGACTTATGATGAGACATTTGTTCTTGTTACAAAAATAACTATTATTCATACTCTTATTGTAGTAGCTTCGATTCTTCTGTGACATCTCTTAAGTTGATGTTAAAAATGTCTTTTTGAATGGAGATCTTCAAGAAGAATTTTATATGACACCCCATCTTGGTGTTTCACATGACTCTAGGTATGTTTGCAAGTTCAAGAAAGCGTTATATGATCTCAAATAAGCATCTCGTGCTTGGTTTGACAAATTTTTTGTTCTAATATCTTCTCTTGAATTTGTTTCTGGTAGTTATAATTCTTATCTTTTTGTTAAATACACTAATACAGGTTGTATCATTCTGTCTTTATTTATTGATGACATGATCATTACCAATATGTCATTGATAGTTTTTTATTTTTGAAGACAAAGTTAGCTATATAGTTTGAAATAAAGGGTTTGGGTTATCTACAATATTTCTTGAGTATTGAGGTAGCCTACTCACCTAGAGGTTATCTTCTTTTTCAGTTGAAATATGTTGCAGATATTATTGAGTGGGTTAGACTTACTGATAATAAGACTATAGATACTCCCATTGAGGTTAACGCAAAGTATTCTTTTTATGATGGTTTACCTTTGTTAGATCCTACTTTATACCATACTATTATTGAGAGCTTGGTATATCTCACTATTACTCGTCCAGATATTGTATATGATATTCATGTTGTTAGTCAATTTGTTGCTTCTACTACTATCGTTCATTGAACAGTTGTTCTTTGTATTTTCAATATCTTCAGGGTACAGTTTTTTAGAGTTTTTTTCTTTCAAACACCTCTTTCTTGGAGCTACGTGCATACTTTGATATTAGAAAATTTACATGAATGACATTGAAGATTAAAGTTGTATTCATGATTGTGGTGTAAATTGTTTTTCAAATTATTTTTTATTTTTTTAAATTTATTTTTAATATTAGCATTTCAAAATAATTTAATAATATAAAAAATTAATTTAAGACAAAATAAAATTTTAAAAATTTTAAAAACACTGTTCAATTATTGCCAATACGGAATCAGAACCACCATCATCTCTCTTCTTTTCAACATGGTGATCACAATAAATATAGTAAATTCAGGTCCTTTTGCGGTGCAACCACGTCACTCAATAAACATTTTTCTATTCATCAAATTCTTTTTAAAAAAATCAAGAGGAGAGAGGATGTGGAAAAAAGGAAATTGATTTGACACATGCTTGTGTTTTTGGTTAATTTGTCCACATTCAAGAAGAAAATATTCATGGAATAAGATAAAAATGGACCTGCAGTTTTTGGATTTCCAAGGACTCCATCCTGTATCTTACGTCCGTTGTGAGCCTATTTGGAAGTCTTTTTGTCACCTTGCTTTTGTGAGGTCGGTTAAAATTTAATTTGTATTTTTTTATATATTTTAAAGTTATTAATATAAAATAATTTTTTAAAAATAAAAAAATATTATTTTAATATATTTTTAAATAAAAAACACTTTAAAAAATAACTACTATATTTTTAAATATCCTCTTAAAAAAATTCAAAAAAAAATCTTATTTTCATATGTTAGAAAATAGGCATGACTTGAGATATTTATATAATAAGCTATTATTCTTTTCTTTTCTTTTTTTTATTTTGAAAAAATAAGCTATTACTTTCACATTTTGGATCACATTTCACATAGTTTCTTCTAAAGTTTGCAATATCAAAACATAAATGAATTGGAGTAAATTAAACGGGTGTTGTGGTATAAATTGTTTTTCAAAATAATTTTTATTTGAAAATGTATTAAAATAATATATATATTTTTTATTTTTAAAATTAATTTTTAATATTAACACATTAAAACAATTTTAAAACACTAAAAAAAATTAACTTAAAGAAAAAATAATTATTAAATTTTAATAAAAAAACATGTTAAATCTTAATGTGTCACTAAACTCCATCAGAGTGAAACTAAATTCACTCTCACGCAATGATAAATGAAAATTAAACCCCATGAAATTTGACTTGTACCAAAAAAAAAAGAAAATTTACATCTTTTTCTTTTTTCCCTTTCTTTTTTCTTCTCAAGTTGGTCAAAGGTAGGTGAAGCACCTTTTATTTATTTATTTATTTATATGTGCAAAGCAGCAGAGTTAACTCATATAATTAAGAAAAAACTAAAACTACTCAGTACTTTACTGTGGAAGTTCACAGTAAAATGCTTAGCAGTCCTCTCTTTTTTTTTTCTCTTTTTTTTATGTTTTTATTTTTTCCCATTTTTTTTGTCTTCTTCTTTCTCTTTTTTTTGTTTTTTTCTTATTTTTTTCCCATTTTTTTCTGTTTTTATTTTTTATTTTTTTCTATTTTTTTTGTTTTCTATTGCCTTTATGGGTTTTTTTTTTGCTTTTTTGTTCTTGTATTTTTCTTTTAATGAATTTTTTTTGTTTAATTTAGTTTGTTAATGTTAATTTTTTTATTAGTTATCAAATTTTCATAACACGGATCCCAGGTTTGACGGGTTAACCTGATTTGATGAGTTAACCCGAATTTTTTTTTTATTATTAATTGTAACATATACTAAAACGGATCAGTGTTTTATTGTGGATTGCACAGTGCAGTCCACAGTAAAACACTAATTTGTTTTTGGTTTTTTTTTAAGCTGTCTTATTTTTTTAGCTGTTTTTTATGCCTTTCGGGATTTTTTTTGTTTCTTTCTTTATTTTTTTTCTAACAAAAGTTTTTTGTTTAATTTGGTTTATTAATGTTTAATTTTTTTATTTAGTTATCAGACTTTCATGACACGTTTCCCGGATTTAACGGGTTAACCTGATTTGACAATTTAACCCAGAAATATATTTTTTTTGCTTTTTTTCTTTTTAATTAATTTTTTTCATTTAGTTTAGTTTGTTAATGTTAAATTTCTTTCTATTTAGTTATCAGACTTTCTTGACACATATCTCGAGTTTCACGGGTTAACCTGGTTTCACGGATGAACCCAGTTAATTCTGGGTTGCCCCGTCAATTTTTTTTTCATAATTTTTTTATTAATTTAGTTTGTTAATGTTAAATTTTTTTATTTAGTTATCAGACTTTCATGACACATATCCTAGGTTTAACGGGTTAATATGGTTTGACGAGTTAACTCGGATATTTTTTAATTTTTTTTTGTTTAGTTTGGTTTTTAATGTTCACTTTTTTTTATTTAGTTACCAGACATTCACGACATGGATCCCGAGTTTAACGAGTTAACCTGGTTTGATGAGTTAACCTGGAATTTTGTTTTTCGCTTTTTTTTTCTTTTTAATTATTTTTTTTCGTTTAGTTTAGTTTGTTAATGTTAAATTTCTTTCTATTTATTTTTTTCTTCTTAGAGGTTTTTTTTTATTTTTTCTTTTTAATTAATTTTATTTAATTAATTTAGTTTATTAATATTAAATTTTTTTCAAAGTAGTTATCGGTTGATGCCTTTAGTTTTTCTTTTTGTTTTTTTTGTTGTTTTTATGCATTTGACTGTGGACTGCACAGTGTAGTCCACAGTGAAAAGGCTCATCATTTTGTTTTTTTTAATTAATTTTTTTTGTTTAATTTAAATTGTTAATGTTAATTTTTTTTTTCTATTTAGTTATCAAACTTTCATGACAAGGATTCCGGGTTTGACAGGTTAACCTGGTTTGACGAGTTAGCCCAGTTAATTTGGATTAACCCATTAGTTTGTTTTTTTTTTCTTTTTAATTATCAAACTTTCACGATACGAATTCAATGTATGACGGGTTAACCTGGTTTGAAGGGTTAACCCAGTTAATTCATATTTTTTTTCTTTTTCTTCATTAGTTTTTATTTTCCTGTTGGTTTTTTTTCTTTGTTTTTTTTTAACTAATCTATTTAATTATCACACATTTATGACACGACCTTGCAGCGAGACTCACGTCCAATGCTATTGGGTCTGATATTGCAGTCAAACCCACTTAAATTTAGACCATGCAAGTTTAATGTTATTATTAATATTATAAATATTATTCTTAGATTAGGCGTTGCAACTAAACTTAAGACTCTTAGGTATAACTTTGCAAAAAAATCTAATACTTTTAGATCTTAGCTTTTTATGAAATGCAAAAAATAATTGGCCCACGGCATTACGCAGGGCATGTAACCAGTGAAATTTCTAAACCCCATCAGTATTTTATTTGTAGGGCTAGATTTATTGCACATTGAATTGCTACGGTGCAATGATATATTTGTCTTTCATGACAAAAATCAAATGACATGTTTTAGGGAATAAAATGATCTTTTTCAGGAATTTATTTGTTACCAAGAGCTAATTGTACCGGGAAATCACGATAGACGCATGCTTATGGGAACTGTTTAGTATAATAGTGAAATTATGATTTTGCTTTAAATATTACTTTCTAACCATTTGACAGCCTGTTAGTTTTAAGAAAATAATAGTCATATCAATCTGATTAGTCTGATTATTTTATTAAATTGATCTGGTTATTTTGAAAAACGGCTAAATCGTTTTCATTATTAAAAAAATAGGTATTTTCAGCCACAAACCTGTCTTAATTCTTTCATCTTTATAACTCTCTTTTTTTTCTTCTTCTTACTTCATGTCATTTAACTGTAATTTATATTATATTATTTTCAATTTATTCTAGTATACTCTATTCCCACACATGCTCCTTCTTACAGGCGTAAGTACCTTGAGGTCCTAATCCACTTTAGCTTTATTGTGCTTATATTTACAGGACATGTACTATGCCAGAAAGCAAAATCAATGAGTAAAGTAATGCTCGAATTAATTCGGACGTATCAAGGTTAAATTTATCTCTCTGATTTACTTAAAAATAAACCATATTATACATGCTGATTCTCATAATCAGATTTTAACCTTTAAATGGGCTTATTCAAGCATGTGCTTTATGAGTGGATTAGTGCACACACAGGTTGATTGATTGGTATACATGAGGGAATCACAAATTAATTGTAATGTTTTGATAATGTCTTGACATGTATGGTTAGATTCATGAACTGCATTTTTTTTTTATGAATATGTTCTTTTAATTTGTGTTTGATTCTTAAAAAAAAATGGTAGGAAAGCTTTTGTAAAAAGAGAGTTTTTGATTTCGTGTTGTTTGTGCATGTAATTGTTTATTTCTAATCCTTGATTAAAAAAAAGAATAAAAATGATTTTTTTTTTCTAGAAAGTGAATCTGAATTCGTGAGTTGATGGATGCCTTGACAATATCTTTTCAACTTACTTTTTCCTATCAAATAGTGACTCATTATCCTACCATTGGAATCACCTTTAAGGTGATAATATTTTTTAAAAATTTTAAAAATAAAATACGTAGCTTGTCCTCGTATTTTATGTCCTATTATTATTATTATTATTATTATTATTATTATTATTATTATTATTATTATTATTATTTATGTTTTTATTTATTTTGGTGATAATGCATCCTAGAATTGTTTTTAAGTTTCGTAACATTCTTTTTTGTAACATATCGAGAGTTGATTTGGACTCGATCAATATGACCCCTAAAAATCTATTAAGAGTGAGTGATTACCTTAGAGTCTAATTTTAAACATAAAAGTAAACGAACTTAAAAGTCCAGTTCAATATTCACTATCTTTATGGGTCCAATGCTTATGATTCAAGAAGTGAGGTTTGGACCTTCAGACTAGGCCCTGATCCTAAATCAAAAACTCTACATGTTCTTTTATGTACGAGTTTTTGAGGTACAACCAAATTAAAATGGTGAAAGAAGATAAGGACAAAACCACATTCATCATTCATTAGGATATTTAATGTTACAAGGTTATGCCCTTTACGTTGAAGAATGCAAGAGCAACATATCAACAAGCTATTGTGATATTATTTCATGATATAATGCACAAGGAGATTGAAGTATATGTATATGATATGATTGTTAAATCAAAAATAGAAGAAAACCACATCCAAACACTAAGAAAGCTCTTTAAAAGATCGAGGAAACATAGGCTCAAATTGAATCCAATACATTACACTTTTAGGGTGAAATCTGAAGAAAAAAAAATTGGGATTTGTGGTGAGTGATAAGGGCATTGAAGTAGATCTTGATAAAGTCAAGGCTATATAAGAAATGTTTGATCCTAAAACCAAAAAAAAAAATTGAAGTTTCTTAAGGCGTTTGAATTACATTGCCCGATTGATTTCTCAATTGACAGCTATATATGAGTTGTTTTGTAGCTACTTTGTAAGAAAAACCTAGAAGTATTGAATGAGGATTGTTAGATGGCTTTCAAAAAAATAAAACAATATCTATAAAATCCACCACTCTTGATTCCACCTATAAGAAAAAGACCGTTGATTTTATATTTGACAGTAAAGGAGACCATTATAGGTTGTGTTCTAGGTCAACATAATGATTCAAGAAGAAAAGAACAAGCTTTTTATTATTTGAGCAAGAAGTCCACTAAATGTGAATCCAGATACACCTTCCTATAGAATATTTGATGTGTCCTAGTATGAGGTGATTAAAGACTCAGACATCACATGTTATATTACATCACTTGGTTGATATTTAAAATCAATCCAATTAAGTATATCTTTAAAAAACCCTATTTGTCAATTAGGATCGTACAATGAAAAATCTTGTTAGCAGAATATTATATTTTTTACATGACTAGAAAGTCAATAAAATGAAGCATCATAGCTGATCATTTGACGAGCAATATAATTAATGATTATGAGCCTTTACAATTCAAGTTTCTAGATGAAAACATTGTCGTTATTGAAGAAGAGGGTAAAGATAGGGATAGATGGACCTTGTACTTTGACAAAATAGTGAATGTGTCGAGTAATGGCTCGAGGGAAATTCTCATTTCACCATCAAAAGAACAATATTTGGTAGCCATCATATTATAGTTTGAATGCATCAATAACATAATAGAATATGAAGCATGTATCTATGGACTCGAAGCAGCTTTGGAAAGAAAAGTTCAAAAGCTAGATGTGTTTGTGGCTTTCTTATTGATAATTTGCCAAGTAAAGGGAGAATGACAAACAAAAGATGAGAAGCTGAAATCATATCAAAAACCTTCTCAATCTAGCAAATCAATTTGAAAAAAAATTGAGTTTACTTACATAAGTAGAGTTACGAATCAATATGCAGATGCACTAGCTACCTTGAAATTGATGATCCAAATTAGCTGTAATGAAAAAGTATAGGTTATGTGCATCAAAATAAAAAACATTCCTGCTTATTGTTTCTTAATCGAAGAGGAAATAGATGAAAATCCATGATTCCATGATATCAGGTAATTCATTAAAACCAAAGAATATCCATTTGGTGAAAACAAAGTAGATAAAAATTCACTAAGAAGGCTAATTACAAACTATTTTTATGGATGAAAAAGTGTTTTACATGAGAGGTTTTGATGAGACTCAATTCATATGTTTAAATAAAGAAGAAACCAAAACAACTATGAAGGAAATGTATGAAGAAATTTGTGCTACCTATGCCAGTAAACACATGATGGCATGAAAAATACAGAGAAGTGGGTACTTCTAGACCATAATGGAAAAAATATTGTATTAAATATATGAGAAGATGTCACAAATGCTATATTTTTTATGATAAATTGAATGCACCACAAGTTCCTCTTCATAACATGTCATCACCCTGGTCATTCATGATGTGGAGAATGAATGTGATTGGCCTAAATCTGAAAGCAAGTAATAGTTATTGATTCATTTTGATGGTGATTGATCATTTTACAAAGTAGATTAAAGCAACATCTTATACCTATGTTACCCAAAAGGTTGTTCGAATATTCATTGAAAAATACATTGTTTGTCGATATGGATTGCCAAGAGTAATAGTCATTGATAGAGCCCAGAACTTTAATGAAAAGACGATTCAAGATTTATGTCAGAAGTGGGAAATCAAGCATTTTAATATTTTTGTCTTATCATCTTAAAATGAAGGGTGCAATAAGGGCAAGAAACAAGAATATAAAGAAGATTATGTAGAAGATGATTATCATATACAAAGACTGACATGGAATGCTTCCATATGCATTGAATGGATATCAAACTTCTATAAGAACATCAAGAGGAGTAACTCCTTACTCTTTAATTTACAGAATAGAGGTAGTTTTACCCCCTCGAAATGGAGATACTCTTTTTAAGAATGCTAGAAAAAGCTGAGTTAGAAGAATAAGAATTGGACATAATACAATATGAGCAATTAAAATAATACAAAAGTGATTATGAATGGTTAATTTCAAAACCTAATATGTTAATTTAATGTGATTGTGAATGGTTTGTTCCTATTAATACTTTGATGTGAGTTTGATGATTGGTAATTTGGTATATCCCTAGATTAATATTAATGTATATGTTCATGATAATTTGCTGAGAATTGCTTAGTTTTTTTTTTATTCAAGCATGTGTTTTATGAGTGGGTTAGTATACACATGTTGAATGATTGTTACATATGAGGGATTACAAATTAATTGTCATGTGTGAATAATTTTTTGACATATATGGTTAGATTTATCATCTGCTAATTTTTATGAATATATTCTTTCTATTTGTTTTTTATTCTTAAAAAAAAATAGTAAGGAAGTTTTTGCAAAAAAAAAGTTTTTGATTTCACATTTGTGTGTTCGCGCTTGTAGTTGTTTATTTCTAATCCTTAATAAAAAAAGAAAAAAAAGATTTTTTCTAAGAAATAATTATTTATTTCTTTTGTAACACATCGCTAGTTGATTTGGATTGGGTCAACATGACCCAAAAAAATCCATTAAAAGTAAGTTATAGTCTCAGGTTCTGATTTGAGATATATAAAAAAAATAGACTCAGAAGCCGAGTTCAATATTCACCTTCCTCACAAGTCCAATGCTTATAATTCAAGAAGTGAGTTTTGGGCTTAAGACCAAGCCATGATCCCAAATTATTTGTTACAAAATTAAAATATAGATAAGATTTTTCAGGGTGATATATTTTTTTCTTTAATATAACCAATTTATTATCTAAAATTTTCTAAAAATCAATTAAAATTTCTAATTATAATAAACTAAGTGAGGACTTTTTTTATAATTTTATCATGATGTTGAGTGCGACATTAATAATGATCAAGAGGTTTGTAAGAATTGCATGATGCAGATTTAAATCTTAATCCCCAGGAAACTTGCCCTTGATTACCATTCCAGTACCCTAAATGTTTATTTATGAACCCCCTGCATCTCTCAGATTGGCAGGAGCGGCGCGTGGAATGCAGGGACCAATTTTATTGTTTGAAGCAGTGAGAAAATAGAGGAAGCAGAAAGTAATTAGCCCTCGCTTTCTCTATAAAGTGGGTTTTGCCTAGCTTGGAATGCTAGCTAGACGTCCTAGTAGTAGTGGGAGTCGCATCTTTTTTCTTGCCTCCTTTTCCACTAATTGCTCGTTCCTAGATTTGCCGTCTTCTCCTTTTTAAGCCCAGACCAAAGCTAACTGGGGAGGTTGTCGTCTAGCTTGTTTCACACGAGTCCAAGTGGATTTCCATCTTCCACGTTAGGCCAATTCAAAAAGTTGGAAATTCTTATTTAACAGAAACTGATTGATGAGGAAAATCACTTTCTGTTATCATAAAGTGGAACAATTCTTTTCTTTCTTTACTTTTCCTTTTATTTGGTTCGTAGTTTTTGTGGGTTTAACATAGTTGAGTCAGGTTTTTAAGTCTTTTTATAATTAATTTTTTTAATATTAGATTAATTAAGAATTAGATTTTATTTTATTTTTTTATTGAGTTATCCCGGTCTTATAACTCAAGTCTGACAGGTTAAACTAGGCTGCTCAGGTTATTTTTTTAATTTCATTTCAATATTGAATTAACTGAGAATTGAGTTTCAAAATGTTTTTTTTTATTTGTTTTCTATAAAATTGTCATAATCTCATAATCCAAATTCTGGATTTTACATGTTAACTCAAGTATCCAATATATAATCGTCTTAATATTTTTTTAAAAAAATATATCATCTTAAATTTCACATGTTTTGTTTAATGTGAAATTAACTAGTTCATATCAGATTAAATTCTATATAATTTAATTTTTTTATATCTAAAATATTTTCAATGCGAGTCAACTTGTACTTGTAGTATAGTGCGAGTAAGTATACATTATTATATATAAAAGGAGTGGTAAAACATTGACAAAGTAAAATGCGTTGCCGTGTGGGGCATTGCAAA
>Ga0325400_1007681_pt1 | contig 10307 bp, 4 predicted proteins | sample PopdelMetagenome_2_FD_205662 | JGI IMG/M metagenome (GOLD analysis project Ga0325400, IMG submission 205662) | Populus deltoides microbial communities from Bellville, Georgia, United States - Xylem-PdKOR-R1 | ecosystem: Host-associated > Plants > Phyllosphere > Stem > Wood/Secondary xylem...
GTAGCGTGAGGAAAGTACTGTTTAGAGTATTAGGTAATATAATATTCATAAAGTAAGTATTAATACGCTTGAGCTTGATTTTCTTAACCCATGTAGATGATATCATTCACTTTATTTTTTTTTTCAAAAAAAACCAAGATGACACCTTGCTTGTTTGTGAAAACAATATTTCATTCAATGCATTAAATTTCTTGACTTGCAACAAAGTAAGTTTTAATAAAAAACATTATATGTGTTTATAATTTTTATGATTGTATAAAAAATTAATTAATTTGAGAAAATTATGCAAAAAATTGATAGTAAAAATAATAATAAAATAAATATTTTATTGAATATTCACAAGTAAATTTTATAAAAAACAAATGCATGTTAAGTACATAAATGACTTTTCATAAGGTAATTATTAATATTACAAAAAAAAAAAACTCTACTCCTATTTGAAAACTTTGAATAACCAAACGATTTTTTAAACATCATTTTAATAAATTATTTGAAGAGAATTTTATTATAAAAAAGAAAACAAAGCAAAAAAAAAAAAAAATGAAAGTCGATGCTGTTTATCTAACCTATTTTGTGTTGGCCCTAAAAAGCTAGCCTGACATCTATTTTTTTTTAATCTAAGTAGGTTGTTCGCTTGATCATTTTTTAAAACATCGGATGACTTTGTCATTGTTTAAACAAAGAAAGTATCATCATTTGCAATAAATTCTACCACTTGTGATAAGCTAGAAAATCAAGGTTTTCTATTTTTTCAGGGTCATTTCTATTTTGATCTCAGTTATCTTCTAATTACTTTGAAAACTCAAAATCACGTCTAATATAAATAATTTTCTTAAGTTTCGATATATTTTCTTTTGGTATTATTATAAAACAAAATCATCTCTATCAAATTGTTTTTAAAGATAAATTCATTAACATTAAAATTGTTTTTATTGAAATTTTGGAACCAAGTTTTTTGACAACTTTCGCTTTTTTCTTTTAAAATAATAAAATTAAATACTAAAATAAAAATAAAATTAAATACAAAAATATCAATTAAAAAAACTACTTGCACCGAATTCAAAATGTTGAGAGAGGGAAAATAATTGAAACAATGAATGCTTATCCCTTCTGACTTATTTTATAATTAATAATTTGTAATTTATAATATTGCAGGATGATATCTTAGTGAGATAGAGCAGTAGTGCCTCACATAACTTTTATTTTTTCTTTTAAAACAATGAAATTAATTACTAAAATAAAAATGAAGTTAAATATAAAAATATCAATTAAAAAAACTACTTGGATCGAATTTAAAAAGTTGAGAGAGGAAAAATAATTGAAATAATGAATGCTTATCCCTTCTGGCTTATTTTATAATTAATAATTTGTAATTTGTAATATTGCAGGATGATATCTTGATGAGATAAAGCGGTACTGCCTCATATAACTTTCACTTTTTTCTTTTAAAATAATGAAATTAAATATTAAAATAAAATTAAAATTAAATATAAAAATATCAATTAAAAAAACTACATGTACTGAATTTAAAAGTCGAGAGAGGGAATATAATTGAAATAGTGAAGACTTATCCTTCTGGTTTATTTTATAATTAATAATTAATAATTTATAATATTGTAGGATTGTATCTTGGTGAGATAGAGCAGTAGTGCCCCACTGTCTCATTTTGTACTGTTTCAAGTACTAGCCGTGACTCGCCGTCAGAGTGTCTGTTACTCCTCTGTGATGGAGCTAACGGACGTCGGCATCAGAACGGTCGAGTGATACCAAGCGTATGATCTTCATTGTAGGCGCAGCTGGCAAAATCCAGTCTCCATTATCCGCGTGGGTCCTGTTCTACTTGATTGGGACTACAATTGAAGGGACTACTGCTCGTCACGGATGAATGGATATCTCCACGCGCCAATCACGGTATGGGAATCTGTGCCTGCCTCGAGGTGGTCAATTAAGTTTTTGTATTAGTGATATAGGAGTTTTTTTTAATGTTGGAAAATAGTTTTTTTAAATAGTTTTTATAAAAATTAAAATTTTGAATTTTTTTATGTTTGATAATGTTGTGAAAAATAAATTAAAAAATATTTTATAATATCTAGTCAAGTTATGGAAAATAAGTTGAATTAATTTTTTAATTTTTTTAAATTTATTAAAAGAACAAGGACAAAATCTAATAGATAAAACAATTAAAGGAGAATAAAATTAAAAAATAATCTGATGTCATAAATTATTTTAAATAAAATAATAAAAATTAAAATAATAGAGACCAAATTTATCAAATAAAAAAAATTAAAAGATGATAAAATTTAATAAGTTTATAAATTATTTCAAATAAAAATAAATAACAATAAAAAAATATAAGAACCAAATCTAATAGATAGATAAAATTTCAATTAAGAAAAGTACAAGAGAAAATTAAATAACAATAAAAGAATGAAGACCAGAGTTGATATAAAAACTAAATTAAATCAAATTATAAGGGACAAAACAAAATGCATAATAATTAAAAAATTAATGACCAAATTTGATATAATCAATAAATAACAAGATATTTTTAAAATTTTCACAACTTTTAAAAAATATTTTCCATCTAAAATAAAAAAACACTTTCTTGAAAACTAAGTTAAATTTTTTTTTAACTAAAAAATATTTTTCATTAACCAACTTTTCTAATAATAAATAAATATATAAAAATTTAAAAAATAATTTCTGAAAATAACTTTTCAAAACAAATGACACACAGAAAATGAGAAGTGGTTAATAGGACAACAGGTACAAAGGGATCCCAACCGAATCTAGTTCCTCTCCAATTAGGTATCCTTCTAGTTCATCTTTATGGAACATCAAAAAGTTCTTTTCTATTTTTTTTTGTTATAGTACTCTATATAAAAAAACTATTAAAGAAAAAAAAAACCAAACATAGGAAGAAACTCACGTTAGATTTAACTAAAAGTAACTAATATTTTTTTATCATAAGAAAAAGAAATATTTAGAATGAATTATTTTATATATTGTTAGTGGTACTCTCACCTCATATGAAAAATAAAATATATGAATGATTTCCATAATTATGTGAAAATAAAAAGTATAACTCGTGATATATATAATTATTTGTTTCCATGAAGCAACTCAAATTTAACAAGAGTTAATGATGATAAAGTTTTTATGATAATAGAATTAATCTAACATACGATATTATAAGATCATATTTCATAACTTGTTTAGGCTTTTTTATGCAATAATCTTTTGTATTTTTTTTTTATGTTATCCATTTTGTTTATTTTATTTTTGTGTTAGGTTTGAATAAATAATAGCAAAAATGATGTTCTTTGGAGAAAAATTAGAAATCAACCAGAATTTCCTCTTATGGAATTGTCGAAAATAAAAACAAAAAAAATACTTTAAAGAAGCATGAAATTTTTCTATTCAACTTTAGGAAAATTCCCTTCTTGAACTCTTTAAAGCAATTCTAAGTGTTTTGGACGTAGCTTTTTTTTAGTCAAATAAAGGGGTGTTTAGGAGTGTAGTAGCAGTTATTTTTCAAAATATTTTTCACTCGAAAATGTATCAAAATAATATTTTTTTAAAATTATTTTTGATATTAACACATCAAAATAATCTGAAAACACTAAAAAAAATAATTTGAAGTAAAAAATAAAATAAATTCTTAAATTTTTTCAAAAGCACTTTTGAAACGTAAAAACAAACAAACCTAAATCACCTTATTATTGTAAAAAAGATAACTCAAAGTTCTACAATATATATATATATATAGACACACACACACACACACTTAGATAAGCCCGAATCAAAGAGAAACTTGGGCCACAAGTTGATGGCCTAACATAATCAAATATAAAAGAAGTTATTTGTGCAAACGAGCCCATTTGATGGATTAAATAGGGTGTACTTAGAAAGAAATAAATGACATGCCATATATTCTTGGAAATATTTGGAAGTCTAGTTTCTTCATAATTTTACGATTCATGAACCGAGCTCATTGAAAAAGGTTACACTAGTTTTAGTATCAATGGTCTCGTTTGGGAATTATATTTGATTTTTGGTATAAGAACTTACCAATATTAATAAGCAAGAGTCTAAAAATATAAGATAGTTAAGGGACACCTATAAATTATTTTTAATTTATACTAAGCCAAATATATTTGTCAAACATTGTATGAGGTTTAGTTTGGAAAAAAGAAGTGCATTAAAGTTAGATTCCTAATCCAATTAGAAAAATAAAATTCATAATCAAATAGAGATTTAATTCTTATCTTTTCACTTAAGCCTTGCTAAACTCTCCTATAGGTCAGGATAAAAAGCATTCCATTAAAAGAAGTAGAAGAAGAGGAAGAAAAGAGAGCAATGTCGAGAACACTTAAAAGCTAAAGAGATTAATTCAAGTTGTTGATTCATGTTTGGTATTATGGTAGTTTCTGTTTTTTAAAGTGATTTTCAAGTTGCTTATCATCTGAAAATGTATTAAATTGATGTTTGTTTGATGTGCATATGTTAAAGATTAAAAAATCTAAAAAATATATTATTTCAATGTATTTTCAATTAAAAAGTGTCTCATACTATTAAGATGGTGATGATATATTTCTTCTTAGTTTTTTTCTTCTTATTCTTCCTTTTCCTTTTCTCTTTGTTATTAATGTTTATTTCTAGCATGTTATTATTTATTCTTAAAATGAACTACGTCCTTTTACTCGAGCTATAATGTTGACTAACAATGATGTTTTAATTTTGTTATTCAATGCTATTTCGAGTTTAATTATTTCATGTTGAGTTCTCATCATTATTCTTAATACTTTTGAATATCTAGAAAATACTTGATGATTTGATAGTTATATTGATACTAAAAGGTTATGTATAATGTTTGATTCATATGATGAATTCCGTAAATTGATAAAACCTTAAAGATTGACAAACATGATTTATGTGGTTATGTTATGCAAGAATCCATGAAACATAAAGTGTTTTTGCATATTGAAATTCATATAGAGATATGATATGTTAATGTATGAAAGCAATGTCAACACATTCTCGAGAGAGATTGTTGATTAAGGAAGCGTTTGGGAACGCGGTTCAACTCGCGTTCCCAAAAAATTTGAATTTTGTTTTTTGCTAAAATTTAATATGGTTTGTACGTTTTGGATCATTTTGATGTGCTGATGTCAAAAATGATTTTTAAAAAATAAAAAAACATCATTGGCATGCATTTTGGCACGAAAAGTTATTTGAAAAGCACCCGCAACCACACTGCCAAACACGCTCTAAGTTGGGGAATCTTAACTGTCAACATAGGCTAAATCTTACACTAGCATTATTTAAGGAGTTGTTACAGATTAGTTGTAGTGAAATTGGATGCTCTAGTGTTTTAAGTCATTGATTTCTATTTCATATTTCATTGTTGATTTCTATCTAATATGACAAATAACATTTCCTATATGGGAGGTAAATCTATTAAAAAATAATTTTATTCCTATCAGTCTTTGTACATCTTTCATAAACTAGGGAGGTATTATGTTCAAGATGGCCTAAACTTTCTTGAGATTAGGTTTTATCCCTTTATTACCAATAAAAAAATCATACCTTTCTCCGATAAAGAAGGCACACTTGGCTAGATTCAACTTCATTTTGTACTAGTGAAGAATAATAAAAACCTCTTGGAGATCCTAGAAGTCTTTAAAAGTCGCTCATATTGTCAATATAGACTTTCATGTTCCTATGAAACTAGTCTTTAAATCTTTGATTCACCATCTCTAATAGGCGACTTCTACTTTTTTAAGCCCAAATGGTATGGTCTTATAACAAAATTTAGTCTATTTCATAAAGGATATATGTCATGGGGTTAATTTGTCATCGGGATTTTCCAGCCTCTATGCGACAGTTTAGTCCTACTAGACTCAACATTTCCTCACCCTTTTCACTCGTGTTTTCCTATGACTAAGTATCTCCCACACCCAAGAGGTTTTCCCCACTCTCATAAGTTGTAAGCAAATAAAATTACACAAGTAAAGAGGTAGCAAATCAATACACATCATATATAGAAAAAATTCTCAACCTTCATTAATCTGAACAATAAAGGAAATACACAAATTCATATGTGTGTGCTATGCACAAAACTTGCATCCTACATAGCCAAAGCTTTCCTGCCTATTTATAGACAAGTATATGAAATGTTACAATGCATAAAACTACAATGCCTATATTTTAGAAAGTAGTGGGGCACTTCTTTCCCTATGTTCCCATGAACTTAGTGGGTGGTTTTAAACCATGATCCCATGATCTAAGTGTCTTGAGGAGCAATCTCAATCATGCCCCCATATTCAGATGCCATGCTCCCATGATTTAAACACTCATCCCCCCATAAAGCCATGACCATAACTATCATAACAACCCACTACACTATTGCGAAACTATCATTTTATGCTGTAGAATATGTGTTTGCTGCCTGTCTTGGATTGTCCATCATCTAAGTCCAAACTCGCATCAATCCATTGCTTGAATATGCTAAAGTTGTATAATTTTACATTGTCTCATGGACTACCACTACCCATCCTGTCTTTCCAGTAGTGTTTTTGTTAATGTATTCATGCTGAATTGTTACTTCGTTAGAAACCCTCCACTAAAAAAAGCCCCACTAAAAAAATCCAACACCTTCGTAAGAAAAACTTAGGATACCCTTGCATCACATCTGCTTATTGTCACAAATTTATGTACCATATATAAAGCCTCTAAGTTTTGCCCATATTCAAATAAAATTATGTCTATCGAATCTATGATGCCTAGGAAACCTTGACAAATCATCAACTAGATTTCAAACCAAGTTATGATGAAATTCTTCTCTTAGGTCCTGATTGTTTCCCATAAAGTCAAAACACACCTTGAGTCCCAATCTAAAGCATTAAGATCAATGTCATTAATCTCGTATGGACACCAACAAAGTTATAACACTTCATTGTCACATAACTGCCATATCTTTTAGAGTTTGTATGCGACTTTCCTAAGAAACACACAGGCTATTCTCATTCATTAGCAATCCCATATGCCAAATCATCAACTTGTAAGCCTATTTTCATGATATCCAGACACTTCTTTAAGCACCCAATGCTTCCATCCCTTTCCTCATGAACAATTGGTATCAGAGCATGATTGCATTTTTGGCAGGACAACAAACAATTTTGTGGGCAGGACAACAAACAGTTTTGTGGACAGGACAACAAACAGTCTTGCATAAGCTATTATGGGATAGTTTACAAAATTGGTGACTTGAAATCATATGCCGAAGGGCATGAATGTGATCAGGGAGAGATTGACACCTCTAGAGGACTTGATGGGGTTAATTCTTAAAGGTGAAAATTGTTCATTGAATGACAAGTTAGAGTTGGCAATGGATATCGTTTAAAAGACTATTGGACAATATGTCAAAGTTGCGATAAAGACAAGCTGAAAGTTGCAGACTGTCGATGAAGAAATGACTATCTTGAAAGGGGCAATTGTAAAGGCTATTGGCAGCATTGGTTCTTTAAAGCCTAAAGTTCCAGAGCCTAACTCGTTTGATGGGGCTAAAAGGATCAAGGAATTGGAGAATTTTATATAGGACATGAAACACTATTTTAGTGTGGCCAAGATCAACATTGATGAACAATTTGACATCGCAGTGATGTACCTATCTAGTGATGTAAAGTTATGTGGCGGACAAGGTCCAAGAAGGAATTAAACACTAGGAGACCAATGGTTGAGACATAAAAGGGCCTGAAACATGAGTTAAATGAACAATTTCTGCCCAACAATAGGTTATGGATTGCAAGAGAAAACTTGAGGCATGCTGGGTCAATGAGGGATTATACATAGAGATTTAGTGCTTTGATTTTAGATATTGACAACATGTCCAAGAAGGATAAATTGTTCAAGTTTCTGTCTGGACTTCATTTATGGGCATAGTTAGAGTTGAAGAGGTAGAAGATTTTAGACTTGTTTTCGACCATTAACATTGCTGATGGATTGACAGATTTCAGAGTAAAGGCTAGCGAAGGGACTGCTGGAGCTTTTGAGTTTTTTTTAAAGCCTAAGAGAAAGGATAAGATGAAAAAGAAGAAATTTGGTAGGGGGAGCCCAAACATGCTGTTAACGATGAAAGGTAAGATGAAAAGACAATCGGTAAGGGTTTAAAACCAGATTTCCATTACTTTATATGCGATGTAAATCACTTTGTGAGGGAATGCTAAAAAAAAAGACATCTCAATGTTGCCATTGTGGAAAACGATGTTGAAGATGTGGCATGCATAAATCTCATGTGTGTGTTTAACGACTAAGATGAAATTCAATCATGATTTGGGCTAGTATGGAGGAGGAGGGGGCGAAGCTTAATTAGATTGTCTTGGGCGGGGAAAAATATGGGGCTGTTATGTGCACTTTAACAACGAGACAGATTGGGGTGACAAAACCTGAACATGCATGTCATGCATCTTAATGAACATATAGGTTGGGATGAAGGGAACAATGTTTTGGGAATTCAACATATTTTGACGATGGATTGTGTGGGATGAAGAATATAGTAACCGAGTCATAGAGGATTTGATTAAGAAACCAAACGTAAACAGAGGGATTATGTTTGGTGTGCTACCTTGGTGGGTAGGTAGAACGAAAGTGAGCATTTTGGGAGTTTGCACTTTAACGATGGACAATTGGGTGATAGATTCGGCAACCGAGTTAGTGGGTTCGGTTGAGGAGCCAAAATCATCAACGAGGATGATTTGGTATGCTACTTTGATGGAGAGGTAGTATGGGTGGCTATTCTATACATCTTGGTATTGAGAGATTCAGGGTGGTATAAACAGATTGCTATTGGCCTTTGTTAGGTTATCATATTGCGACTTTTTAGTGGAAAAAACATGTAGCAAATATGGAACAACGAGGCTATTACATCAATAAATAATTATGTGGGTGATGAATTGTCTCGGGTACAACAATAAGTATTTATATAACAAGTCAGATGGATTTGATGTTGGGATGCTACATGTGTGTATGCTTAGGCAAGGCTACGATTTGCTAAAAGAACTTTAACTAAGATTATGTTGATCACTAAAAAAAGTTGACTTATTTTTTTTAAAGGTTGTATATGAAACAATTGAGGAGTCAGGTGGATTTTATGGGGATTAACGTAATTCTTCAAAGTAGTTTTATATGGTGTTTTTCACGAGGAAAGGGATTGAAGCCTTGGATGCTTAGGGAAATGTCTAAACATTATGAAACTAGGCTTACAAGTCGACGAATTGGCATGTGAAATTGCTAATGAACGAGGATAGCTTTTGTGTGCCTTAGAGAAGTTGCATACGAATTCTAGAAGATATGGAAGTTATGTGACAATGGAGTGTTACAACTTTATTGGTGTTCAAATGAGATTAGTGACATTGATCTCAATGCTTTGAATTAGGATTTAAAGTGTGTTTTCACTTTGTGGAAAACAAGCAGGATCTTAGAGAAGACTTTAGTCACAGTTTGTTTCAAAATCTAATTGACTATGGGATTGTCAAGGTTTCCTAGGCATCACAGATTAGATGGGCAAAATTCTATTTAAATACGGGAAAAACTGAGAGGCTTTGTGTGTGGGACACAAATTCATGACAATAAACAAATGTTATGTAGAGGTATCCTAACTCTGTTCGATGAGAGCGTTAGTTTCTTTTAGTGGGGGAGGTTTATAACAAAGTCAAAATTCAACATGAATACATTGATAAAAACACTACTAGAAAGACACAAGAGGCAGTGGCAATATGTGGGATAGTGTTAAATTCAGCAGCGTGGCAAAATTAGCATCATTGGCATAAACGAGCAGTGTGCTGATGTGAGTTTGAACTTAGACAATGGGCATTTCAAGGCATGCAGCAAACACAACAAATTCGACATCATAAACTAATAGTTATATGATAATGTAGTAGGTTGTTATGGCAGTTACAATTATAGGTCAAAACCACCCACTAAATTTATAGGAACATGGGGGAGAAAGTGCCCCACTACTTTTTAAAATGTAGGGATGGTAGTTTTATGCTTTGCAGCCTTTTATATGCTTGTCTATAAATAGGCTAGAGAGCCTTGATTGTGTAGGTTGTAATTTTTATGCATAACACACATATATAAATTTATGTATTTCTTTTGTTGTTGAGATTAATAAAGGTTGAGAATATTTCTTGTATATGTTGTGTACTGATTTGCTATCTCTTTACTTATGTGATTCCATTTGCTTATAATTTGTGAGAGTGAGAAAAACCTCTTGAGTGTGGGAGACACTTAGTCATAGGCAAACA
>Ga0325400_1007685_pt1 | contig 10306 bp, 8 predicted proteins | sample PopdelMetagenome_2_FD_205662 | JGI IMG/M metagenome (GOLD analysis project Ga0325400, IMG submission 205662) | Populus deltoides microbial communities from Bellville, Georgia, United States - Xylem-PdKOR-R1 | ecosystem: Host-associated > Plants > Phyllosphere > Stem > Wood/Secondary xylem...
GGGCCGCACCGCCCGCACCGGGGTGTGCTCGCGGATGGTGGCGCCGCTGGCCCGGGCGAGGGCGACATGGGTGGCGTTGGCCTTGCCCGCGTCGACGATGCCGGACTCGGCCTGGTAGATCCCCCGCTCGTCGCCGCGGAGGCGGAACTGCGGCCACCGCTTGCTGATGTCCCAGGCATCGAGCTGCTCGAACTCGACCCCGTGGCGCCGCATGACGTCGGTGTAGCCATCCATGTTGCGGCTGCCGGTGTCGGTGCCCGCGCGGGTGGCGACGTCCTCGATGACCAGCCCGCCGGTGCGGGTGAGCAGCTGCACGCCGGAGGCCTCCTCGACGGCGTGCCAGGCGTCGTACGCCGCGGGCGCGAGCGCCGCGTAGGCGTCCTGGTGCTGGGCGAGCCGGATGATGCGGGAGTGGTCTTGGGAGGCGCCCCGGATGTGGCCCAGCGCGAACTGTTCCAGCCCGAGCACGGCCCCGACGCCCTCCCGGGCCAGCCAGTACGCCGCGGCGGAACCGAGGCCGCCGCAGCCGACGACGATGACGGGGTAGTCGCTGTTCACGACGTCCAGCCTGGGCGCGGGTCGGCGATCGGCCAAGAGAATCGCTAGCGCCTTGTCCACTCGTTTCATAAGTTGTGGCAATGGACCTCGCCCCGCGTCGGCTCCGCTCCTTCCTCGCGGTGGCGGAGGAGCGGCACTTCAGCCGCGCGGCCGCGACCCTGCACCTGAGCCAGCCGGCGCTGAGCCAGCAGATCCGGGCCCTGGAGGACGACCTCGGAGTCCGGCTCTTCGACCGGACCAGCCAGCGGGTGGCGCCGACCGCGGCCGGTGAGGCGCTGGCGCAGGCGGCGCCCCGGGTGCTCTACGAGATGGACCGCGCGGTCGAGGAGACCCGCGGGGCCGCGACCGGACGGAGTGGCCTGCTCCGGATCGCCTCGGTCCGCACGGGCCTGTCCACGGTGCTGCCCCGGCTGATGCGGGCGCACACCTCCGCGCACCCGCTGGTGCGGTTCCAGGTCGTCCACATGGACACGACCCTGCAGCTGCGGGCCCTGCTCGAGCGCACGATCGACGTGGGCGTGGTCCGCTCGGCCGCACCGGTGGAGGGCCTGGTCATCGAGCCGCTGGTGAGTGAGCCGCTGATGGTCGCCCTCCCCCACGACCACCCACTGGCGACCTCGGGCGACGAGCCGCTCGACCCGGCCCTGCTCGCGACCGAGCCGTTCGTCATGTGGCCCCGCCACCTGGGGGCGGACTTCTTCGACATCGCCGTCGCCTTCTGCCGCGACCACGGCTTCGCCCCGACGGTCATCAGCGAGGCCGACGACATCGACAGCCAGCTGGCGCTCGTCGCCGCCGGGTACGGCGTGTCCCTCCAGCCGGCGTTCTACGCGCGATCCTCCCCCGACGGTGTCGTCTTCCGAGCGCTGGGGGGTCCCCCGCCGTCGGTAGTGCTGCAACTCGCGTCGCGTCGGCACGGGTCGACCGCTGTGGCGGAGGCGTTCATCGAGACCGCGCGGGGGCTCGACCTGGGCCGATGAGGGCGAGCGCTACGCCGTCGCGCCCACGTCGCGCCCCCTCGGCGTACCGGTGATCGGACGCGAGCCGGGGATCAGCTGCAGCAGGGTGGTCACCAGGAAGAAGACGTCCTCCCCGACGTCCCACCACGTGGTGTCGACGCGGACCTCGTAGGAGTAGAGAAGCCCACCGGTCCACAGCACGACGACCTGGAGCAGGAGCAGGAGCGTTGCGTAGCGGAACGTCGAGAAGCACCAGGTGAGCACGAGGAAGATCATCAGCAGGTAGGCGAGCGTCCCGATGACGAGGACCGACTCACCCGACGCACTCGAGCGGGTCCCGATCCGGCCCGGGTCGTTGACGAGCGCCGTCACCATGAGCGCGACGAGCGGCGCGGCGCCGACGAAGGCGAGCCACCGCGGACGCTCTGCTCGGATCACGCGGCCATCCTAGGAATGCTCACCGGCAGAAGAGCCGTCACCCAGGACGACAGACGGTCAGGGTGGATCGCCACCTCTGCGCCCGAGGTGGATCACCCCGATGCGGACCAGCTCCTCGTCCACCTCGTACAGGACGCGGTAGCGGCCGACGCGCAGCCGCAGGAAGGCGGTGCTCCCCCACGCGAAGGCAGCCGGCGGGCGGGGTTCCGCCGATAGGTCGTCGACCGCGTCGAAGACCGCAGCGAGCCCCGCGGGGTCATCGGCCATGAGGGCGCCCGCAGCGGCCAGCGCCTCGTCAGTCCAGACGACTTCGTATGTCACCCGCTCGCGGTCCGAGTCGAGGACGGCGGCAGCCCGAGCGCCGCGCGTGCGTCGGCCTGCGAGACATAGGTGACCTCCCCGAGCTGCTGACGCAGTCGGTGGCGAGCAAGGGCGAGGTCGTCCTCGAGGTCCTCGAGTCGCCGGACCTCGTCGGTGACGTAGGCGTGGATCGCTTCGCGGGCCACATCCTGCTTGCTGCGCCCCTCGCTCTGCGCCCGCTCCGTGAGCAACTGGTCGTCCGCGTCTGACAGCCGCAAAGTCATCGCCATGACAGCTACGGTATCTGCTGATACCGCGACAGCGGCGCCGTGCGTTCTCGCGCCGCCTGAGCTCGACAACGTCCCTCTACAGACCCAGCTCGTCGTTGCCAGAGATCGGACAGCGAGCCACCATCATGATTATGTCCGCCGAGCCTCTCCACGACGTCTGCGATCACTTCAGTGACGCCGTCGAGCGGGTGGAGCTCACGCACGAGAGCATCACGGTGACGCGCAACGGTCGCGCGGCCGCCGTCCTCATCAGCCCCGATGAGCTCGCGCAGCTTGAGGAGACGCTCGAGGTCCGTGGTGACCCCGACGCCCTCGCTGACATCCGGGAGTCCGATGCGGCGTACGTCGCCGGAGACGTCGTCCGCGGTGTCGACGCGGTCCGTGCTGTTCGTCGCTGAGTCAGCCGCGCACGCACGGCACCGCAGCCACTCCTACCGCCCCACCTGACTCAGCCCCAGACCTCATCGGCGACCTCGACCACGAGCCGGAGCTTGGCGAGCTCCTCGTCGATGGTGAGCTCGTTGCCCTCGACGGTGGAGGAAAACCCGCACTGCGGGGACAGGCACAACTGGTCCAGCGGCACGTACTTCGCCGCCTCGTCGATGCGCCGCTTCAAGTCGTCCTTGTCCTCCAGCCTGCCGGTCTTGGTCGTCACCAGACCCAGCACGACCTGCTTGCCCTCCGGCACGTACCGCAACGGCTCGAACCCACCCGAACGCTCGTCGTCGTACTCCAGGAAGAACCCGTCGACCTCCAGCTGCCCGAACAACACCTCGGCCACGAAGTCATACCCACCCTCCGCCGCCCACGAGGACCGGAAGTTGCCCCGACACATGTGCGTGGTCACCCGCATCCCCTCCGGCCGCCCCGCGATCGCGGCGTTGACGTTGGCGACGTACTGCTCGTGCAACCGGTCGGGGTCCCCACCCTGGGCCGCGACCATCGTCCGCTGCTCGGGGTCGTTGAGGTAGGCCAGCGAGGTGTCGTCGAGCTGCAGGTAGGTGCACCCCAGCTCACCGAGCCGCGCTACCTGCTCGGCGTACGCCGCGGTCAGGTCGGCGTAGAAGGAGTCCAGGTCGGGGTAGACCGACTCATCGATCGCCGCCCGCCCGCCGCGGTAGTGGACCATGTTGGGCGAAGGGATCGTCAGCTTCGGCGTCTGCCCCTCGCCGGCCACCGAGGCCAGGAACGCGAACGCGTCCCCGAAGATCGTGTGCCCCAACCCGACCCGGTCGTGCACCGACAACGCCGCGGACTCGAAGTCGATGTCGGCCGCGGCGTTCTTGAAGTGGACCGCCAGCTTTTCCTCTGTCGGGTCGCACCCCTCGAGCTGGTAGATGAAGTCCATGTGCCAGGAGGTACGCCGGAACTCCCCGTCCGTCGCCGTCCGCATCCCCGACTCCGCCTGCAGCCGTACGACATCGCGGATCGCGGCATCCTCGGCCTCGCGCAGCGCCTCATCGGACATCTCACCGGCCTTGTGCCGGGCGCGGGCCTCCAGCAGCGCGGGTGGGCGCAGCAGGCTGCCCACGTGGTCGGCTCGGTACGGCGGAGTCGCGTTCGCGGTCATGACAGCAACGTACGCCCGATGTCACGCCACAGCGTTGCTATTAGAGAGCCGTCCCCCGGGGGCACCAAGGCAACCGGTATCGCGCGGTCCTATATGACGCTTACACAAGTTTCGGCCCGCGACCTGCGACAGTTCCGACTTTTGGTCATGCGAATGGCGCATTTGCAATCGCGGTAGCGACTTGGCGGCACCGGCACCGGCACCGGCACCGGCACCGGCACCGGCACCGGCACCGGTTCAAGCGCGGTGCGTTCGGAATGTCTCCCGCAGCTGCGAGGTCTCTTCGCTTGCGCTCTCGATTACAACGCCCGAAGTAATCACATGCTGTCGAGCAGGGCCACAGGCCGGGTCGGGGATCGACCGCTACCGTGAGACCTTCGCCGCCGAGCCCCACGGAATCTATGAGATTGGTCTAGGCTGACGCCACGTCGAGGACGGTCCACTGAGGGCGCTCGGTAAGAGGAATGTCGGCCTCAGGAGGGCCTCGCAATCGGTCCAAGTCCACTATTGCAAATGGAGGCCCCGAGTGGCTACCGATATTGACACTGCGGAATTTACCTTCAGTTGGCTGGCTCTGAAGTTGCTTGGCCGGGGGTTGTATTCGAACCCTTGGAGCGCCCTCTCCGAATTAGTAGCCAACGGCCTCGACGCGGGTGCCACCCAAGTTTACGTCTCGATTGACGCCCGAACTAAGGCCGCGGCCACGATAGAAATAATTGACGACGGCTCAGGAATGAGCCGCCAGGATATCGACACGTACGTCAAAGTGGGCTTCAATAAACGCGAATCCCAGGATCAATTAGAACCGGCTGTCAACAGTGGCCCAATGGGGCGCAAAGGTATTGGAAAATTGGCCGCCTTGTATCTATCGCGGCACTTCTTCTTGCAGACGCGTCACGCCAGTACCGTCTTGAGCTGGGAACTTGATGCTCGTGACGGGTCGGTTTCCGACGACCAAAATCCCCGTCTGGTCGCCGTTCCCGAGACACCGTCAACCGCCAACGACAGGTTGTGGCATCAGACGCCGCAGGGCACACGTTTGATTTTGACTGGCGTCGATCTTACTGGTTACGGAACGGAGTCCATAAATGCTCTTGGGGCCCGTCTGGCGAATCAGTTTCTGCTTCCAGATAACAAACCTCCATTCATTCTTATCTGGGTGAGGTCGTTAGACGCCCAGGATGAGCCAGATTATCACGTGGTAGAGAAGTCTGTTGCTTTTGGAAACCTGCTCTACATAGACACTCAGTTGCCTGACCAATCAGTTCGACCTATCGACATAGATCAACTTGGGACGGTCACTTTCGCCGCGAAGGGCCTCCCGGGGGATCGGTACAAGCAGCGTGTAGAGACGCGAACAATGCGGTTTGATTCTGCGGAATCCCTCGGGGAGGTAGAGGACCTAGTCGATCGCAACGAGAGAACATACCGAGGCATCCCGTACGAACTCACCGGATGGATTGGTCTTCATGCATCAATTGATTCCGGAATCGCTAAGAATAACGACCCTCGATTCCGTAAGAACAAATTCTACAATCCAGCCCAAATACGCGTCTACGTTAGAGGCAAACTTGCCAGTGATCGTTTGCTCTCCCAGCTTGGCCTAACTGGCACTTATGTCAATTATATCGAAGGCGAGATTACCTTCGACCTGCTCGACGACGACAATCTCACGGACATCGCGACATCTAACCGGCAAGATTTCGACGAAACGGACACGCGGGTGCAACTGCTGCGTTCCCTCGTCCGACCCATCGTACGTAACTTGATTGCGCGTCGAAACGCCCTCGCCAGTGAGATCGCGAAGCAGGCCAGGGCCGAGCGAGAGAGAAGAGAAACAAAAGGGAAGAATGAATTCAATGCCGAAGTCAGGACCGAGCTGGACAAGATTCCGGGTCTAACTCAGTCCGAGAGAGTTGATCTTCAGGCAATTCTGTCTAACAAGATCAAGGGTGACGTCCAGGCCAAAGAGGAATTTCGCGTTTTTATCTCTCACGCGAACAAGGACGAGAAGTTCGCAACATTCATTGACGAGGTATTGCGCGGTCAAGGGGCCAAGAAGAAGGAGATTTTTTACACCTCCCGGCCTGGATCAGTTGAGCAAAACCTAGACCAGCGATCTCTGTCCACAATCATCAAAGAAAGCATAGTGGATGCGAATACCCTATTGTTTTACATGACGAGCACCAATTTCATGGCCAGTCAATACTGCTTGTTTGAAGGTGGTGCTGGATGGGCAACTCGTGGAGTGAGCGACTTTCTCAAGTTGAATATGGACTACAAATCCATACCGACATTCCTGACTAACGGCAAGGCCGAGATGAGCGTGATAACAAACGCTGATGGGGGCAAAAATATCGTACTCTCATTTGAGTTGCACCAATATCTCGTTGAAGGTGTCTTCAATCCAATGATCGCGCACCTGAACCGCGGCCGAAAGATCGCGGGCAAGAAACGAATCAAGAAGTTCAAGACTGTCGAACTACCACCGGCGATCGACCTCGCAAAAACAGGAAGTACTCCTCTCGATTACCGAATTCCGCAAATCGTCGCGCACTGGGACGCCATCGTCGCACCACACGTGACAACGTATCTGGCCTCTTACACGTGATACTAGGCGGGCAACACGAGGAGCTTGCTGGCGTCCGAGACGTTCCGCGGTCCTTGGATAATGCTCATCACTGGCAGAGCGTAGTGCTTCATCAACCACGTCACGACGGGTGCGCAAACGCCGTCACCAAATCCCGAGTAGGCATGATGGTCGAACACATCGATCAAGTTGTAATCTGCCACTCCCATAAGGCCAGCGTATTCACGCGGGGACATCCACCGAATCTTTACTCGACCGCGGCCTATGACCAGTATAGCCTGTTTTGAAGAGCCCCCACTCGACGTTCGAAGGCAACCAGCTAAGCCGTCGGCGCGCATTTCCCATCTGGGCACGCCGCCTCGCATCCGGCGGAAAGCGGTTCGAAGGTGAGTCCTCGAATCTGTCCTCAGATTCTCGTGTCGTTCGAGTTGGAGCGACGAAAGAGAATGCACATACGCCCTTACGCGCTCGTGAGGCCACCAAGACTCCGGGTCTTCCGGCTCTTCTTGAACGAACGCACCAAGCCCCAAGGACCGGGCCGGGAGCGGCGGGATAGTGAATTGATGAGTACGCAAAGACTGGTCTAAGAATATTCGGCTTGACCAGGCGGGCCTGACCTTACTCACAGTACGGTCGCCATCACCCACGTCGCCCTTCACGCCGACGACAAATAGGCGAGGCCGAGACTGGGGAACAAAACTCGCCGCGTCGATGCTCAGAAGATCAACGCTGTAACCAAGTCCATTCAGAGCTCGTACCGCGCTTACAAGTTCTTCGCCGGAACGGCGCGTACCAAATGCGGTCACATTTTCGAGTACGACTAGGGGTGGTCGATTACTCCCCATTCTTGCGAGGACTTTCACAAAGTGCCAGAAGACCGAACTAGCTGGGCCTTTATGAAGTCCGGCGCGACCACCCGCACTTGAGAGGTCGGTGCACGGAAACGAGGCCCATGCGATATCCACAGTCTCGGGCAACTGGGAGTACTCAAGCGCGCCAAGGTCCTCAAGAACGTACGTATGGCCCTTCACGTCGCCAAAATTCTTGACGAACATGCCATGTTTCTTCGGAGAAATATCGTTGGACCAGACTACTTCGACGCCAGCGCGGCTCATTCCGACATGCGCCAGCCCAATGCCAGCGAAGAAATCCGCGGCCTTATACGGAGTCGAAGTTTCATGGCTCAAGGCTGTGTGTTCCTCCACCACAACTAGTCTGCCACCACGTTGACCGACAGCAGGCAGGTGGGGCAGCGATTTGCCAGCAGTCGGACCATTCGCTGATTGGCTCTCGACGTCGTCGCCCGACGCGGCACCGCCCGATGTGCCACCGCATCCCAAACTTATGGGCGCTGCTCACCTATCTCGGCGGTAACCGGCCTCCGCCCAGACTTACGCCCAACACTCGCGGCAGACGTTGCGAGGCAAGCGACGAGTTGCGCCCGAAAACCATCAGCTTCCTCTGATGGTCAACTTCAACGCAATCCTTGTTGGCCCTGCGGTAAACGCGCCTCAGCGAAGCTAAACGCGCTTTCCGGGGTGAGTCGCCCTCAACCTCGGCACGATGGATATCTCTGAAACGGACGCGATCTCCAACTCGTAGGAAGACCGCGGTCGGCCCCATCAGACCGGTAATGCGCCACCTGTTGAAGCCAGCCCCCGCAACCACGCTGACGGCGCGAACCGGTCGCCGTACGCCGCGGCCAATTCGTCGGCACGCGCCAGGAACGCCTTGATCCCGACCTGGCCGTCTTGGGCACCGTGGCCGATGTAGCCGGCCATGAACTGCGCCGCACCGCCGGTCGCGGGCGGGAAGCCGATGCCCATGATCGAGCCGATGTTGGCCGCGGCGGCCGAGGTGATCACGCCCTCCTCGAAGCACTTCGCGGTCTCCAGGGCCTCGGCGAAGAGCATCCGATCCTGCATGTCGCGCAGCGGGATCTGCTGCTCAGCCACCGGGAACTCCTCGGCCAGGCCCGACCAGAGGCCAGTGCGCTTGCCGCCGTCGTACTCGAAGAAACCCGCACCCTTCAACTTCGAGGGCCGACCGATCCCGATCATCTTCTCCACCACCGCGACGCCCGGGTGGGCGACGTACGTCGTGCCGTCGCGCTCGGCGGCCTCCCGGCTCGCCTTCTCGATCTTGGCCATCAGCTCCATGTTGAGTTCGTCGGTCAGCTGCAGCACCCCCACCGGGTAGCCCGCCTGCGTCGTGGCCCGCTCGATCGACTGCGGGTGCACCCCCTCGGCCAGCATCGCCAGACCCTCCATCACCTGGGTCCCGATCACCCGCGAGGTGTAGAAGCCACGGGAGTCGTTGACCACGATCGGGGTCTTCTTGATCGCCAGCACCACGTCGTACGCCTTGGCCAGGGCCGCGTCGGAGGTCTCCTCGCCGCAGATGATCTCAACCAGCGGCATCTTGTCGACGGGGCTGAAGAAGTGCAGGCCGATGAAGTCCTTGGGCCGGTCCACGCCCGTGGCCAGCTCGGTGATCGGCAGGGTCGAGGTGTTGGAGCACAGCAGCGCGTCGGGGGCGACGTGCTCGGCGATCTCACCGAAGACCTTCGCCTTGAGCGCCGGGTCCTCGAAGACGGCCTCGATCACCAGGTCGCAGCCGGCCAGGTCGGCGGGGTCGGCGGTGGCGGTGATCCGGCCGAGCAGCTCGGCCTTCTTCTCCTCGGTGCTCTTGCCCCGCGAGATCGCCTTGTCGAGCAGCCCCTCGGAGTAGGACTTGCCCTTGTCGGCCGCCTCCTGGGCGACGTCCTTGAGCACGACCTCCATGCCGGCGCGGGCGCAGGAGTAGGCGATGCCCGCCCCCATCATCCCGGCGCCGAGCACGCCCACCTTGGTCGGCTTCCACGTCTCGTGGCCGTCGGGGCGCAGCGACCCGGCGTTGATCGCCTGCAGGTCGAAGAAGAACGCCTGGATCATGTTCTTGCTGCCCTGGTTGACCACGAGGTTGGTCAGGTAGCGCGACTCGATCCGCGAGGCGGTGTCGAAGTCGCGGCTCGCGCCCTCCACCGCCGCCGACAGGATCGCCTTCTGCGCCGGGTAGTCCGCGCCCTTCACCTGCTTGCGCAGCAGGGCCGGGAACGCCGGCAGGAACGCCGCCAGCGCCGGCGAGGTCGGCTTGCCCCCGGGCATCTTGTAGCCCGGCGCGTCCCACGGGCTCAGCTTCTCCTCGGGGTTCGCCTTGATCCACGCCTTGGCCGCCGGCACCAGCTCGTCGCGGTCGGACACCAGCTCGTGGACCAGGCCCTTCTCCTGCGCCTGCGCCGCCTTGAAGCGGGTGCCTGGCAGCAGCACGTCCATCAGCGCCGACTGCAGCCCCAGCATGCGTACGACGCGGGTCACGCCGCCGCCGCCGGGCAGCAGGCCCAGCGACGACTCGGGCAGGCCGATCTGCACCGACGGGTGGTCCAGCGCGATCCGGTGCTGGCAGGCCAGGGTGATCTCGTAGCCGCCGCCCAGCGCGGCGCCGTTGATCGCCGCCACCACCGGCACCGGCAGCTTCTCCAGCCGGCGCAGCGAGTCCTTGACCCCCTCGACCTGCGCGAACACCGCCGGGGCGTCCTCAGGGGTCGACTTGATCATGCCCT
>Ga0325400_1007693_pt1 | contig 10301 bp, 9 predicted proteins | sample PopdelMetagenome_2_FD_205662 | JGI IMG/M metagenome (GOLD analysis project Ga0325400, IMG submission 205662) | Populus deltoides microbial communities from Bellville, Georgia, United States - Xylem-PdKOR-R1 | ecosystem: Host-associated > Plants > Phyllosphere > Stem > Wood/Secondary xylem...
TTCATATGATTTAATATAAAATATAAGCTAAGAAAATATTTGGGTTATGATTTTTTTAAATTTAAATGGTTGTACCAAGTTTCATGATTATATCAAAAAATTCACTGTAAGAACACAACCAATAAACTAGTTACCTTCTATAATAAATAAAATATGATTCTCTATATAGATTTAATGTTCATGTGAATAGTGAAGCCTTTCAATTTCATCATTTCTTTTATAAATTTTATCCTTTAATATTTTTTAACAGTAGCCAGGATTATCTTTGGACTCGCCAACTCGACTGGATTAGATTGGAATAACTCTCATGTAATTTAATTTTAAACTCGTATTAAGTAAATGATTAGAGTCGAGAAGTTTTTTCTATCAATTTCATCATTTTTTTTTTTTTTAAATTTCATCCTTAATTGTCTACAACTTAGATTATTTTTTTTGTTATGTTAAGAAAAAAATTAATCACATCTGCTGCAGCGTGGCTTGTGCTTGAAGAGAAATAGGGAAATAAATAGAGAAGTTGGGCTGTTATGAATAATCCCGCTGGGCTCACCCAAAATGAATTGTTTTAACTAAGTTTGTAAATACAGCTCATAAAGCCCACCTCCACGGGAGCTTTGAAGTTGGATCCCCTTCCTGCCATACATAGGACCGACCAGCACTTGTTTAATTTATTGTTCTAAATTGAGTCTTTACAACTTTAATTACCTTAAATTTGTCCCTTCTAGAAGTGTCATTCTAATCATTAATCAATCATTTTTTTTATTTTAAAGTATAATGTCCTCACGTGATGAACTCCAGCCCAGTCTATTTATTTAAAAAAATATACGAATTTCAACATGCTAGTGCTTTCTTAAGAAAAAAAGTTAATTTATTATTTAATAAATCATATCAAATTTAAATTTTTCACACAAGAAAATGAAATTATCAACTAAAATGATGGATTGGAGAATGACTTAGCGTATAAAAATATATTAAAAATTAAATCCCAAATCCAAGTATAGGTGGAAATAAATTATTATTATTATTATTATTATTATCATTATTAGAAACTCAATGGTGCGTTATAGAGTTTTTTTTTTCTGCTCGTTTCCATTTATTACAAGTTATCTTTGAAAAGATAAATAATGAAAAATAATTTTGCTCCTAGAGCTAAATTAGACGGGGATCATCTCGAGATATTTTAAGTTGTATACTCAAGCTTGCAATGTTATTTTATGAAATTAAATCTATTTTTTTAATATATCATGTCTAGTTTAAATTTATAATAAATATATATTTTTTATTAATTTAAATGAAAATATCATTATAAATTAGAAAAGTATCTAAAATATAAAAATATATTAAAATAATTAAATTTATAGAGATGCATTAGAGGCTATAACAAAGATGATTTTAATATGGATGAGAATGGGGGCTAAAAACTTTTTCTTTATTTAAGTAGAAAAAAGTATTTAAATATGACAAGTTATATCCTTAAAGGAATTTGTTTTTTTTTTATTTTTGATGATCAAAATAAATCTTTTTCAGCAAGGAGGATAATGAGCAAAATTTGCAAGGTTTTTTTTTTTTTTTTTTTTTTTTAAGTTTTTAAAGTCTTTTGAAAGAAAATGAACTAATTTTTTTTTTAACTTTGATTTTGTCATAATCCATTTTGACCCCCTAATTTCTCTAAAAATAAATTTTCAACAAAACTCAATCAATTTTTACCATTTAATAATTTTCAGCATTTTATTTATTTTATATTATTTTTCTTCATGTGACAAGGTATATATAAAAAAAGAAGTGAAATAAGAGACAAGAAAGAAAAAGAAAGTCGAGATGATTGGAACTAAAAAAATATAATGGAAGATTATGCAAATGAGAAAAAAAACAAAATAAATAAGAGACTCAAGTAGAATTAAAAAAATTATAGAAAGATTCTACTTTAATAAAGAAATAATATAAAGATTTAATACTACTTTTCAAGTTTAGGTTTTTACTGTTTTAAGAGGAACTCAGACAATATAAACAAGGGAGACTAAACATAAAAGAAAAAAACATAGAGATATACCTTTACAAACAATAAACCTAGCTAATCAAAGCCAAAAAAGAAGAAACTAGATATATGCCCTCTTAACTCTCAACAAACTCCATTTTAAAAAAACCCTCTCACCGTTGGACTTTCTCTGCCCAAAATCGATGGCTAGCTACTCTGATAATGGCAATCACAGAATGCCACCAAATTCCAACATTTTTCTTCCTTTCCATCACACAATCCAAACCATAAAGTAACGACATCTTCTACCTATCGCAGATCCTAGTTAACATAACCATTTATGTCTTCTAAGCCATTTGACGCTACCTTTATGTTGTAGTTTGTGGCTTATACGCAAATATCAGAGTGAAGTGTATTGAGAAAAGTGGAACAACGACATCTACCTTTCTACGATTTATTTCCTGTTTTGTTGTTAGGGAAGATTAATAGGTGGGGGTGCGGGGGCATTGTCCTTGGAGTATCATAAATGAGTATTAAAAAAAATTATTAATATTGGTGAAGGATCTGTTGGTGCAGCAGGGCATGGTGAATGTGTTATACCAAAAGCAACTAGAAGGCATGGACAATATAAATTGGCAAGAACTACAAGCAAGGGCCGTGGAAACTATCAAGCTTTGTCTAGATGATGATGTGATGTATCATGTCATAGATGAGGAATCATCGATGACAGTTTGGGAAAAACTAAAAAGTTAGTATATGTTCAGGTCATTTTCGAACAAACCTTATCTTAAGTAGAAATTGTTTGGTCTTAATATGTCAGAGGGTACAAATTTGAATCAACATATGAATGTGTTCAATCGGATTGTTAACTATTTGAAGCGAATTGATGTGAAGTTCAATGATAAAGACAAGGTGTTGATGTTACTGAATTCTCCACCTACTTCTCCTACATATAAAAATTTGGTTACAACTCTTGTGTGGGGGAAAGAAACTCTTATATTAAAAGAGATCATAAGTGCCCTATTAAGCTTTAATTTGAGGAAGAAAATTGGTGATGAAAATTCAAAAGGTGAAGAGCTAGTGGTGAGGAGTAATCAATAGTGTGGGAGAAACAAATCTCAGAATGAATCAAGAAACAACAACGCTCGATCCAAATCCAATAAAAGGAAGGATTACAACGTTATAAGTGTGGAAAAATAGGGCATATAAAACAAGAATGTTTAGAGAAAAAGAAGGGGGATGCAAAGAACAAAGAGGATTCATCAAAGTCTATGAATGTAGTGGAAGAAAACTCAGAGAGCGACGATGGAGACATGCTTTCTATTTCATCCAATTTAAATCATCCCATATATTTTTGCATATTGGACTCAATATGTTCTTATCATATGACTCTCAATAAAGATTGGTTACACAATTACAAGTTAGTCAATTATGGTTCTGTTATGATGGGTAACGATGATCCATGCAAAGTTATTGGAATATAAAATATCAAAATTCAAATGTTTGATGGTGTTGTTAGAATTTTGTGTAATGTTAGACATATACCAGATTTGAGGAATAATCTGATTTTATTGGGCACTTTAAACCGTAATGGGTTCATCTTCAAGTATGAAGGTGGAGTACTGAAGGTGAGTAAAGATGTTATGATAATCATGAAGGGACAAAGATTGCCTAGAAATAATTATAGACTGCCAGGTACCATAATTGTAGATGAAGCTGCAGTCATAAAATCCGAGTTAGATAACACAAACTTGTGGCACATGTGATTAGGCCATATAGTTGAGTGTTGGAAGATGCAACTTTATAAGAATAATCTATTAAAAGGTGTCAAAACATGCAAACATGATTTCTGTAGGTATTCTTTTTCTAGAAAATAGAATAAGGTGTAGTTCAAGACAACCACATACAAGACAAAGGGGATTATTGACTATGTTCATGCAGATCATGGTTGTTAAAAACAAGTTTTGACTCGTAAATTCACCGATTTTACGAGTTAAAAAGCATAAAACGTGTAAAATCGGGTTTAAAACTCGAAAATAGGTAAAATTGGTCAAATCCGGTCAAACTCGCATAAAATCGGGTCAACCCGTAAAAAACGTAAAAACCGGTCCAATTTCACGTGAAATTTAAAACCTATATCTGTGCTGAGTTTGCTGAATCAACACCCCCTTTTCCCAGTCCCCACCCCACCCGTGACCAACACTCCAGTGACTCCACTATTCATCCCTTTCCCATTTTCCCTTTTCCTAGCAGATTAAGAAATCACTTTCCCCAAATCCGGATCGTTCTTGGTGAGATGAAGGTAAGAATTTATTCCCAATCCCAAGCTTTCTTGGCGACTCTATCCTCTTGTTGCTGAAGTTCATCTTGCTGTTGGGCAAAAGCAGAGTGAAGCAAATGAGGGTTTAAATTGGGATTGTGCAAGTTGAGTAAGGAAACCAGTACTACAACGTTGGAACCAAAGGCTATGGTTCTTCGTCTTCCAAGAACTAGGCTCTTATTATCTGAAGAAGAAACGATCATCATTTGGAGTGGAGAGAGAGCTAAGAAAGCTGAGGGTTCCTCCGATCTTTACCTCGTCAGGTAATTTTATTGCCACCCCTCTTTCCTAGTTCTAAGGTTCCTTTTTATGATTGAATTGCATTCTTGAAGGTAAAAAGTCTCATTTCAGTGCTATTTAATGAACTCGCAGTGATGAGTTTTGTTTAGAGTTGGTAAATTTGTATTTATGCATTTCTTGTTCACATGCACACTTAAAATGAGATTGTGGTGGATATTGCTTGTGATTCTTTCTAAAAGTGGAAGAAAAGGAAACGAAATGGTATTTTTGTGCATGATGGTTTAATTATATTTAGTAAAGATTGATTCTTTGCTTTTGTTTGTATCCAAAAAGATTGATTTTTGTTGTTATTTATATTGTGTGCTTAAATTGTTATACTATTGACTAATTTTGCTGTTCTTTTCTTTTGGGTTTCCATTGCAATCATGGTCACAGGAACTTCAGAGACCTTGTAATATATCTGTCTTGGTTCTCTTCAGTTTTGTGTGCAGTTCCATATTCTCTTTAGGATGGAATTTGATAACTAGTAATTTTTTAGTACTTGATGATTATACGCCTTGATATTCTTTGATTCTTGTCTTTTTTATTTTGCTTAGACTTTATTTTACAAAAGTGAAATTGGGCTCTCCTCTTAGACAATTCAATGTGCAGATTGATATTGGAAGTGATGTCTTGTGGGTTTGCTGCAATTCTTACAACAACTGCCTGCGTACTAGTGGCCTTGGAGTAAACTCTCTTTCCTTGCCTTGTCATTAGTCTTTCTATACATTAGTCTTACTTAAAACTAAGGTTCAACTTCCCGTGGTATGATGTTTGTGTTTTGCAGATTCAGCTTAATTTCTTTGATTCCAGCAGCTTATCAACTGTTGGGCGGGTTTGCTGTTCAGACCCAATCTGCACTTCAGCAGTTCAAACCACAGCAACCCAATGCTCTTCTCAGATTCACCAGTGCAGTTATACATTTCAATATGGAGATGGAAGTGGGACATCAGGCTATTATGTCTCTGATACACTTTATTTTGATGCTATTTTGGGGCAGTCATCGATCGATAATTCCTCAGCTCTCATTGTCTTTGGGTAGGTTTTCTAATGCTGTTGAACAAGAATGGGGCGTGTTCAGTTTTTTGATTGACAATGATTATTTTTTTAGAGAGAATGGATAGGTGGAATTAAAGAGAACTGCTACAGGGTCTATAATGTCGTTTCCTTTTCTGTCAATCTTTACACTAGTTCAGTTTTTTTATATTTTTATAGTGAAAATAGTTGAACCGTAGCCTAGTTTCCATGGAAATTTCACATGCCCATTTAGGCTAGTCAATTGTTACCTAGATTTGTAACAAAAAAGGTTTTATAAAAATTGCGAAATTTAGTTGTTGCTTGCATTGTGGTGTTGTTGGCAGCCTCAACATTTATTAAATTTCTTGTCCTTGCACAATTAGCATGTCTAATTAATTTATGTTCAAGTGCATTGAATTACAGGATATAACATGTATATTTAACATGCATGCTCTTCATTTATTGAACTGCGATTTTATGATTTTTAGTTAAAAAAATTTTCTTGTGATTTTACGATTTTACGATTCGAGTTTACGATTCGAGTTTATATTGTATGTTCTGTGTCGTGTCAAAAAAGCATTTTTGACAACCTTGATGCAGATGTTTGGGGTCTAGCAAGGGTAGCATCACGTGAAGGATATATGTATTTTGTGATTTTCATTGATGAATATTCATGAAAGGATTGGGTGTACTTCATGTGATATAAGTCAGAAATGTTTGCCAAGTTCAAGGTATGAAAAGCAAAAGTAGAAAACCAGACGGAGAGGAATATCAAATGTCTTAGGTCAGACAATGGTATTGAGTACATATATTCAAAGTTAATGGAGTTATGTGAGCGATTAAGAAACACTTCACAATATGCAAGACACCACAAAAAAATGGTGTAGCAGAAAAGATAAACAAAACCATAGCTAAAAAAACAAGGTGTTTTAGGCTAAATGCCGGGCTTACTAAAAACTTCTGGGTAGAAGCAGTGAATATGGAAGTGTACTTCATGTTTCTTGTTCTAGACTACTTTGGTTTGAGAGTGTTTGGATGTCTAGCTTATATGCATGTTTATAGTAATAAGAGGTCAAAGTTTGATGCGAAGTCTAGACAATGTATCTTTCTAGGGTATCAGAAAGGGGTGAAATGTTTCAAGCACTGAGATCCTAAAGCAAACAAGGTAGTGATTGGTAGAGATGTGGTTTTTTTTAATGAAAAAGCCATATTACAATGTACTCAAGAAGAAAAGAAATAGGTATTAGAAAATTACAACAACAATGATCATGAGGTGCATGCGGAGCTAGATACTCATATTAAGGATATAAAATAGAGTCTTTGCATAAGAACCAGACATGGAAGTTGATTGAACTTCTAGAGAGGAAAAAGATAATAGGATACAAATGGGTGTATAAGAAGAAAGAAGTAATACAAAAAAAAGAGGCTGAGAAGTTCAAAGCTTGTCTAGTAGCAAAAGGTTAATCACAGAAGAAAGAGGTTGACTACGATGAGATATTTTTTCATATAGTCAAACATATTTCCATCAGGGTAGTGTTAAACTTGGTAGCACATTTTGATATGCAATTAGAGTAGATGGACGTCAAGATAACTTTTCTCCATGGTGTTTGGAGGAGTAAATTTACATGGTACAACTAGAAAGGTTTAGTCAACTTGGACAGAAACACTTGGTCTGTAAATTGAGAAAATCAGTTTATAAACAGAAACAGTCCCCAAGATAGTGGTATAAGTGATTTGACTCCTACATGATCAGGATTGGCTGTAAAAGATATGAGTATGACTGTTGTGTTTATGTAAAGAGCATTGATGATGATTCTTTCATGTTTTTTGTTTCTTTATGTGGATGATATGCTGATTACTGTAAAAAGTATAAGTGAGGTCAATAAGATGAAGATTTTGTTGAGTAAAGAATTTAACACGAAAGACTTGAGTGCTGTTAAAAAGGTTATTGGTATGGAGATTCGTAGAGATAGAACTACTAGTAGATTATGGTTATCTTAGTGTAGTTATGTTGAGAAAGTGTTGGAAATGTTCAACACGAATAATGCAAAACCAGTGAGTACACCTTTAGCAAATCATTTCAGATTATCTATTAAACAGTGCCCAAAGACAAATGATGAAGTGAAAGACATGTCAAATGTCCTTTATGCTAGTTTACTGATGGTTTAATGTATGCTATGGTTTGTATAAGACCAGATTTGACACATGCAGTCAGTGTGGTGAGCTAGTTTCTATCAAATCTGGGATAACAACATTGAGATGCAGTTAAGTGGATTTTCAGATACTTGAGAGGTACTATAAAATATGGTATCATGTTTAACAAACAACAGGGTAATCCTTCGGTTGTGGGATATCTAGATGCAGATTATGTCGAGGACTTGGATGACAAGAGGTCTACTAACACGACCAAAGAGTTGATGTCTTCTTCTAAGTGTAGGAGTGTCGAAGTAATAAATAACCCGGCAAGACCGGAGTCGAACCACATGGAGGTTAACTGTATAAACCACAAATAAAGAAATAGATAATAACAGAAAAGGAGTTGAAGAGAGCTTTGAGATGTGATATTGATATAAGGATTAAACAAGGATAAAATAATTGTCAAGGTTAGAGGATCCATTAATGGTATTTCAAACAAGTATAGTATAAACTCTTTTTATTATTCAACTGGAAACCACACACAAAGGAGGTTCCAATCGGATTATAAGTTGTTAACATGATTATATTAGTTATCTTATTCGAATAATGCTAATACTTGTAAATGTTGTCAGGTATTCATGATTATAACTTATGTTAACAACAAATCAAGTTCCTTTCATAACACAGGTGTCGGTTATACCATACGGTTGGACTATGAAAGTGCCAAGTACTTGTTGTACCAAGAGTTATACAACATACTTATAGATTAACCATTTAACAAGCAAAGTATTAAAAATGAATAAGATAACAAATACAAAACATGTTAGTATCAAACATTAAAGTCCATGTTGAGTTTATACTATACTTATTCTTACACCATTAGTGTAACCTTTTTACATTGACATAATAAACTTAGCTACACATAATGAAAGAAAGAAACATAAAAAAATAAGATAAGAACATAAATAAGATGTAAGTTAACTAAGTAATGGAAAGGAAATGAAAAGCATAAACAAGAGATTAATATAAACAAAACTCGGGTTGCAGATACTGATACGTAGATAGTGCAATGTTTGATTCCCTTAAGCTTTTCTCCTTAACCTATGTAACAAGCTTTGGGCCAATAGCCCCAAGTCAGTTGACTTTAAAGTATTAGGTGTTAAAACACCCATTCAGGCTTAATTGCTTAGGTTAGGGAGGCTACGAAACCAAACTTATCTATGTTTTTATTATCATCATTATTATCAATTTGTTTTTTTTTTTTGCAAATTATATACCATCCCTTTCCCTTAGTTGTTACCTTTAACAAAAAAACATAAATAATGTAATAATCCAATATGCAACCCACAATCATATGTTAAAGTGTGTGTGTGTGAAAATGAAGGTTTAAGAATACTTGTTAAATGAGTATATGAGCATAATCAAGTGATAACAATGTGAGAGTTTGTAAATCTGAATATTTCAAGAAGTATTCTGATAGACTTTGATAAGAATATTTACTAAGATGTGTCTTAAGAGTCAATAAAATTCCTCCTTACTCTACCATCTTAATAACAATTTTGTCAAATGGTTTTAATAATAGCAAAAACAGTTAGTAAGTTAGTTTTTTTATGTCAATTACTACCCTTCCCCTCAACCAAAACGAGACATTGTCCTCGATGTTTTAAGGTAGAAAGATAGAGTATAGAAGACATCACCTGAAGTAACGAAACTGACAAGCCTAAAACACACTTAAACAAATATAAGAAATAACAAAACAAAATAAAATACTATTAATAAAACTAAAGGACGCAAGGTTTCACAAAACGAAGGCTCAAATCCAATCTAAGCTTTTTACGGCTTTCCATAGTTGACCAATTTATACGACTCATGGAGGGATCAAATACAGGGATGGAAGATTGTAGTTGGTCAATCAATTGTTCAGCAGTAGCAGCAGAGATTATTATTTGTCATGCCGAAGATGTTAGAAATTCCTGTGCCACAGCTTGATCAAGAAAAGACAACAAATTATCATAAAAACTATTAACATTTAACAAACCTATAGGTTTATGATGAATGTGCAGTTGGGCCCAAGAGGAAATATGAAAGATCTCTTCCAATGTGCCCAGACCACCTGGTAACGCAATGAAGGCATTAACATGGTTAAACATCATATTCATTCGATCAGACATTGTGGAGACCTGTAGTTCCTCTCCAATTGTTTTTCCAATAATGTCCCCTTTTGCTAAAGCTTTGGATACGACCTCCAAAACTTGACTGCTTCCTAAAAATACAGCTATTGACACACCCCCCATTAACCCAAGGCTGCCTCTCCCATACACTAAATCTTTCTCGCAGCTAGTACCTGACCAAGATGATTTGTTGATTTTAAAAACTCATTTTCTTTTCCAGGACTGGATCCACCAAAACATAAATATTTCTTATGTGATGACTTGAGGAACCTGCCATTCTACATACCTCTATATCTGTTGAATGTACGGGTTGAGTAGAAATGAAAGGAAGGAAGAGAATTTATAAATGAGAAATTGAAAATGCAATCATACCACATATATGTAAGCCAGCTAGAGTCTCACACAC
>Ga0325400_1007694_pt1 | contig 10300 bp, 6 predicted proteins | sample PopdelMetagenome_2_FD_205662 | JGI IMG/M metagenome (GOLD analysis project Ga0325400, IMG submission 205662) | Populus deltoides microbial communities from Bellville, Georgia, United States - Xylem-PdKOR-R1 | ecosystem: Host-associated > Plants > Phyllosphere > Stem > Wood/Secondary xylem...
TTTTTTTTTTCATATTGAATTGGTTGGTTGAAACTTCTTTCATATATTTTGTTGAATTTCTGTCTGATTTGTGGGTTACAAACATAAATCATACGATGTATCTGATCTGGTTTTTTTTTTTTTTTTTTGTGTTCAGATGCAAATCTTCGTCAAGACTCTCACTGGCAAGACCATCACCCTTGAGGTGGAAAGCTCTGACACTATTGATAATGTAAAGGCCAAGATCCAGGACAAGGAGGGGATCCCACCAGACCAGCAGAGGCTCATTTTTGCTGGCAAGCAACTTGAGGATGGCCGTACCCTTGCCGACTACAACATTCAGAAGGAGTCTACCCTTCATTTGGTGCTCCGATTGAGAGGTGGCATGCAGATCTTTGTTAAGACCCTTACTGGCAAGACAATCACCTTGGAGGTGGAGAGTTCTGACACCATCGACAATGTGAAGGCCAAGATCCAGGACAAGGAGGGGATCCCACCAGACCAGCAGAGGCTCATTTTTGCTGGCAAGCAGCTTGAGGATGGTCGCACCCTTGCCGACTACAACATTCAGAAGGAGTCTACCCTTCATTTGGTGCTCCGATTGAGAGGTGGCATGCAGATCTTTGTTAAGACCCTTACTGGCAAGACAATCACCTTGGAGGTGGAGAGTTCTGACACCATCGACAATGTGAAGGCCAAGATCCAGGACAAGGAGGGCATTCCCCCAGACCAGCAGAGGCTGATATTTGCCGGCAAGCAGCTTGAGGATGGTCGCACCCTTGCTGACTACAACATCCAGAAGGAATCCACACTCCACTTGGTGCTCCGTTTGAGGGGAGGCATGCAGATCTTTGTGAAGACCCTCACTGGCAAGACCATTACCCTTGAGGTTGAGAGTTCTGACACCATTGATAATGTGAAAGCTAAGATCCAAGACAAGGAGGGTATCCCACCAGACCAGCAGAGACTCATCTTTGCCGGCAAGCAGCTTGAGGATGGCCGTACCCTTGCAGATTACAACATCCAGAAGGAGTCCACCCTCCATTTGGTCCTTCGTCTTCGTGGTGGTATGCAGATCTTTGTGAAGACCCTCACAGGAAAGACCATCACCTTGGAGGTGGAGAGCTCTGATACCATTGACAATGTGAAAGCCAAGATCCAAGACAAGGAAGGCATCCCCCCAGACCAGCAGAGGTTGATTTTTGCTGGGAAGCAGCTTGAAGATGGGAGGACTCTTGCTGACTACAACATTCAGAAGGAGTCAACCCTTCACTTGGTGCTGCGTCTCCGTGGAGGAATGCAGATTTTTGTCAAGACTTTGACCGGAAAGACCATCACTCTGGAGGTCGAGAGCTCAGACACCATTGACAACGTGAAGGCCAAGATCCAGGATAAGGAAGGTATTCCCCCAGACCAACAAAGGTTGATCTTTGCTGGAAAGCAGCTGGAAGATGGGCGCACCCTGGCAGACTACAATATCCAGAAGGAGTCCACACTTCACCTTGTCCTTCGTCTCCGTGGTGGTTTTTAAGATGTGCTGTTCATGTTGTCCAAGATAATGTCTTGGTTTATATTCTATTACTCTGGATTATGGTTCTTGTGTGTGTTCAGTAGCAATCTCTGAATGGTTGCTTTTAATAATTTGTTGAACTCGTTTAAATTATCTGTTCTTGTTCACCTAGTACTGTTTGGAGTGGCTGCTAAGGGCCATTCCATTGCAAGCCTTAATATCTATGCAAATAAGATTTTTTATGCAATATATGCTGCTTTTGTTGTGCATGATTTCTGTAGTTTCAGCAGAGGGGATTTTTTGCTGTGTTGTGTTTTGACATGGGTTTGGTGACCTGGTTGATACTTGCACGCTATATTAGCATATGCATATTCTGCCAAGAAATATGCTTCGTCGTTTGGTTTTGGACTCTGCTCATGATCCAGAGGGCTCTTCGTTTGCAACCTTGGATGTCTAGCCGCAGCGTTTGTGCTTTCTAGCCGCAGCGTTTGTGCTTCCCCATAAAAAAGCAGATGCATTCACGGTTGGTTGTGCCTTGATGTGTGTTATTATATTGGAAATCTTTTCCTCTCTTGTTTAGAGAATTGAGAATTGTTTCTGTTCTGCCAAGTGTCTACAAGATTGAGAGGCTAGATCACTTGGAGTCATTTATGCAGAGATTATGATCCAAAATTTATGGGGTGGTTGATAAATAAAAAGGTTCCTATTCTTGGTCTTGTCTGCTTATTAGCTCTTTGAAGATTCTAAATTTTGTTTGGCTGCCAAGGGACGTAATTGAACTAATATTTTTTTGATTAAATTATCAAAAACTATATTACAAGATTAAGATTAAAGCTTACCTAATAATTTCTCTAGAGAAATAGAGAAGCAGAGGATCTGTTCAGGAACTGTCAAGTATTGCTTTCTGGATTTTCTTTGCAAGCTTATTGCCACTCTACACTGGAGTTTCTTGGCTACAAGTTATGTGCATTTGGGGTGAGACAATAAGTGCCGTTCTCAAATACATAGAAATCCACAGTTTCTACCGCTTCCTTGCAAGCAGCATGTAATGGTTGGAGGATTAGTTTGGAATGATTTGTCTGCAGACTATACAACAAGTACATGTTAACTACATGTGATGTGTGTTTTGTTTGGTGATGGGATACTCTTCGACTGTGATTAAATTGATTTACACTCGAGAATCATGTAATTGCTCACTTGTTAGATGTTCTGTCTTCTTTAAAGAAATTCAACTTCTACCTTTGTGATGATTAAAATGTTGGAAATTTTGGTTAAGAATATGGTTAATGCGGGGTGGTTCAGAGGCTCCAGTTATTTTCAGGGGGAAGACTTTGCTGGAGTTTAATATTTTACATAAGCTTTTTAGCATAGAATATTACCGTGTTTTAAATTTTAGCATAGAATATTACCGTGTTTTAAATAAAATATGGATGAATAAAAAATTAATTTTGAAAAACTCTTGATTTGTATATTTTAAAGGACTTTAAAATCCTCAAAAAAACTCAATTTTACATAGAAAATAAACAAGATTTTCTTGGTATTTATAAAATGTAAACTTGAGAAGTTAAAATTGTACACAAAAAAAAAACCCAAGCTTTTAAAGGATAGAGGTCCTTAGACAGAGTGAATTGTGGGCTTAAACTAAAACTCTAGGATATGTGATGGATTGATATTAAAAAAAATACTCGATAAAATTTTTAAAGGTGACAATAAAAAATAAGAAAAAAGACCAATTGAAATATTCTCGAATAATTAAGAGCTTTATATATATTATAACTTATTTGATTAGCAAACTGAATAGATTTATCAATAGTTCATGGGGGGATAATTGAAAAGAAATACGAATAAGTAATCAAATATTCGAGGTACATCGTAGACTACACTATACTGGTTACCTAACAATACTTGAAGAGTATAATGATGTCAATTGAATATTTGCACTAAAAAATTGAAATCCATTAGTGAATATATCTTTACACTTGTTGGAGCCACTATGTCATGGAAATTCTCTAAACAAACATGTGTTGCAAGATCTATGATAGAATCAAAGCTTACTGCTCTTGGTAAAGCTCGAGGGAGAGCTGAATGACTTTAGAATTTATTAGAGGACATTCAATGTTAGCCAAATCAATGCTAGATATTTGTGTCCATTGCGATAATTTGTCAGCAATAAAAAAGGCACAAAATAATATGTATAATGGTAAATTCAAACATATACATTATAGATATAATATCATTAAACACTTTGATTTCGAATGAAAATATTTTCATTGACTGTAAAATCAAAAAGAAAATATTGCAGATCCACTACCATAGTTTTATCGAGAGAACTCGTGTATAATTCCTTGAGGGGAATGAGTTTAAAATCTTTAAAAATAAAATAATATAATGATAATAACTATACCTAGTTGGTTGGAGATACCAAGGTTTAAATAAAAAACTAAATCATATAATTTTCTTGAAATGACTATTATTTTCTTCACAATGTTTTTTTTTAATATAATCATATTGATGCAAGGGCAACTTAGTAATTTTAAAAATATAATATTATTTAAAAATAAAGTTGTTGACGCATATTGTGCACATGTCAGTGCGTCGGCTACTCTTGCGCCTTTGAGGTAGTTCATGAAGAGCCTTCATGAGGCTAAACGGTGGCTTCCAGGGCCACGTTGGAATTATCTTGGCATCCTCCATCCCTAGTCGATGTGTGAGGAAGACGAAGCCTGATTTGAAGTTGATTAACTTTTTTTGTTTTTTTTTTCTCTTTGATTTTCATGTTTGTCCTTTTAAATTTTCAAAATAGTTCTTCAATTTATTTTTTCTTTAGATTTGGTCCATGTTCTTTTGATTGCTATTTATTCTTAAGAATACTTTTTTGTACATTAGATTTGGTTTCTATTTTTTTATTTGAATTAATTTTTATAGTTGGGTTGTTTTTATAATTTCATTCTATTTTTATTTTTTTTATTAAATTTGATCTTTATTATTTTAATTATTTTTTAAAATTAATAATTTTTAAATTTTAATTTTATCATTTAATATTAAATTATCTACTCCATCAAATAGTAAATTGTTTAATTATGGGCTTTCCATGATTTGCAGGAGACAAGATTTGCAGGAGATCAGGCTTGTGCTATGAATCCAAAAACATGTGACTATTAAAGGGTGTTTGTTTACGCGCTAGCTTTAGTTTTTAAAGCAAATCGTGTAAATTAAGTGTTTGGTAACATAAAAAAAGTAGTTTTTTGTTTGGCGGGCCCCATAATTTTTTCCATCAAACCGGGGTTTTGCACAAGCAGCTGGGAGTTGCTTCTCTCCAGCTGCTTCTCTTTAATTACCTGGGCACTGTTCATAACAGTGCCCATGCGAGGTGAATTAAATTCACCTTGGCACTGTTCACTCAAGAAGTGAACAATGCCTAGGTGAATTTTTTTTTTACACGTGAATAGTGCTAGGTGAATTTTTTTTACACTATTCACATGAGCAGAATTCATTAGACCGCATCCGAGCCAGTAAAAAAATATTTAATTTTTTTAAAATTATGTTTTACTTAAAAAAATAATGTTTAATATTATTTAATAACACTACATAAATTAAAAGAACATCGCATGATGACGTAGTATTTGTGGAATTTGATCGCAATTCCAATTATATTTTTTCCTGGTCAGACCCAGTTAAAAAAATCAGTTTTTATTTTTATTTTAATTGTGTTTTATTCAAAAAATTAGAAGGAGATCGCTCGATGACGTAATAAAAAAATCAGTTTTTGTTGTTGCGCGCTTAAGAAACCAAGGAAAATATAGTCCTTGTTGGATAGATTTCGTATGTGATGACATTGCACATAGTTTAATGGAATAATAAAAATTATTTGATATCAATATTATTTAATTCATGATTTAATAACAGTAATTGAATCTACAATATTTAAATTAAAAATCATTAATATATATATATATATATATATTAATTATTTTATAACCTCAATTTGAAAAGCATTTTTTTAACCAAACACATTAAACTATTTTTTGTTCAACCTCAATTTTAATCACACTTTTAACCAAATATATATTTTTCCAAACCAATCTCAACTAAAAGTACTTTTTATAAAATAACATTTTTAAAACTACAACCACAACAACAACCTTAATACCAAACACAATTTGATTTCATTTGCCTTTGACTTATTTATGGATGGAAATAGAATAACAGAATTCACTGTACAACTTGCTAATTTTGGGACATTTTTTTTATTATTATTGAAATAATTTTTATTTAAAAAAAAACCTTGATTGTAATAAAAAAGAAATATTTCACATTTGTTTTTGTGAAATATATGAATATAAAAGGAATATTTTTATTGAAAAATACATTTTTCATTTGAGATATAAATTAATAAAATTATTATGAATATTTTTCTTGGTTATTATAAAATTAAATAGAAATAGTTTTCAAACATATTGACACTTTAAAAAAATAAATTAATGAGTGTTTAGTAATGCACTAAAAAAATGTTTTTATAAAATTATTAAAATAATAATTTTTTATTTTTAAGGTATTAAAACTTAAAATAATACTTAAAAAAATTAATTTAATATTTTTAATAGTAAAAGCCCAAAGAAACAAAAAAGCGTTCCAAAAGAACACTTAGGGCCTGTTTAAGTGTAGTTGTGACTGTTTTTTAAAGTATTTTTCATTTAAAAATATATCAAAATAATATTTTTTTATTTTTTAAAAATTATTTTTAATATCAACACATCAAATAATCTAAAAAGATAAAAAAATATTAATTTAAAATAAAAAATAAAATGTTTTTAAAAACTTTCAAAAATATTTTTAAAACGTTAAAACAAATAAGCTAATTCATCAACGGTGTCGTTTGGTAAGAACAAACGCTTTTCTATCAATTTTCTTCACTCACTCCCTCCAACTACCAAATCTTCTTTACTCGCATGATCCACCCGCCATGTGTTCATTCTATTAAAATCATACGATGGAAAATACCAATCACAACGCGTGCCCAGGCACTCACCACTCTTGAGAGTAGAATTCATATTAACCGACCCAACCCTAAAAATGTAAATTCGAAAACCAACACACTCTCGCTTGTTCTCGCTTGTTCTCGCTATATAGGTTCTAGAGCTCTGCTTTATTTGCAACCAAACAGCCTGTTATCTTGACATCACTTCGCTTCGCTTCAAATCAATCAACCAATCTCTCACATCGAAACCCTAGTCACCGGATCAAGTAATTTCTCTTTGTTCTAATTAGTTGATTTCATCTTCTTTTTATGATAATTTTTAGCTTACTTATTAATTGTCCGCGTTAATTCTGTGAATCTTGTTTAAAAAGATCAGATCTTTGTGAGTTGATTGCAAGCTATAATCTTTGTCTTGATAGATCGCCTTTTTTGGTGTCTTAATTGGTGGATTCTTCTTTTCTTCATTTTTTGAAGTTAGGTTTTTTGTGTCTGTTGTCTGATTAGCTTATTGGCTTGTGGGAGTGATCATTTCTCTATGTTCAATTAGGAAGTTAAGATCTGTATTTTTGTTGAATAAAGCAAGCTCTGTTTTACATCAAATGGGTATTTGTGTTTTTGTTTATTTGTTGATGAGTTTGTGTTTAGAATATGGATGCGATTAGTAATACCTTATGACATGTTCTAGTTAGAGTTTTGTAGCTTGTATCGTTCTGTTTGGTGACAAGCAACTTATTAATCTAGGATCTTGATTTTTGATGTGGTTGACAACTTTGTTATGTGAGTTTTCTCTATCATGATTGATTAGTTCATAAACGGCCTTACCTGCTTGCCCCAGTGTGAGCAGGAAGTAATTTATTGTTTCCATTTGTTTCTTGTTTATTTAGGTGATTTCCTTTTTTTATGGTGAAAATTTTGCGACTTGTTTTTGTCTCCTAAGAAATATGCTGTGATTTTGGAAAGGATAAAAAAAAAAAAAAATTTCCTAGCAAAGTTAGTCTTATCCTTTTGAGTTTTTAATAGTGTTTCAGTCCCTGTTAATATGGAGTTATTTTTATTCAGGTTTGAGCTTTTAGGTTGTTGGGCTTCCTTGAACAGTTAAGGTTTTATGTCTGATCTCGACGTCCAAACTCCCACTGCTTTTGGTAAGCTAGCTTTTTAACTCATCTTAATTTTTGTTGCTAGTACGCTCACGAATTGTATTGTACTGATACTCGTATTGTTCTGAGATGTGACAAAACCTTCTACTCTATCTACACCTAGATGTCTGACAATTATGTGGTTTGCCATTGTAGATCCTTTTGCTGATGCAAATGCTGAGGACTCCGGTGCTGGGGCAAAAGAGTACGTGCACATTCGTACACAGCAACGCAATGGTAGAAAAAGCTTGACAACTGTGCAAGGTTTGAAAAAAGAATTCAGCTATAACAAGATACTCAAGGACCTCAAGAAAGAATTCTGCTGTAATGGTACAGTGGTGCAGGACCTTGAATTAGGCCAGGTATGTGTGTTTCAGCTTAGCATTTAAAATAGCCTTTGAATGTTTAGTCTCTCGTTGCTTATGTGATTGTTCCATACAGGTTATTCAACTTCAAGGTGACCAGCGCAAGAATGTCTCTACCTTTCTTGTTCAGGTAATTTCATTCCTTGTGCGAGCTGATGAGTTTAATAATCAGTTTTTCTCATTTGGGTTGTCTCCAAATACTGATATTTAGGTGGATCCAAATTTTTAATTTTGTTTTGTTTGGTCAGGCTGGCATTGTGAAGAAGGAGAATATTAAAATTCATGGTTTCTAAGCGGTTGCAGTAAATTTAAAACTCCACACCGTGCTCTCCCTGCTCTTATCAAGAACTTTAGAGATATTAAATCTATTATTATTATTATTATTATTATTATTATCTTTCCTATGTTTGGTTGTATGACACATGCATCATTTGTTTCTGGTGTTGTCCAGATATCTGGTCTCTATATTGTGGGATGATAATGGAATACTTCACAGTTTGTATTTGTGTATTAAATAGCTATTGCTCTCTCGAGTCGAACAATAAATTATCGATAAAGTGTTGGGGTGTTCCTGGTTAATGCTCTTTTAACTGCTGTTGGCGCCATATGTTTTTTTTAAATATATTTTTATTAAAAAAAACATCAAAATATTTTTTTTTCAGAATTTTTTTTTTCTAGTATTAGCACAGAAAAAAAAAATCAAGGCAAATCGATCTTTGAAACTCACCCAGTTGGTAATTTAATACCAAACTGGTGCAAAATGACAGGAAATTCAGCGGGTGGCCTATAGCCATCCTCACAACAGAGAACAGAGACAATGGGTCTGCAGCCTCGTTTCTTTTGCAGGTAAACGCTACTTGTTTTTCCCTCTTTTTTTTTCCTGAACAGTGTCTTCAGCGAACAAGCTCTCGATAGCGATCCCAAGCAGAAGGGAATTTTTTCGACATTTTGGATTTTCACCTGTTGGATGTCGGTGAGTGCCGAAGGTCCAACTAGACGATTTATCTGCTATCTAAGCACGCCAGGAAAGAAGGATCATATTCATTTTTAACGGGTGCTCTTCTATTGTTTTTCCTGTTTAGTTAAAGCACCTCTTGAATTTAATGAACAAAGGTTGAACAGGCTTCCATTGTGCTGTTGCAAGGAGCTGAGAGCCTTGTTATGCCAAATGAAATCGTCTCTGTATGATCTAACTTCGGGGATTCTTCTCAAATGTTTGGACAGTTTGTCTGGACCCCAACGTTGTTGGTGTGTTCACCTGTTCTTTATACAAATAAAACCTGACGATTTTGTTTTTTCAGAAACTCCATCGATCTTAGTTAAAACTGTGATTTGAACAACCTCAAACCAAAACGCCATTGATGCTGCTCTTAATAAAAATTTATAACTTGCAGCCTTTTTTTTAAATGTCACTGTATATACATTTGGAAACCACGCTTTATAGATATTGCTACCTGTTGGAGAATATATTGCAACCTGTTGGAGAATCAACCCAAAAAAAAAAAAAAAGAGGTTGACAAATAGCCGCCCAAGATATGGCTTCGTTCAAATAAAAATCTTGAGCCAGATCATAAGAAATCCAAATAACAAAAGCTCCTTTTAAAGAACTCCAAAAAACCACCATGATCGATGATAATATTCCAAAAGCATAATGGAAAAACTACCTTCTTCTATAAGCCTGTCAAAGTCACAGTGAGCTCGTCACAACGAAAATATGGTCCATAACGAGTAAAAAATAACATCTAACGATTTATGTTTTTATATATATATTTAGAGGTAGGTATCTTATGAAATCATAACAAAAAATGAGATAGAAAATGAGCTTTTTATGATTGTGTTCTAGTGACTAGGTTTGTTCGCAAGCCCATGAGTTTAACTGCAAAACAAGTTTTATATATACATATACATGCTTAAATTAGCAAGTATAAGAGGAGTATAGTAGATGTGGAGTTAAATGTACATAAAGAGTTTATGTGTTTAGGATTTGTATGGCTTGAATTTGCATGAGCTTGACTTGACTATGTATAGCTCTGGCTTTTTATGGGCAATGATAGACTTGAATTTTTTTTACTTAGTAATTACGTTTATTTATACATCTAAGTCCCTTAAGTTACTTCATAGAGAAGGAAAACTAGCATATCAAAGTCCCTTGAGTTACTTCATAGAGAAGGAAAACTAGCATATCATTGATACTCACCATTGATCGGAGAGCTAGTAATCAATAGGAGGAGAAAATGATGCTTGTTGGTGCTACATAATGCTTTTTGTATGAAAAATATCTTTGGCTAGTCATTCCGGTGCGTGTCATAAAATAATATAGAAAGTAATATAA
>Ga0325400_1007696_pt1 | contig 10299 bp, 7 predicted proteins | sample PopdelMetagenome_2_FD_205662 | JGI IMG/M metagenome (GOLD analysis project Ga0325400, IMG submission 205662) | Populus deltoides microbial communities from Bellville, Georgia, United States - Xylem-PdKOR-R1 | ecosystem: Host-associated > Plants > Phyllosphere > Stem > Wood/Secondary xylem...
TTATTATTATTATTATTATTATTATTATTATTATTATTATTATTATTATGTACTTTAAGTATGCTCTGTGTTTGATCAAGGATCCTGACATTGTTGGTCTTGCCTTGTTCATTCGCATCAGAAATTTATTTATATTATATAATATATCTCTTTGATCTTTTCATAAACTCAGTATATAGGCTGGAAACCTGTGACCCGATCTTTGAGATCATTCTCAGGTATAACAACGCCACGTACTGAGTATTATTATTATTACTATTACTATTATTGTTGTTATTATTGTTGTTGTTGTTGTTGTTTTATTAATTATAATTTATACAATTAACCTCTCTGTGGTTCGACCCCGGTCTTGCCGGGTTATTTATTACTATGACACTCCTGCACTTGGGATAAGACATCAACTCTTTGATCGTGTCACGTAGTACCATTTAAAACAACACCATTCCATGCTTCTTCCTTTTTTAGAAGAAAGAGCAATGAATTTTGGGAGTAACTCAAAAATGGGTTATGATAGTTGCCCCCTCTTTACAATGCTTACGGAACAGACACTTTGCATAGTAAGTTTTGTAAAGATAAACAAAACTGAAGTTCTAAAATTTATCTTCTCAAAGCTTGGTTGATCTTAAGCTTTGTCTTTACACAAATCCCCTTCACCCGGATACTGATGATCAAAACTATGTAAAACTTAGTTATTCTTGGATCCCAATCTGATGATCTTTTAAATTCTATTTTTTGTTGGGTTAACCTGAAATCTCATCTAGCAATTCCTTTTAACTAGAACCTAAAAAATGTTCTTCGTGATGGCAGGGTTTTAACCTTCTTTTTTTTATTAGAGAATTTCCCAATGGTGGGGTGCTTCTCACTTTTCTTCCAAAGTTAAGATAATGTTGGTGGTTCTGTCAACCTGAGATCCTATCTGGCGATCCCCTTTTACCAAAACAAATAAAACTGTGTTCGCGGTTGGGTTAACCTAAGATCCCATTTGGCAATCCCTTTTAACCAGAACCAAAATTCTGCATGCAGCTCGGTCAACCTGAAATTTCATCAAGCAACTCCCTTTAACCAAAGGTAAATTCCATGTGTGGTTGGGTTAACCTGAGATCCTATCTATCAATCTTCTTTAACCAGAATCGAAGAAAATATGTGTGGTCATTGTAATGTGTGACTTACGCAAGTGGAAGATGATCTCATTGTAATTGGTGACCTACCCTGATAGAAAAAGTTTTCAAGGTTGAAAAATGTAGAGATTTTTCAAGAATGGTCTCATTGTAATGGATGACCAACCCAGGTGGAAAAAAAATGTGAAAAACGGTCTCATTGTAATCGGTGACCTACCCTGATAGAAAATAAAAAGCAGTCTCATTGTAAGTGACCTACCCAGATGGAAAATAAATGATGAGTTTTGAAAGCAGTCTTATTATAATGGGTGACCTACCCAAATGAAAAAAAAAATAAAGAGTGGTCTCATTATTATGGGTGACCTACCTAAATAGAAAAAAATGTGATGCCTTGAAGGGGTGACATGATAGGGCTCGAAGGGAGATGAGGGCTCAAAGGTGCATTCAAAAGGAGGTAGGGTTAGGAAACGTAGTACCTGAAAGATAAGGGCTCAAAGACGCACTTGAAAGGAGGAAGGGTTAGAAAATGCACTACTCGAGAGATTAGGCTCAAAGGTGCACTTGAAAGGAGGTAAGGTTAAAAAATGCACTACCTGAGAAGTGAGAACTCAAATGTGCACTCGAAAGGAGGTGAAGGCTCAAAGGCACACTCGAAGGAAGGTGACGGCTCAAAAGGGCACTCGAAAGGAGGTAGGGTTAGAAAACACACTACCCAAGAGATGTGAAACACCGATCTGTCAATAATAAAAGCAATGCATTATGATCGATATGCATGTATACTTACCTGAGAAATATAGGTCCCCTTTCTTCATGGAGTCTTTTTTTTCTCAAAAGTTGGAGTCTTGGTAGTAAACTTCGATGGCCTTTTCGCTCTTGTTTACTCGAGTCACATCTTGTGATCTTTACCTTTAGGAAAAGCTTGATATCTTCATACTTCTTTGTCCTCCAACCTTTATCTCAAGGATCACCAGCTCTGCCCTACATTTTTTTTTTCTTAGAAAGGGAATCGTGGAGCCAACCCTATTATATGTTTTTGGATTCCCCCCAGCTTGATCATGCCCTCAAGTGTTCAATTTGAGTTTTCTTTGGGGATGAAGCTATATGAAAGAAGGTTTGGTTATTTATAAAAAGTTGTTTTCATTTAGAATTTTTGGATTTTTAAAGCTATTCCACACACAGAAATCATTTTGACATTGGTTTAAAACAAACTCGTTCTGAAGAAATTCAAGTGATTCCTATAGATAGGTTTTTAGAAGTTATGAAAACTTTTTGTTTTGCTTTTGGTGAAAATATGAAGTGACATTTTGTTGATCAAAGAGGTTCAAACTTCAATTTGAGGGTTACAGAGAACTGATCTTCAAAACATTCATTTTGCTTGTATGAATAATGACTTGGTTCGCATGAGAAAGCGTTGTCTATCGATCCAGATTGCTTGCCTTTTGATCAGAAATGGCTTGATCGGGCACGTAATGTAAGCTTAGGCTCTTGGTTATAAGGAAAAAGGATATTTATAAGCTCAAAAGGTGTTTAAGAGATTTCAAGACTAAGGATCACTAGTGCTTATTTCCCGATCTCCTTTGTTTTGGTTCAGAGATTTCTAGACCTTGGAATTGATTTGCAAAATGGTCCATGGTGCCCCCTAATGCCGGTTTTGGGCTATTTGTTTCACTTAGTTGAGCATCATCATATCATTTACTTTTTTCTGGAAAGCTCAAATCTTTTGAATCCTTTGATTTTTCTTCATGCCACTTAGTTTTGTTTGGGCAACTTTGATCATTGAGAAATTTCTTTCATGCCCCCCAGTATTGTTTAGGCCACTTTTAATTATTAAGGATTTTTGTATATCTCTTGCACTTGTCCCCCAGCGACGGAGACGGTGGCTAGACCCGGTGGCGCGGCTTCTTCTCGCCTCTGCTTCTCCCCTGTTTTTTCTCTCTCTGTTTTTGTTTTGTTCTCTCTTCTTCTTTTTTCTTCTTTTTTTTTGCTGCTTTGTTTTTCCTTTTCTCTCTTTCTCTCTTCTTCCTTCTTTTTTCTGTTCTTTCTCCTCTTTTTTCTCTATCGTACGCTGTCTCCTCTCTCCCCTGTATTTATAGGCAAAACAGGGGAGAAAAAAAGAGGTAACACCCTTGCCCAATCAATGGTGCAGGGGTAGGGTGGCCGAGGCGGCCACTGTTCAGCCGCCCTTTTACCACCCTAAGGACACCTCTCCTCCCTTTTCTCCAACACGTGGAAAGCTTTGGGCAAGTGAGGGTCCTATGGTTGGCGTCTTTTTGAAAGAACAAGCGGTGAAAAACAGAGGAAGAAAAATCTTCTTCTTCCCCTGCTTCGCGCGTCCAGAGAAAGAAGAAGACCCATAGTGCTGTTCAAAACGAAACTGTTTTGGGCTTCCTTTTTTTTAATGAATAATGGATGAAATGGCGCCGTTTTGGACAAAACTTGTCGTTTCATTTAAAAGGAAATGGCGGTAAAATCGTGTCAAAGTCCAAATCAGTCTTCAATTTGTGATTTGTTCAACCAAGTCCTAAATTGCAATTTTAATTTTAAAAATCAATTCAATTGCATCCCTGCCAAATTCAATCGTCGGCCCTGAAGTTGGTCACCTTTTTCACTTTAATCTCTGGTCTCTGATTTATTCAATTTGACCCTTAATTGATCAATAAACTTCTAATTTCTTCAATTTAGCCCCTGATTCCGTCAATTACATCCCCTCTATTTACGCACCTTCTTCCAGTTTGGTCCTTGGTTTTAGATTTCTTCAATTAGGTCCATAATTGACATCAAATTTCAATATTTATGCAATTAAGCCCCGAATTTGACCAAATTATCTCTCAAAAATTATAATTTGACACCGGAACTTTAATTTCTTCCAATTAAAGCCTAAATTGACTTAAAAATCAATTTTTCTTGCAATCAAACCCTTCATAAATCCAATTAAACTTTCAATAAAATTTAATTGAGTCCATAAACATCTGATTTTGGACTTTTCTTCCTCAAATCAAATTTTATTCATCAATAGGGCTCTCATCAGTCAACGATATACCATCAAATTTCAATCTTTGTGAGCGTTCTGGCATCCTCTTTTCACTGCTATTTTTTTTCTTTCGAATATATTTTTTTGATTTATTTGCGTTTTGTTTTTTGTGTGGGGACCCAAAAATAAGTTACAACAGATGCCCCCTCTTTATAATACTCACGGAGCAAAGACTTTGCGTAGTAAGTTTTGTAAAGATAAACAAAACTAATCTTCTGAAACAGGTCTTCTTAAGCTTGGTCGACCATAAAATCCATTCGGCGATTCCTTTGTATCAAAGCTAAAAGGTTAAGTGTGGTTGGGCTAAAATGAGATTCCTTTCGCCAATCCTTTTTAGCCGAAACTGAAATCCTGTGTGGTTGGGCTAAACTGAGATTCCTTTCGCCAATCTCCTTTTGCCGAAACTAAAATCTTGTGTCCAAAGTGGTTTGTAATACCACGGTTCAATAAAGACTATTCTTGCAAACAAGATTGCTCCCTTCCTTTTCCCTTCCTTGGTCAAAACTAATCTCTTTGTTACTCCGCCTTCAATGATTCCTTCTTTGTCCACAAACTCGCTGGACTTCAATTCAGATATTTCCTCAAGCAAGTCAAACACAAAACTATATATGCAATACTCTAAAGTGGAATGATAATGCATGCACCCTTACCCCTGACTTGAAACATAGGTCCCCGAGCTCTCATAAAACCCTTCCCCTAGTATGAGCTTATTTTGTGTGTTTGTAGTCAGATGCTGGCTTGTGTTTGTCGCACTGTCCTTCTTACCCATCATATTTCAAGGAAGAAGTCTCCATATTTTCACTGGGTGCCCCTCTTTTGATTCTTCATTACCCTTGTTTATCATGCCCTTGCGAATGTTTGTATTTGTCTTTCTTAAAATGAAAGGCTTTTGGGTTTTTTGTCTCAACATAAAAAAAAGGACAGGTTTTCCAAAAGAAATCTTTAACAAAAACTTGAAATTGTTCATGACTACTAGAACTTTCAACATATGCACTAAAGACTTGTTTAAACAACTCCCATCAAAGGTTTTCTCAGGTTTTGGAATGCAGTTATCTTTGGGTTAGACCCTTTGTACGAAGGTGACCTTATGTTTAATCTTTGCAAAAGGTTTCCATTATATACTTGAAAAGGATATATATATATATATAAAAGGTTGTCTCATACTAGCATTTTTCTTGTACGGACAACAACAGATTTCCTTTACGAGGTCTTGTGGATCATGAGACCAACATTTATCAAACCAAGTATGCACTTGATTAGAAAGGACTTCAAAAAGGCTTGTAATGTAGGTTATATTTATGGGCTATGAAAGAAAGGAATTTTACAGTCTCAAAAGGTGTTTGAGGGTTTTAAAGACCTAGGATCAACTATTCATCGATCATCTTTCTCTTATTGTCTTTGTAGGGAACAAACATATAACCTTGTTAACCTTAACGATCAGAATTCTCTTAACATAGGTCATACTAAAATAACCAATTTTTCGTTCTCTAATCCATGAAAGTCATTTGGAGATTCTATCCCCGATACCAAAAGCCAAAGTTTGTAACCCTGTTGTTATTTTTTTTTCATTCTTTTTTTTTAGAATGTCATCTTTGGGGCCTTTGTTGTGTCTACCAAATGAGACATAATCAATTCCAACATCTATCTTGTAAACCCTCGGTTATAATTTTTCTGAGTATTTAAAAGATGAGAAATTTAACCAATAGTAAAATGGGTTAAATTAAATTAAAGAAACCTAATCAAGATAAAAATAGTGAAATTAATGAAATGAAAAGTGAATAAAGTACTAAATCATTGAAAAGAAAAACATTTGTGAGGACAAAATGAATACGTAAGATCAAGAGAGGTCAATATTCAAATAACAGAAGGTTGGGAGTTTATGTATAAATGATAAAAAGGGGTGGGGATAAATGTGCAATTAACAAGATGTTAGAAATATAAATATCATTCTATTTTCTCTCTTGGAGTGACTAGCAAGAGTGGAGAGAGTTTAGAGAGAGGCTGGAGAGAAGATATATTGATGGTAAATCAACCGACAGCTATAACTCCACCTTCCACCATTGGATCAGCACGATATTCTGGTATGTTGTTCTCATCCATGTCATGTACATTTTCACCGTAGGGATTTTCTATATCAGTCCCCGTTTGAGAGATATCGAGGGAGGAAAATATTTGGGAAAATACACTTCTGGACAGTCTTCTTTGCTGTCTGTTTTCTCCTTCGGCCATCGTTGGATTAGGCTATAACTTGGATATGTTGTTCTTCCTGATTTTGTCTAGATTCTGAACAGTGGAGATCTGAAACAAACATTTGGTATAGAAGTTGTATATCTCGCATAGTAGGTCTGCAAGTTTGAGGTCAGTTCAGTTAAACCCATATTTCTGGAAATTTCACCATTTGATGAAGTTAATAGTTGGATATGTTATACTCATAATAATGCATTATAACTTGACAGTATAGATTGTTTGGAATATTATTCGTTTGTTATTTATGGTTTATAGGAACTGTGTCAAGGATTGTGTTTAGAAGAATATTGTTCGGAAAGTTTGTAAAATCGACAAGAATGTTTTATTTTGACGTTAAGAGGGAAGATTGAAATAAATAAGATAAATTGGCTCTTATAAAGATATTCTTTTTTTTACAGTCTTAAACGATATGTGATATGACCAGGGGTTGAGATGATAGAGAAAGAGTTAAATTGTGGATGTTGTGTGTAAATGGAAAGGTTGATGAATCTGGACAGATTCGTCTCCTAACATTTGGAGAGAATTCGAGTAGAAGGATGCGAGAATTAAGATCAAGTTTCTTATAGTAATTGTAGTTTTAGATGTTAGCTAACTAAGAAATTGGTCTTGCTGAATATGGAGCTGTAGAACCCCAGCTATGGGTCATCAACCGAGATTGGGTCTTGACAGACCCTGTAGGATAGTGTTTGTTGATGAGCAATTTTGACTATCTCAAAAGGCAGAACTGGGTTCTCCTTCCTTCAAAGAACTTGTAGCCTCATGTATTAGCTTTCCAACGAGACTAATCTCGCTTGAAACAGAGTTCTATAAGTCTAGATATAGTTAAAAATCTGATGAATGTTCAGACAGTAACAGTTCAATGTCTAGATAATAACAGTTGGACAGTAACAGTTCAATGTGTAAACAATAACAGTTCAAATGTCTAGACAGTAACAGTTCAAAGTGTATACAGTAACAGTTCAAATGTCTAAACAGTAACGGTTCAAAGTCAAACAGTAACGATTGGAAAAGTCAAACAGTAACAGTTGGAAAGGTCAAACAGTAACGGTTAGAAAAGTCAAACAGTAACGGTTGGAAAATTCAAACAGTAACGGTTCAAAGTCAAACAGTAACAGTTGGAAAAGTCAAATAGTAACGGTTCAAAGTCAGACAGTAACCGTTGGAAAAGTGAAACAGTAACGGTTGGAAAAGTCAAACAGTAAAAGTTCAAAGTCACACAGTAACGGTTGGAAAAGTCAAACAGTAACAGTTGGAAAAGTCAAACAATAACGGTTGGAAAAGTGAAACAGTAACAGCTCAAAGTTAGACAGTAACAATTGAAAATTGGACAGTAACAGCTCAAAGTTAGACAGTAACAATTGGAAATTGGACAGTAACAGCTCAAAGTTAGACAGTAACAGTAGACTTTCACATGAATACTATATAAAGGAATTGAGTCATACGAACACTTGCACATTGAGATACTAACTCTGAAAATATACATGATATATGTATGTATGTTATTATGAGGAAATAAACATGCATAAGAAAGTAACATATGAGTAATGGATGAATATGAATTCTCTATAATATTGGCCTAAAGGAATGATAACTACAGTTGGATAAAGGATGACAACATTAATGGGTGTAATGAGAAAAACATAAGATATAAAGAAAGAAATGATTGGAAGAAAGATTTATTAGCTATTGATATGATTATTATAAAACATATCCTTGAATGAAGAAAATTTATGAGATGAGTTTGTGACTGTAGGAAGGATCATCGGTGTGGTGCAACAGCAGCAACAGGGGAGCACAAGTAGAGCTTCTACTGTAGGTAGGTGACTTTCACCTTCCTTTTAAATAATGTTGAATAATGAAAATACTTTATCATGAATATTACTGTATTGTGTTAATTCAGATACCAGACTATCAAATGCTTAAATGTTAATAAATGAACGATTAGCTTCAGCTAAAGGCATCTGAAGAGATGACCTTGAACATTGAAATACCTTATCATGAACGTTGCCGTATTGTGTTAATTCAGATATCAGATTGCCAAATGCTTAAATGTTGACAAATGATTGATTAGCTTCGGCTAATGGCATTCGAAGGGATGACCGGGACAAATGATTGATTAGCTTCGGCTAATGGCATCCGAAGGGATGACCGGGACAAATGATTGATTAGTTTCGGCTAATGGCATCCGAATGGATGACCGGGAAAAACGAATGATTAGCTTCGGCTAATGGCATCTGAAGGGATGACCGGGACAAACGAATGATTAGCTTCGGCTAATGGCATCCGAAGGGATGACCGGGATAAACAATTGATTAGCTTTGGCGACAAACGATTGATTAGCTTCGGCTAATGGCATCCGAAGGGATGACCGGGACAAATGATTGATTAGCTTCGGCTAATGGCATCCAAAGGGATGACTGGGACAAATGATTGATTAGTTTCGGCTAATGGCATCTGAATGGATGACCGGGAAAAACGAATGATTAGCTTCGGCTAATGGCATCGGAAGGGATGACCGGGACAAACGAATGATTAGCTTCGGCTAATGGCATCCGAAGGGATGACCGGGACAAACAATTGATTAGCTTTGGCAAAAAACGATTGATTAGCTTCGGCTAATGGCATCCGAAGGGATGACTGGGACAAACAAATGATTAGCTTTGGCTAATGGCATCCTAAGGGATGACGGGGACAAACAATTGATTAGCTTCGGCAACAAACGATTGATTAGCTTCGGCTAATGGCATCCGAAGGGATGACCGGGACAAACGATTGATTAGCTTCGACTAATGGCATCCGAATGGATGACCAGGACAAATGAATGATTAGCTTTGGTTAATGGCATCTGAAGGGATGACCGGGACAAACGATTGATTAGCTTCAGCTAATAGCATCCGAATGGATGACCGGAATAAATGAACGATTAGCTTAGGCTCTTCGGCTAATAGCATTCGAATGGATGACCGGAATAAATGAACGATTAGCTTCGGCTAATGGCATCCAAAGGGATGACCAGGACAAACGGTTGATTAGTTTTGGCTGATGGAATTCGAAGGGGATGGCCGGGGTGAGTTAATAGTTAACCTCGACAAATGATGTCTTAAGAGAATGGCCGGATTTAAGATTATAGTTGATTGCAAGAATTAGTGTATATATATATACTGCAAGTTATGTATACCAAGAACATGAAGGAACTACAAATGTCACGCTTCAAACATGAGATAATGTTAATGCTTCATTAAACTGCTAGACCATTTTCTTATTGTTGTTATTATTATTATTAAGTAATTGCATTCTTGTAAATGTTTTATATTGCAGTAGGGACGTCATACCAACAAGATGCCTAGGAAACCCGATACATGGGAACCTACGTTTGCAAGGAATCATGTAGTTGCATTCTAAATCATGATGTATTTTATATGAATCAATGTAATGAATGTATAACTATATTTAGATCCTTTTAGATTAAATTCGTGATGACTATTTGTAGGATAGAATACAAACTCATGACTATGCATGTATATTTTAAATGCGAACTTCTAATCATGCAAACATAATATTATAAATTTATGTAAGTTTCACTTTTAAATGAAATGTTGATTGTTGTTGATGTATGGATTATATATTGATGATGTGAAGGGAACATGTTCGCCGATTACCGACACGATGTGTGTCAAGTACAAAAAAAAAAATTTACTGTTGTTTTGGGATTGTAAAAGCTGAGCTGTTACATATCTTCACTGCTTTGTCTGGATGATAATGAAAGCCTAAATATTACATGATCAATTCTAGCATCCATCTTCATTGCTTTGTCTAAATGATAATGAAAGCTTAAATGTCACATGATCAATACTAGCATCCATCTTCATTGCTTTGTCTGGATGATAATGAAAGCCTAAATGT
>Ga0325400_1007698_pt1 | contig 10299 bp, 3 predicted proteins | sample PopdelMetagenome_2_FD_205662 | JGI IMG/M metagenome (GOLD analysis project Ga0325400, IMG submission 205662) | Populus deltoides microbial communities from Bellville, Georgia, United States - Xylem-PdKOR-R1 | ecosystem: Host-associated > Plants > Phyllosphere > Stem > Wood/Secondary xylem...
GGACACTTTGATTGTTTGTTGGTTAGGATTAGTTATACGGCGGATCCGTTAATTAATCAACGTTAAGAAAAGATAAAATTTCAGAACATAAACTGCAATTTTCGTTTCAAGGATCGGTTCTAATTTCAGTTGGTGGATGTGTGCTTGCGACCAAGGTTTGTTTTCTTGATAAGTTTCGGTTTTAATTAATTTTGTTTGCTAGTTTAATTGCTACCATAGTTTAGATAATCACAAACCAAATCCCCCCAATTACATAACGTACAACATAAAAATCTGACTTGAAACTTCCTCGTGGGATCGACCCCTTACTTGCTCTATACTATCTTGTGTGTTGTGTTTGAAGCTAGGGTAATTAATTTGTGCGACCGCGACATCGCAACAATGATTCATATCCCCACCTATATATAAACATGTGGTTTACATTCTATCTACAATAATAATAATGAGGCCTAAATTCTTCATTCCAACAAACCAAATTATCAATGACAAACAAAATTGAAACAAAAGAAACTAACAATAACGAGACAATAATCTTCATTTCTAAAACTGCCAAATTAGACAAAACTTACACCAAAATGATAACCTGACATCTGACTACATCCAATGTGGTCAGTTTTGGCCATCTAACACCATAGAGGCGGTGGCACTACCTCAAAGTGGCCAATTCAACCAGCGTCTTTACTATAACAAAACTGACAGCCCATCATGGCTACTTTGAACCAACAGTTGGGATCCTTCCAGGTCGGACCAAGGGTCAAAATTTGACATAGATGGAGACCAAACATCCCTCTTTCACTCTTTATAAATAGATGTAGATTTCAGCCTGAGTGAGGAGAAATCAGGAGCCAAAGTTGAGAAAAAAACATATCTGCCCAACTTTTATATTAACATTAGAACGGTTAGGTTTTTAACCTGATAAGATAAGGATCTCCTTTTTGAGGATATGACTTTTTTTCAACCATAGATAGACTAATGATTAGAAAACACAACACCTTAATTGATATTAGACAATTAAACAATGCAGCTTACCTCAAGTAAGGAATATTAGAGGTGCTAATATCTTTTATTTACGCAATCAATCCCCTTTCCCAAACTCTAAGACTAATTAGGGTTCCTAGTGACCAAAATACTAGGTGGTGACTCTCATTCCTTTTTTCACTAATAAAAGACAAGAATTCCTCATCATTTCTTGTCCTTTCTTTCTTCCTTCATTCACGATTTAGGAGGTTGATCGTCGCGACGCCGCATACGTGCTACATACTCTTAACATAAACTAACAATACTTACAATAGGAGATGGTAATGATGGGTTACATATGTTTGTATCAATCTTTTTTTTTATGAAAGACAATTTTTATTAATCATCTAATTTAGCTATAAAAAACATGACTAAATAGGAGAACTAACAAAGAAATATACCAGAAAAAAATAAAATATATAAAGGACCATGCAAACTTAAACTACCTTTCCTGTTTACTTAATATAGTAGACAATTCAAGTAAAATATAAATCTATGAAAGAAGATTATAATTATGCAACCAAATCAGATTCTTTATGAACTCCCTATTTGGCCAAATTATTCACTACATGGTTACTTTTTCTACGAATATGATTAAAACTCACAATATAAAGCCTAGGACAAGAACTGGAGATGTCATTGAAATGACAATATAACAGCATGACCTCTTGACATTGCTTCCTCTTATCCAAGTAATTACATATGAATCGAACTCCATAATCCAATCAGAAGCATAACATCAGTTAGTACTCAAAAGAAGAGCTTATGAAGAATTGGAGATGTCATTGAAATCACCCTATAACTGCCACGATCTCATGACATTGCTCACTTTTATCCAAGTAATTGCATTATATGAATCGAACTCCATAATCCAATCAAATGCATTACATCAATCAATACTCAAAAGAAGAGCTTACGAATTAGCAAAACCTTAGCTTCATTTGATTCCCTAATACCCGTGTAACAAGAAAAGATACAAAGAAATCCTCTTATCCAAGTAATTGCATTATATTAATCGGACTCTATAATCCAACTTCATTGGATTCCCTAATACCCGTGATACAACAAAAGACACAAAGAAATCCTCTTATCTAAGTAATTGCATTATATGAATCGAATTTTACAATCCAACCCTTAGAGGATGCATAACAACAAATACTCAAAAGAAGAGCTTAGGAATTGCCAAAATCTTAGTTTCATTGGATTCCTTAATACTCGTGCAACAATAAAAAATACAAAGAAATTTTTCTTCATGGTCCTATAAAACACTCTCAATTCTTAAGGGTCTACGCTTGCCATTTGTAGATACATTTTATACTCCATGTCGCACATGTGCGGCGTCATGGTGATATTCCATTTCATGTAAGTATTTGGAAATCGAGAAATATGGGGAGACAAGGAATTCTTGTCTTTTATCAGTTGAAAGCAGGAATGAGAGTCGCCACCTGGTATTTTGGTCACCAGGAGCCCTAACTAGTCTTAAAGATCGGGCACAGGGACTGGTTGCGTAAAGGGAAGGTATTAGCACCCCAAATATGCCTTACCTAAGGTAAGCTACATTGTTTAATTATCTGATATATGCTAAGGTCTAATTATTGGTGATGCAATCCAACCATCAAAGGATCTATTGGAGGTTCCAGTTGGTCCAGTTACTAGGCTTAGGGCTAAAATGTCCAAAGAAGCTTTCAATGGACTTCTTCAAGAGACATAGGCTAAGGTGGACTTCAAGAGGATTTGTAATAATAAAAAGCAAGCCTTGATTAATCTGATTCATGTTCAAGAGGGGCTTGGTGGTGGAATCAATACCATTACACAAGGATTGGGAGAAGAAGACTAGATTCAGATAGTTTGATGTTTCGTTACTATTTTGGTCATAACTGGAGCTACAGATCGCATTTTGATGTGATTCAAGTTGGGATGGAAACTAAACTTTCATACCTTTCCAAAGGTATATGGAACACTTTCTAATTCATTAAGACTAAAGTGAATCATCCGTTTTAATTTGGGCTTTTGCTCCTGCCAAACAGAATGCGGAAACAACGAACTTCTCTTATTTAATTAGTTAGGCTACCAAACTTTATTTATTTTGAGAGGAGACATTTTATTTGGGTCTTAGACTTGTTTATTTTAATTAGTTTGGGCTAGTTTTAGCTTGGGTTGATTGTTATTTACATTGGGCTTCTGTAAGACCCATTAGGGAAACTAGGGTTTTGGCTTGGAGTTTAAATACTCTTTAGGAATAATTTGAGGGCGTACTTTTAATGATATTTTCAGCATTGTAGCCAACTTTTTGGTTGCTCAATCTTGGTTCTTGATTGAACTTTCAACTTTTCAAACAATTGACCATTCTTTGTTGTGAATTTATACTTTCTTTGCTCATCTCCAGGTGTAGGCGTTGTGATCGAGTTGGTTTATAGTCTTTGTTGTTGACGGTGGCTCAAGGTAGCTGTGTTGCGGGCTGCAGACGGTGGTGTTGCGGTGGTTCTTCTGGTGAATAAGGCAGTTGTGCACAGAGAGCGTCGGTCGGTGATTCCTTCTCTTCGTCTCTGTGTACTTTCCTTTTCTATTCTTTCTCTTCTCCTGTGTCTCTGTTTCTTTATTTTTTCTTGGTTTGTTTTGTGCTTTTTCTTCCCTAGTTCTCTCTGTTTGAGTCTCTCTCTTTTCTTAACCCTCGCAGTCTCTATCTTTCATCTATTTTTTTTTTCCCTGTTCCCTCTCCCTTTTCTTCCTCTCCTTTAATGTTCCTTTCGGGTGGTATTTATAGGGGCAAAGGGAAGCGAGGTCGACCCTACCTTTATCCCACCATGGCGTATGAGGAGCGAGGTCGACCCTAACTCTGTCCCACCATGGCGTATGAGGAGCGAGGCCACCCTACTCTACCCTGACACCGGGCAAGGTGGCCAATGGGAAGCCGCTTGCAAGGCACGGCTCCCCTGGTTTCTCATCATCCCCTGGTTTTTCATCATGAGGGGGCATGGGTTGCGTTAGGTTTTTGGTTTTAATAGTGCTTGGGCAAGTGGGGGGAGAGAGAGAGAGGCAGAGAGAAACAAAAAGCTTATCTTCCCCTATTGCACGTCCAAGGGGAGAAGAAGAAGAACAGTGCCGCTTAAAACAACACTATTTTGTTTCTTTCTTTTTTTAGAACATGAAACGGTGTCATTTTAGACAAAACATGTTATTTCATGTAAATGAAAATGGCACCATCAACTTCAAAATCAATCCTCAATTCGTGAATTGTTCAATCAAGTCCTCAATTGCAATTTTGATTTTAAGAATCAATTCAATTGCATCCCTACCAAATTCAATCGCCGGCCATAAAGTTGGCCGCCTTTTTCACTTTAGTCCTTGGTTTTGAATTTGTGCATTTTGACCCTCAATTGATCAATAAACTTTCAATTTCTTCAATTTAGCTCTTGATTCAATCAATTACAACCCCTCTATTTACGCGTCTTTTCTAGTTTGGTCTTTAGTTTTGGATTTCTTCAATCAAGTCCCTAACTAGCCATCAGATTTCAATATCCATGCAATTATTCTCCTGATTTGACCAAATCAACTCTTAAAAGTTGTAATTTGACCCCTGAACTTTAATTCTTTTCAATTAAAACCCAAATTGACTCAAATTTTCTTGCAATCAAACCCATCATAAATTCAATTAAACCTTCAATAAAATTTATTTGAGTCCCTAAACATCTGATTTTGGACTTTTCTTCCTCTAATTAAATTTTCCTTGTCAACAGAGCTCTCATCAGTCAATAATATACTGTTAAATTTTAATCTTTGTATTTAAACCTCCTCGACCAAATTTTGACCATTTTTCCAAAACTAGATTCAAGATTATTGCCAATCTTATTTATAATTCTACTCAATCAAGCTTGAAAAGCCCCATCTATAAGCTAACTTTTCTTAACATTATACGTGCATTTGGATTGTGACTACCTTATTGATAGCATTTCAAACCGGGAAGCCGCCTACGTTTGAATTTTCATGAACCACTCCATATTGATAGCATGCTTCTCTCTCTCTTTCTCTATCAATCTATTTATCTATCTCAAATGCTTATTGTGTTTGAATCAATTCTACAAGTGGTCGAAATGAAAGAGATTTCCTCACTTTTATACGGTACATTAGAAAATAAAAAATTTAGAAATAATTCAATCATTGAAATTTTGAAAGTTTATAAGAAATTAAGAAATTAAGAAATAACAGAACCACAGTGTGTGAGTTTTCTTTCTTTGCTTGCATACTCCTACAAGAATAACAACACATCAACTATTTATATATATTGGTAAATAGCTACTTAAAAAACATATAAAGATTATGCGTGCTAATCTCCAATAATTATGTTCTTCACTTGTTATACGGATCAATATCACTTGCAAAATTATGTTCATCAATTATTATATTCATGAATATCACTTTGCAAGACAATCTAATCAAAACATTTATCAACAAAAAAATATGGCAGATATTTAAACATGCCAAATGTTCTCATAGGAAAAAGTTAATATTTATTGTTATTACGAAAATCACGAAATCCTTAGTTGTTGTTATTTTAGTCGTAAGCAGTCACAAGTAATGGTTTCTTTAAAAATTAAACCGTTTATTTCTTCAACTGCTTGGATAATTTGTGGACAGCTTTTAATTTAACACATCTTAGTTTGATTGGGTCGAATTGAGAAATCTTTGTAAATAAATGGTTAAATCTGATCAAATTGTTTCATGAAGGCTCTCATCTGTCGAATTAATTCAAATATAATTCTGCCTTATCTGCTATTTCATGCCTCTAATTTCCCATTGAAGCCTCTAATTCAAATCAATGAATACCAATGATAAAAACAAAAATTGATCGATTTCTAAGTCTATGATTCATACCCCCACCTATATATAAACATGTGGTTTACATTCTATCTTTTCGAAAATCAGATTCAAGATTATTGCCAAACACTGTACAAGGTTTAGTCTTATTTATAATTCTACTCAATCAAAAATTGATCGATTTCTAAGTCTATGATTCATACCCCTACCTTTATAGAAACATGTGTTTTACATTCTATCTTTTCGAAAATCAGATTCAAGATTATTGCCAAACACTGTACAAGGTTCAGTCTTATTTATAATTCTACTCAATCAAAAGTTTTGATCATGGCCATCTAGCTATAAGCTAGCTTTTCTTAGGATTTGGATTGTGACTACCTTATAGATACATTTCAAACAGGGAAGCCGCCTACGTTTGAATTTTCATGAACCACTCCATTTTGATAGCATGCTTCTCTCTCTCTTTCTCTATCTATCTATCTATCTCAAATGCTTATTGTGTTTGAATCAATTCTACAGGCGGTCGATATGAAAGAGATTTCCTCACTTTTATACGGTACATTAGAAAATTAAAAATTTAGAAATAATTCAAAACATAAAAAAATTCAATCATTGAAATTTTGAAAGTATTTAAGAAATTAAGAAATAAAAAATAAATAAACTGGGAAATTTCGAAATTGCTCTTAATTTGTTTTATAGCTCAAGCCAAGGCAATTAAGGAAGCCTAAACAAAAGATTCAAAATTTCTCTCCAAGCTTTAATGTTTTGGAAAATATGATTGTGGGGATGGAAATTTCATTATTTTAGACTAAATTATTTTTATTTAATTGATAAGATTTTCAAAATTTTTTTAAGTAGAAAATAAACTTATTAGGATATTCGGTTTATTAGGATTTTATTTTTAGTCGATTAAGTTTTTCTACTTAAGTATATAAAAGATTTTCAATTTGAAATATATTATTCTATATTCGAAAATCTAGGGAATACTTATATTAAGTTGTGAAAGCATTGATGAGGGAAAAATTATATTAAATTATCGATAGTTTGATAATCTTGCCTCCATTAGTTTGACAATAAGGATTAGTTCTGAAACAATGGCAGAGTAGGGGAGAAAACATGAGAGGCTTGCAGTCTTGGAGCTAGAAGGATTTGTTTAGCAGTGTCTCATCATTCATGTGTCATTCTTCTCATCTCTTCATCCATAACAATTCTTTATTTTACATACTTTATTGTTTTTTTTAAACACAATAAGATCACATGTAGCAAGGTCAAAATATAATGTTACATCATCATCAATGGGATTAGTTACCTCATATGAGTCATTAAGGAGTGTCATTACTCGAGCTTTCACTATAAGAAGATGAAGAAGGAGAAATTAATTGAGCTCATTGGAGTTTGTGAAGGTATAACTATATGTTTTTTATGATCTTCATATATTACCTCAATTTTATCAATAATCGGCAAGAATTCATATTTTTCATCATCATTTACCTTCCAATCCTATGCTTTTTATTTATTGAACTCAACATCTCTACTAATCATCATATTTCTTTCATCAGGGTAGTGAAGCTTATATCATTTGGATTTTTTTTATCATAGCCCACAAAGATAATTTTTTTACTCTTGTCATCTAGCTTGGTCCCTACTTGATCATCTACATCTACATAGCTAATGCTCCCAAAAACTTTCAGGTGAGAAACATTTGGCTTTCTTCCACTCCATGCTTCTTGTGGAGTCATTTCATTCAAGTTTTTAGTGGGACATCTATTTGACAAGTAGATAGCACAATCAACAGTTTCAGCCCAAAACTCTTTAGGCATCTTCTTTGTTTTGAGTAAGCTTTTTGTCACGTTAAGGATGCTTTTATTCTTTCTCTTTACCATACCATTTTGTTGTAGGGATCTAAGCACCATTACGAGTCTTTTTATACCATAATCTCCACAAAACTCATTAAAATTATTAGAACAAAATTCATCCCGTTATACATCCTAAGTGATTTTATAGAATAACCATTTTTTTTCCAACTAATGTCTGAAACTTCTTAAAATAGCTAAGCATATCAGACATTTCTTTTAAGAAGTATACCCAAGTTTTTTTACTATAATCATTAATAAAAATAGAAAATGCAGATTTGTACCAAACAAACATGGTTTAATAGGACCACAAACATCGACATGTATTTCTTGTAGGGGTTGACTTGCTTTTGATATAGATTCATTCAGAAAGCTCTTACAAAATTGTTTGCCAACTAAACATCCTTCATGCAACTATTTTGGATGTATAATGGATGGTAGACCCTTCAACATCTCCTTTTGTGCCATCATCTTTAAGCTATCAAAGTTTACATGCCTAAGTCTCATATGTCAAAGCCAAGTCTCATCATTCACACATGTATCTAGGCATTTAGGCACATAAATCTCTATGTTTAGCAATAACATTTTATTCTTTGTCATTGCTACCTTTGCAATCTTAGATCCTTTAGTGTCAAGTAAAGTTGAAGTATGATCTTTTATTTTAATCTCATGCTCCTCCAACAGTTGTCTAAAGCTCAATATGTTGATTTTTATTGTTGGTATATAATATACATCACCAATAAATTGATGACACTATAAGATTTCACAGTTTTATCGACGGAAATATTTTGTCGGTTTGTGATTCAAAGTTCATCGGTAATTTTTTTACTAACGACATCCCCGACAGAAAACATTCGTCGACTTTCCTTTCGTCAGTAATACCTCATTCTATCGCTAAATCAGTTGGTAAAAAAAATTGCCGATAGTTTTGCAGACGAAAATTGCGCGCCAAAAAAAATAAAATTCCCGCTTGAAATATACCGATGAATATATTCCGTTAGTGAGTGTGTGAAATATCAACAGAGTATTTACATCGGTCAGGTCGTTGGTGATTGTGAAATTTGCACCAAGCTACTGCAAAATGCCGACGGATTAATTCCGTCTGTAAATTCGTCGTTAAGATGTCTAATGCCGACGGATACAGTCCGTCGATAAAACCCTCTGTGATTATTTTTAAATATGTTTTTTAAAAATTATTTAGAATTAATAATATAAAATTATATAAATTAACAGTAAAAAAAACCAATTATGCAAATAAAATTTTTATTAAACATCAAAAACAAAAAAAAAGTTAAATAATATTCATTACAAACTAAATGTGTTTCAAAAAAAGTATTAAATTAACTATTAAAGTTAAATAATATTCATTACAAATTAACACTTTGTGATGCCAAAAAGGAGGAGGCGCACATGTATCACCACTTTGTGATGCCATGTTCAGGACCATTTGGCGAAGCTGTTCATGATTCGCTTTGAGTTGTGTATACTCCGCCGTTAGGTGATCGTATTTTTTGGTGAGCTGAGCCGTGTGTTGCTGCAAGGTCACAAACTCCTTAGACTAGGTGCTCGATACTGATTGGGAACTCTCAACGGTTGAGACACTATGGGCCCCCCGCAAGTTCTCAGTCGTAGTGTTGGAGAGCCCGTACACTCAATTTTTATCAGGTCCACCGGACGATCCAACCTCCATCCACAAATCTGAATCGAAGTCCGGATGGGTTGAAGGATCATCTCTATATCTCTCCCTCAACCGGCTATTATAGGTCTCCTGAAAATGAAAAAAGTAATCATCATATTCAATTCAATAAAAATAATAACTTACGAAATAAAATGGTTGAACAAACATACCACAAAGTGTTGAGCACGGTTGTCAACGAACTGTTGCGCCCACTTTTGGTGGTTTTGACTCCGCACGTGCGTCTCAACAAATAGCTCCATTGGGCTCGGCTCACGTCCAAGAGATGTAGCCTATAATGAAAAAAATTAATTAACAACAAATTAATCTAACGATATATTTCTTTTAAATTAATCTTACCATCCATTTCGCATGTCCAACAAACGGAACGGAGCTGCCAGTGTGCGTTGTCACCGAGCCATGAATTGGCCAATTCCGGTTGCCAGCACCGGATTGTGAGCATCGTGTGAACCGCTCAGATGTCACGTGCTCAAGATAGTGCAACCATATATCTTCTGGGATGTATATCGCTTTGAAATCCCTCCAAATCGCCACGTCGTTCCAGCTTTGGAGACCCCTATCTCTCACGATTTTTTTTGCCTTTTTTTGTGATTCATACCAAAAATCACGCAACCTACTTCCATAGCGAGAAATTAGAAGTTGAAACATAAATTTTTTTATAAAAAAATCATGTATTGTTTTCGATGTTACCTAGTTGCCGCGTGATTTTCCCACACCCTCCTCACAACTTTGTCATGCGCCCTGTCCTAGATGAATTTGTGCTGTGTATAAATAATTAGGTAAATAAAAATAATAATTTATTTACAATTATATTAATAAATTATTAGAAATAAGCTGGAAATTAGAAATTAACACCAACCTCAAATCTGTCAAACCATGCATCGATTTGAGGTATCCATTTAGGTTGTCTGGATACAT
>Ga0325400_1007703_pt1 | contig 10296 bp, 4 predicted proteins | sample PopdelMetagenome_2_FD_205662 | JGI IMG/M metagenome (GOLD analysis project Ga0325400, IMG submission 205662) | Populus deltoides microbial communities from Bellville, Georgia, United States - Xylem-PdKOR-R1 | ecosystem: Host-associated > Plants > Phyllosphere > Stem > Wood/Secondary xylem...
AAGCGAACTAATTTAAACCTGCATGAAAGCGAAAGTTACGGTTCAGGAAGGCTTCAGGATTTGTTTTTTCAGGAAAACCAAAATCAGGCAGAATAGTCGACAATTCGGGCTGGCTCGTAAGCAGCGCGAATACCTATTGCCGACTTATTGATTCCGTAAAAGTCAGGTATACCGTTTGCGCAATAGGTGGAGCATATGCACATTGATCGCCCACTGGTCTGCTATCGGTTGCCGGGTGTACGGTAAAGTAGGCATGTAATTGGGCGGGCCAAATTCGGTTAGGATTGTCAACGATTCGCCCTTTGTTTTCTTTAACTGCACAACTTTATCCCACCAGGCAAAGTGCGCGGTAACGGCGTCCACCCATTCCGGTGCCCGCGGGTCATTCACCTGAGGCCCCTGGGCGTGACCGATCCGGGCGTGGATGTGATCGACCCGGGTCAGGGCCAGGTCGACCGTAGTGGGTTGATCCTGCAACAAACTCTCGCTTACATTGCACCAGTGCGAAATATCCAGCGTAAGGCGCAAGTTGGGGATCCGCTCGATGTACTGTTTCGCCACGGGAGCCGCGAACAACAGGCGTGACCGGTGGGTCTCGTGACAAATCCGGATGCCGGTTTTTTTGGACAAGGCTACCGTGTGGTCGATGAACGCCTTATTCTCGTCAAAGCTGAAGTAGTCTTTCCCCGAATGGCAGTTGATGTATAAGGGTCTGACCGCCGTGTTTTCGGCGGCTGCGTTAATCATGGTTTTGAAGTACTCAAAATTTTCCCGCCAGCTGATCTGGTTGGCACCGCACAGAAACCCCACCGCCAGATTGTATTTCTTCAGCAAGGCAAACAGGGCCTCCTGAGCCTCTTTTTTCATGGGCCACCAGATCTCAATCCCATCGTAACCTTCCGCCTTTGCTTTCGCACAGTAGGCATCCAGGGTACCGGGAAAACCCCAATCGGTTGCCATAATTTTCAAGCTAAAGGAATCATTCATTGGATAGGCGGCTGGGTGACTGGCCGCAAAGACATCCAGCGACGATAACATGAAAGCCGTGGCGGTCGTTTGAATGAATTTTCTTCTGTGGATACTCATGGATGCGCTTAGCAAAAACCTGATTAGTAATGATCCAGTCCGGTTGGGGCGATTCAGTAAACGGTTTAACTGGTACCTAATTTAACGGGGATGCCAGTAATGATAGCGAGCTTCTGTTGCTTTCGCTGCAGGGCGGCTATACCGGCGGGGGTTACTGCCGTCTGCCACAGGTACAATCGGCGCAGGTGGGTAACCCTGGCCAATTGCAGAACGCCCTTGTCGGTAACGGGATTGCCGTAGAGGTTGAGGTATTCCAGGAAAGACAGCTTAAGCAAGTGCCCCAGGTCTGCGTCCGAAAGCTGGGTGTTCTCCAGGTGCAGGCGGGTCAGATTCTCAAATCGGCCAATACCGGCCAGTAAGCTGTCCGATACCGGGATACCGTTCAGGTCCAGCGCAACGAGTTGCTGGGCCAGGGGGATTAGGGCCGACAGATCCCTGGGTGCCGGGGCGCCCGTCTTTTTTTGGACCCGCAGAAAAGGCTGGTCTTTGGCCAGCGGCAGGACCAGAAAACCCGCGCGGTCAGCCGCCCGGAGAGCCTCGCGGGAAGCCGGATTTATCTTTTTGGCGAATACCGGATTAACCCAGTCCTTGCCGCCGGCTCGACTCGCCAGGGCGGCTTTGATGGTCGGGGTCTGGGCCAGTTCCTTCACTTTTTTGTCGGCCGTCGCACCGCCCTGATTTATCCACCAGGCAATTAACTGCAACTCGGATTCGGTAAGCGGGTCCTTGCCTTTGGGCGGCATCGCCCGTTTGTTTTCCGGCGGCAGTACTAACCGCTTGTATAGTTCACTTTGGTCGGGTTGACCAGCGTGGACCACCGCACCCATTTTGCCGCCCGCCATCAACCCGGTGAACTCATCCAGTCGTAAATCCCCTTTCTTTTTGGCTGGGTTATGGCAGCTAACGCAGCGGCTGTCCCATATAGGCTGAACAATATCCGTGTACACGACCGCTTCCGGCAGATCCGCAAGAGGCTTGGGCTGCTGTTTCCGGCTGGCTGATCCGCTGGTAAAAGAGTCTGCGGAGGAGGGGAAGTAGGCGGTTAAGTAATCAGCTCCGTGGGTAAGAGAACCCCCGTAATGACCCGCTCCAGCCATTAAAACAACCGCCAGTGTCAAGGTTATTTCATAAACCCAGCTCTGTAACCGGGAAGAGTGCCCCAATAACCGAATTTTGAGCAACAAGGCCAGAACAGCGGCTCCTGTCATGCCCAGGCCCATCCACTGATGTCTCGCCAGAAGCGTTTCATCGTAACCACCACCCAACGAAAGCAGGTACCCCAAGCCGGCCGCCAGCCCGGAACTCAGGACGCTTAAAACCAGGATAAAGACTACCGCCTGTTGATAGCCTTTAAAGCGCGGCCAGCGGGAAATTATTTCCAGCAGAAAGGCAATCAGCAGAAAACCGATTGGCAGGTGTACCAGTAAAGGGTGAAAACGCCCCAGAAACAGGATAATCTCCGGTGGGTCAGCCGTGTCGAACATAAAAAGCAAAACGAGATTAAATGACCGTGTCGGAATAGGATAACCAGATAGCGAAATACTGCCTTTCTAGTTAGGCACTCAGGCAATCACTTCTTTAACGACCTTTCCATGCACGTCGGTCAGGCGGAAATTGCGGCCCTGAAAGGCATACGTTAATCGCTCGTGATTCATGCCCAACTGGTTCAGGATGGTCGCCTGAAGGTCATAAACGCTGGTGCGCCCGTTAATGCCGTAATAGCCGATCTCGTCGGTTTCCCCGTGCGTGTAGCCCCCTTTGATACCGCCCCCGGCCATCCAGACCGTAAACGCATCCGTGTGGTGATCCCGGCCTTTGAACGCCATCTCTTTGCCCTCCCGGTTTTCCTGCATGGGCGTACGACCGAACTCAGCACCCCACACGACCAGGGTTTCGTCCAGCAACCCCCGCATCTTCAGGTCCTGCAACAGGGCGGCCACGGGTTTGTCAATCGCGTGACATAAATCGCCGAAGCCTTTGTCCAGTGCGTTGTTGGGGTCATTGCCGTGCGAATCCCAGCCCCAGTCGAAGAGTTGCACAAAACGAACGCCTTTCTCGACCAGCCGCCGGGCCAGCAGACAGTTGTTGGCAAAAGACGCCTGACCGGGCTGGGTGCCGTACAGCTCGTGAATGTAAGCGGGCTCTTTAGTAATGTCCATGACCTCCGGGACCGACACCTGCATTTTAAACGCCATTTCGTATTGCGAAATCCGGGAGATGGTTTCGGGGTCTTTCATCTCCTCATAATGCAACTGATTCACCGCGTTGATGGCCTTGATGGACTGCTGACGTAAATCACGGCTCATCCCCGCCGGATCCCCGACGTACAGGACGGGTTCGCCATGCTGCCGACATTCCACCCCCTGGTAAACTGTGGGCAAGAAGCCGCTCCCGTAACCCGCCTTACCGGCGTCGGGAGCTTTGCCGCCCGAAAGAAGCACCATGAAACCCGGCAGGTTCTCATTTTCCGATCCCAGACCATAGGTGGCCCAGGCTCCAATGCTGGGTTTGCCCAGGCGCGCACTGCCCGTCTGCATCAGTAGCTGCGCGGGCGCGTGGTTGAACTGGTCGGTGTGCATGGCTTTGAGAAACGAAACCTCGTCAACGACCTTACTGAATTCGGGTAAATGATGCGAGACCCAGGCACCCGACTGCCCGTATTGCTGGAATTTTGCCTGCGGCCCCAGCATTTTGGGGACGCCCTTTATAAAGGCAAATTTCTTCCCTTCCAGCAGCGAAGGCGGGCAATCCAGGCCGTTAAGCTTTTGCAAAGCCGGTTTGTAATCGAACAACTCCAATTGGGAAGGCGCCCCTGCCATGTGCAGGAAAATAACGGACTTGGCTTTGGCCGGAAAATGCGGCTCCAGCGGCAAAAATGGTTTGCTCAGATCACGGACTAACCCAGCCGCCGGCGTGGTTATCTCCGAACCGGATTTCAACCAGCTACAACCCGTCAACGAAGCTAGAGCGGCCGCGCCCAGGCCGGTGGTGCATTTCCAGAGAAAATGCCGGCGGGTCTGGTATTCCGCCTGCCGCATTTGTGCTTCTTCAAATAGCGTCATGATATCTGCCAGTGTTAATTTCGTTTGACTTCTTTACGGCCCCCTGATCTAGTCTCAACTCATTCTTTCATCACAAATTCATCCAGATTCAGAATGGCGTTGGCTACCAGCGTTAGCGCAGCCAGTTGCCGCGGGTTTTTCGTTTTGGAACCCGTTTCCTGACCCAGAAACTGGCTCACCTGCCGGGCATTCTGCCCATAATAAGCATCGGCCTGCTGGTAAAAAGCGGTCAGTAGTTTTAGCTTCTTCGCCGGAATAGGGCGGAAAAGAGCCGACTCGTAACCGGCGGCAATCTGTTGCTCGGGCCCGTCGGCGGCCAGCTGCATTTTTTTAGCTAACCCCTTGGCGGCCATAAGGTAAACAGTGTCATTCAGCGTTACCAGAGCCTGCAACGGCGTGTTAGTCCGGACGCGCCGGGACACGCAGATCTCGCGACCGGCAGCGTCGAAGGTCAGCAGCGACGGGTAGGGACTGGACCGGCGCCAGAACGTATAAATGGCCCGCCGGAACGCATCTTCGCCGGGACTGGTTTCCCATTTCATGTTGCTGTACACGACCTTCCATACGCCTTCCGGCTGCATGGGCATGACGCCCTTGCCGTACATTTTACGGCTCAGCAGACCGCCAACCGATAACGCCTGATCCCGAACCTGCTCCGCCGTAAGCCGGAAACGGGGCCCCCGGGCCAGCAGTCGGTTGGCCGGGTCTTTTTCGATGAGCGCCGGCGTGGCAACCGACGACTGGCGGTAGGTATGGGACATCACCAGCAGTTTCAGTAGCTTTTTTACCCGCCACCCCTGCTGGCGCTGAAAGTTCATGGCGAGCCAATCCAGCAGTTCCGGGTGTGAAGGTTGGGCGCCCTGCGAGCCGAAGTCCTCCATGCTTTCGACTAGACCGTAGCCGAACAACTGCTCCCAGAAACGATTCACCGTTACGCGGGCCGTCAGGGGGTTGTCCGGGCTCACCAGCCATTGCGCCAGACCAAGCCGGTTTTTGGGGTAAGCCGCAAAAGCGGGCAGTATGCTGGGCGTTCCGGGCTGGACTTCTTTTCCTTTCGTCAGCCAGTTTCCCCGCGTAAACATTTGGGTACGGCGCCTGAATTCGGCGGGGTTTTCCTGCATAATGGGCGTCTTCTCAACCTCGGTATTCAGCAGCTGCCGGAGCGTTTCTTTAGCCCTGGCGTACCCGGGCGTTCCAGCGTCCCGGAGCAAATCCGTGAACAAAATCCAGTCAATCTGGAAAACATAATCTTGGGGATTTTTCAGGCCCGCGTTCTGGAAAACGAAATAGAGATCGTGCTTACCGCTGGTTGGTTTGATGGGAATAATTTCCCGTTTTGCCGGTTGTTTGTCGGAAGGGGTTGCCCCGTATTCGCCCAGTACTTCCCCGTCTACCTGATCTTTACGGATTGTGAGGGTTCCGCCTTTCCGAATCGACAGATTCAGAATCAAGTTTGCCTTGCCGGTTAAATCAATGCCTTTCAGACGGGCAGAACCGTTGTGTCCACCTCCCAAATATTTACCGTCGATCAGGGCGGCATTGGTTAACTGGTCAAACGTGTGGGGGTGTATCTTCGGCTCACCAATCCGGACCAGGCTTTCCAGTTGAGTAAGCTCCTGTTGCTGTTTCGTGGAAGACGGTTCCTGTTTCAACCAGTCTTTAAGCCCAGCTATCTTAAGCTCATCGGCCGGATCAAAATGCACCAGCGTAGGGGCCTCGCCGGGCACATCTTCGTCGCGGGTGTTGTTGAAGAAGGCCATCGACTGGTAAAACTCCTCGTGTTTGATGGGATCATAGGGGTGGCTGTGGCACTGAACGCAACCCATTGTGGTGCCCTGCCACACCTCCCACGTATTGCTTACCCGGTCCAGTAGGGCGGCCGTCCGGAACTCCTCGTCGTCGGTGCCTCCCTCGTCATTGTTGGCCGTGTTGCGGTGGTAGGCGGTGGCAATCAGTTGTTCCTCCGTCGGGTGGGGCAGCAGATCGCCCGCCAGTTGTTCCAGGGTAAACTGGCTGAACGGCTTATCCTGGTTGAACGATTTAATGACGTAATCCCGGTAACGCCACACATTTCGGTACTGATCTTTTTCGTAGCCTTTGGTGTCTGAGTAGCGGGCCATATCCAGCCACATCGCAGCCCAGCGTTCACCGAATTGCGGGGACGCCAGTAACTGGTCTACCTGCTTTTCGTAGGCCCTGGGCGATAGATCGTTCGTGAAAGCCTGCACCTCCTCTGTTGTCGGCGGTAGTCCGGTCAGGTCCAGGCTAAGCCGGCGGAGCAAAACGGGCCTGGGCGCTTCGGGTGCTGGTTTGAGGCCCTGCGACTGTAGTTTGGCCCAGATAAAATTGTCGACTGGATTGATCGCTTTTCCGGATGTGTCCGCGGGAATCTGGGGCTGCCGGGGGGCCACATAAGCCCAGTGTTCAGACCAGTTAGCGCCTTCTTTGATCCATTCTTTTAGTTTAGCAATTTCCTCGGCAGACAACGGTTGTCCGTGGTAGGGCATCCGTTCTTCGACATCCTCGGTGGTCAGGCGCCTGATGAATTCACTATCGTCGGGGTCGCCGGGAATAATGGCGGGCTTGCCGGAGTCGGTTTTGCGCAGGGCATCCTCCCGGGAAAACAAGCTAAAACCGGCGCTTTCTTTCACCCCGCCGTGGCACGAAATGCACTTGGTATTCAGGATCGGTCGGATATCCGCGTTGAAATCGACCGGGTCTGAAGCGTGCCAGTTCCAGCTGGTATAAACCAGAATGGCTACCAGGATGACCGATAAAGATGTATAAAAATACTTACCGAGCATTGTTTACAAAATTAGGGTTACACGAACAAAGCAGTAACCGGTCAGTGGCTGTGCGACCGCCCCATGCTGGACAACCCGCCTGTTCGCTTAGGCAACCTAAAAATTGGGGGTCCACAAGGCATTCCTGCTTCGTCTTGGTTATACAATACTGCTACTTCCTATTATACAAAAATAAGGCCTGGTAAGGCCCAGAAACAATAGATGACGATGCGGAAAACATGGATTATTCTATTATCCAATGCGCAATCTTGAATCAATTCTCCAATCCTCGTAGAGCGCCCTTATTTTAGTCCGCTGCCTTTATTGCGATGGTTAAGCCATTAAGCCAAAAACCCGTTGGCTTACCAGCAAAAGCCTGAATCAGAGCGCAGTTACTCTTTTGGTGAAGTCCGGAACAGGCGGAGTGGCCCTCTATTGGCCGCAACCACATACAGCCGGTTGCCGGGGCGATTCAATCCCACGATACTCTTGCAGTCTCCATCCGCCAGAAAACCACTTTGGGGAAAAAGCAGTGGTTGGAACTTGCCCTTTCCATCGCCTTTTAAAACCAGCCCCGTCAGAGCGTCGTACTGACCCGCCACCGACTCCGCATCGTAGGCGTTGCCCACCGCCACCACATCCAGGTGCCCGTCCTGATCAATGTCATCCACCAGCAGACTTTGGATGGGTCCCCATTGGGCCAGACCAGGTAGGGGTTTTAGCCGGAAACCACCGCCCGTGTTTTCGAGGAAAATGCTTTGCTGCCAGCAGGCCCGCAGAACGGTGCTGCTGTTCTGTTTGTCGGCAGGGAGCAGGTCCGCCAGGGTGGCTTTGGCGTAGAGGGCGTAATTGGTAAACTGCTTTTTGATGCCCGGCCATTGACGCCCTAGCTCGTCGCGCGAAGCAATGGGGTATTCAGCACCCTGCAGGTAATACGTAGCGATGGCATCCAGCCGACCGTTCCCGTCATAATCGCCCGCGTAGACGCGCATCGGCTGACTAGGCGACACCCGGTAGCGGCTGTTCAGCCCTAGATTACCAATGACAAAATCAGGATCACCGTCGTGGTCAAAGTCACCGGAACGGATGCAGTTCCAGAAGCCTTCCGAACCTTCCAGGGCCTTCAGGGAGAGTGGGGTTAGCTTCCCCCGGTTGTTTTTAAACACCGTAATTGGCATCATTTCGCCAACGACCAGCAGATCCGGCCAGGAGTCCCGATCCAGGTCCGCCCAAACCGCATCAGTCACCATTCCCGCACCGCGCAGGGCCGGGGCCAGTTCGTCGGTAGCGTCCCGAAAACGCCCTTTGTCGTTGATGAGCAAGTAACTTTGGCCCGGCATCGGGTAGGACAGGGCCCGCAGCCGTCCACCCCGGAACAGATCGAGATCGCCGTCGTGGTCAACATCGACCGCGACGACGCACGAACCGCTGTGCCGGATGAGCGGCAGCCGATTCGGCGCGGGAGTAAACTTTCCGGTTCCGTCGTTGACATAAAGCCGATCCTGATAGTAAGCCGAACCGTCATAATATTCATTTGAACCACTGACGACGTAGAGGTCCTTGTCGCCGTCGCCGTCGGCATCGAACAGAAGGGCCCCTACATCTTCTTCGTCTTTCGGACCAGACTCGTCCGTATAAGATTTTTCTACGAAGCGCCCCGCCGGAGTCTGGAGCAATAATTTCCCGTAATGCCGAAAGGATCCCCCCACAAACAAATCGTCCAGGCCATCGCCGTTCACGTCGCCCGCGGCCAGCCTGGGGCCCTGCTGCGACAGCTTATGGGGGAGCAGCGGCTCCTGGTTGTAATCCATGTACGACTCTTCCCGGTGCGTAAAGAGAAGGCCGGACGAACGGGTTACGTCCGCAAGAAGCGTAGGGTGAGGGCGTTGGGGCCGCGCCGGAGTTGCTGTTGCCTGTCGGTAATCTAAAACGGCAAGGTGGTCAATCGGGAGATTCCTTTGCGTCTGCGATTGTCCATCGGGCCAGCGTACCGTCACCGAGTCAATGCGCTTCGCCGAACCGAGGCCAAAATGAATGACGTAATCACTGGACGACTGGAAGCCCCGCGTAACCGCCAGATGATACGTCTGCGCTTGGCCCTTGTTGTATAAAGTTACGTCGGCACCGAGTCCAAACGAATTCTTCGGGGGTCCCTGTAATTTAAACTGCGCGTAATGGGTGCTGGCGACGTTGTTTTGCAGGATATACGTATCCTGATTGATGTTGTTAACGACCAAATCCAGATCTCCGTCGCGGTCGAGATCTGCGTAGGCGGAGCCGTTGGACAACGACGGTTCCGTGCCAAACCAGGCTGCCGTAACGTCGTCGAAGGTGAGGTCGTGGCGGTTCCGGAAAAAACGGTTGGGCTTTTTGATACTGGCCATTTTCGGAGCGCCCTGCCGCAGGTATTGGTTAATTTCTTCGGGTGTCCGGCCCCCCGCCTGGGCAAACTGGTCGTTGAAGGAAACAAAGTCCAGATCGGTAATGTCGCGCAGGTAGCCGTTGGTAATGAACAGATCCCGCCAGCCGTCGTTGTCCAGATCGACCAGCAACGGCGACCAGCTCCAGTCAGTGGCCGAAACGCCCGCAAACTGGCCGATTTCCGAAAAAACCATACGCCCGTCGGGTGCTTTGCCACCGTTCACCTGCAGCATGTTTCGCATGAACTGCGGATGGTATCCCTGCTGTACAATACTTTCAAACTGCTGATAATTAGCGGGGCCAGCCATTTTTTTACGCTGCTCGTTGTCCGCCGGCAGCATATCCGCCACAACCATGTCCACTAAGCCATCGTTGTTGACATCGGCCGCATCGCAACCCATCGAAAACTGGCTATGGTGCTTGAAATACGTTTTGGCTACTTCGCTGAAGCCGCCATTGTGGTTGTTGATGTACAGAAAATCGTTCGCCAGAAAGTCGTTGGCTACGTAGATATCCTCCCAACCATCCTGGTTGAAGTCTGCGACGGCGAGCCCCAATCCGAACCCATCGTGCAGAATACCCGCCGATTGGGTTACGTCGGTAAAATGCGGCCCCCGGGCGTCCGAGTCGTTGCGAAACAGTTTGTCGTTGGCCAGCCCGGAACCATCGGCAATGACGGGCGTTACCTGATTGGGGTTACGAATGAGATTGGTGCTTGTCAGCAGGTACACATCCAGGTCACCGTCCTTGTCGTAGTCGAAAAAAGTGGCCTGATTGGTGTAACTGGTGTCGGCCAGGCCGTAGCGTTCGGCGCTTTCCTCAAAGCGCAGTTTTCCCTGGTTAATGTAAAGCTGATTTTTTCGGCGACTCCCCGGGTAATTGCCCGATTTGCAGACATAAATATCGAGCAGCCCATCGCTGTTTACGTCCGCCATCGTCACCCC
>Ga0325400_1007704_pt1 | contig 10295 bp, 4 predicted proteins | sample PopdelMetagenome_2_FD_205662 | JGI IMG/M metagenome (GOLD analysis project Ga0325400, IMG submission 205662) | Populus deltoides microbial communities from Bellville, Georgia, United States - Xylem-PdKOR-R1 | ecosystem: Host-associated > Plants > Phyllosphere > Stem > Wood/Secondary xylem...
GTTTCGTTAATTATCATATATTTATTTAAGTCAATTTAATATATTGTTATTTTAATATTAAATAAAAATATTATTTATTATATCATTATCCTAATATTTTTTTAAAATATCATCTAATATATAGCAAGGTTTATATTCATGATCAAAATCTTTTTTTAAAAAAACCACGTTAGTTAGGTCTTTTTTTTGAAGTTCAATTTTTTTTTCTTTGGATCCATTATCAATGATCTAGTATAATTCTAGTACGAAAATACCATCATATTAAAAAATTATTTTCTAAGGTTATTATCCAAAGCCCAAAACATAAAGTTAGATATCCAGAAGTTCATGACCACAAGCCCAAAATCGGTTCCAAATGGGTGTGGTAAAGGAGCTGAAGAAAACCCCGTCACTGTCACTGCTCGCGAAGGCACTGCCCTTCAACACTACAGTCTCCACGGATAAAGTTTGGAGCTTTATCAATCTTTAATGGGTCCCATCTCAAAATGGGATTAAGAAAAGAAAGAAAGAAAGACATCTCCTGACCAACTGGAGCTTGTGGTGGTGGGGCATTCCATTTTAAAATTTTCAAGACAGTAAGGTACTCTTCTCTTTCCGTTTGATTCTGTCTCTTTAAGTTTTTACTTTTCAAACATTCTTTTCTGTGTCTCTACACGACCAATATAATACTTTGCTCTTTCAATCTTTTATTACTTCAAAAAAAAAATCAAGGCAAAAGATTTCATATTGAACAATATATGGGAATTGGCCAAAGTAGAGTTTCTTGGTAGTGATTGTTGTGGTAGCATTTTAAGATGCCTAGAAATGTGAAATGGGGATGAGGGGGCATGTAATGCATACCATTTGCTTTATTATTTGATCTCAAAAGTGGGGTTTTGCTATGTTTGAAGGGGCAATTCAAGCATTGGGATTGATATAGCTAACGGTGTTTGATGAAGAGGATCACAGAAATTTTAGTTCTAATTAGCTTGGCTTGTGCTTTGTCTTAAATTAGAGACAGTCTTTGAAATTTTTACTTCATGTTTCTGTTAATATATGTAATTGATTTTATACTGGAATTGGATAGTGTTTTTTAATGGAGGCAATAGTAAAATAGTTCTCCCTGTAAGCTGGTAAATAAAATTTGCATAGAAGGGCATATCGAGACAGCATTGCATATTCAAATTTATGAGAAACTATAAACAAAGGACAAGAACAAAAGTTCATTTTAAAAATAAGGACTATTTGACTCCGAACTCCGAGTACCCTTGTAATATTAAAATCTAAATGAGAAGTTACAGAGGCACATGGAGAATACGAGGCTTAACTTCTCGAATCTGTCGCAATGGATTGTGACTCGCTTCCCTTCCAAAACTTATGCAGTTTTATCATGTCTTTTGGTGGACGGAGACGCCTTGTTATAAAATGCATCTGGTGGTTGGTATTGTGCCAAGCCACCAAACTCAGAGGTAAATTCCGAAATGAGAGTTCATGCTGTGGCATATGCCATCAGTTAGATTTCTTTTTTGATTTAAGTGTCAAATATATTATTTATGCCTCTAGGATGCCTGTAGAAGATAAATTGTTGAGCATGTGGGATCTTTAAACTGTGGATAGTGTAAAATTGATAGGAGCATAGAAGATAATAAAATTGACAAATATGGTTAAAGTTACTTTGACCATAGAAGCCATGACAGCTTTTTTATTTTTTTCAAGTAGTCACCTTGAATATTTTTTATGATGATCTCCACTGCAGACCAGAATAAAATTCAGATTCGAAGTTTCTTCTGTTGTTTCCTTGCTTAATATGTTATGCAATTAGTTTCCTTTATGGTCCCTTTGCTTCTGTGGCACCATATATTTTAGACAGTGAATGTTCCATGTAGTGCGGGAGTTGCATGAGGACTATAAGTCCAAGAACTGAAATACTAAATTGCATGTTAATCATATTCTTACACATACTCATGCATTCTTAGAAGCGTGCGCGCATGGCCATTTATATCATAGGAACAAAGAAAATAGAATAGCTAAACAAGTATTATGAATAATGATAGGGGAAACTTTTGGGGTAAAGGTCATTGGTTTGAAATTACCATTCTCAAAATCAACAGATAATTTGTAATTCCACTAGACCTTGCTTTCCATCTCTCAAAAACTCCACTCTGTAGTTTACCATTTGATGGAACTGGTCATGTGCGTGCTCACACCAGTGCATGGCGAACACTTTAAATCGTGTCTCCGTGTCAGTTCATGCATGTACATAAGTGTATATCGAGAGCGTTTGGAAATGCGGGCCAATCCGTGTTTCTAAAAATTTCAATTTTGTTTTGCTAAAAATTATTACATATTTTTTTAATGTTTTGAATCGTTTTGATGCGCTGAACTCAAAAATGATTTTTAAAAAATAAAAAAACATCATTTTGAGTATTTTGGAATGAAAAGCACTTTATAAAGCAACCGCAACCACACTCTCAAACAGTCCTCCACGTGATCAAATATCATGTCAACTACTTTGTATTCTGATTTTTGTTCATTAACCTTTTGTGTGAGTAACTTGTGCTTCAGTACAATTAAGCTACATCTCAGTATGATTTGTAAAGAAACGGGGCATATATTATCATGCATGGTGCTCTAGTCGTCCTCTCTTGTACCAGCAATGACTTCGAAGTTATTAAACCTTTCAAATGAGAATGGTTTCTTCTTAGATAGAATTTTCACAATCCATCTATGAGAATGTAGTGGTCTCTGCCAATAAATCTATGAGTTCCCATTTTGGAAAGAGCCTGAGTTAAATGACTTGACAGTTATTTCTCTCAATCAAATCCTAGGCTGAAAGGTCTCTTTTTGACCTAGCATTGCAGCCTCAGTGATGGAGGTTCCTTTAAAGTCTTTTTATCTGATTTTCTATTGGTGTGCCTGTGACAACACATAGAAGCAATAAAAGATGAGAGTTAAATTAGAACAAGAACTTTCTCATGAATCGGGAATTCCATGCAGAATATAAAGATATAAATGCAATGGCTAGATTCAGCATTTCCAGAAATTTGATTCTACATATTCTATAAAAGAAACTGCTAACAATAATCTTTGAAATCTAAATAAAACTTTCTTGTCAAATCTTTCAGCGGGGGTGTGTAAGAGAGAAGGACAAATGATTGGTGGCTATATGTTTTTAGGATCCATAAGCTGCTTGGAAGAAACTGGAATGCACTTCACAAGACAACCAATTGGCCAAGACAGAACTGCAATGCCAATGCAGGCACCCCACTGTTCCCAATTCAACCTCTCAGTGCTGGCAAACTTCTTCAGAAGCTCCACCATGATCACTTGAAGAATTATTGTAACTCCAATGATTGCCAAAAATAACTTGTTCTTATGTATCCCCTTGAATATGTTCTTCTTCTCCAGCTTCCTTGCGTTGAACTCATTAAACGCTTGGCAGAGGACAAAAGTGTTGAAGATGAGGGTGTTCTTAATTTTTTCATCCACACCAAATATGGCCTTTCCCTTGAATTGCAGAGTCAGTAAAATGGAAACCTGATACAGAGCCTGAGCAAGGAGGTTCCTCCACATGATTTTGGTAATAAGTGGCTCTGATCGACCCACAGGTGTCCTTGCCATGAGATCATTGGTGGGTTGCTCGGTAGCTAGGGCTAGTGCTCCCAAGGTGTCCATTATGAGATTAACCCACAGCAGCTGGACTGCAGTTAGAGGGACTTTACCAGAAGAAATAGCTGCAACGAAGTTGATGGCTAGGGCAGCGACATTAACAGTGAGCTGAAATTGAATGAACTTCTGAATGTTGTTGTAGACACATCTCCCCCACCTCAACACAGTTACCACTGAGCTGAAGTTATCGTCCAATATGACAATGTCTGAGCTCTCCTTTGCCACCTCAGTCCCTTGAATTCCCATGGAGAGCCCAATATCTGCTTCCTTTAGAGCGGGGGCATCATTTGTGCCATCACCAGTGACTGCTACCACATGGCCTTTCTCCTTTAAACACTGTACCATCAGAAGCTTGTCAAACGGGGATGATCTTGCCATCACCTGGATATTGTCAATCATGGCCATTCTCTCTTCAGGTGAGTAGTTTCTGAATTGCACACCTTCTACTACAGCACCATTCTCCATGTCTTGTTCCGGACTGAGAATCCCACATTCAATAGCTATAGCTCTCGCTGTATGCACATTGTCGCCGGTTATCATTTTAACATTCACTCCTGCATTCTTACATGATTCTACCGCTGTTCTAACTCCTGGTCGGCATGGGTCTTTCAATCCAACAAAGCCCAACAAGCTCAGCCCACTTTCTTGAAGCTTCTCAGAGGCCTGCCCATTGTCTTCTGCAACTTTTTTGTGGGCAAAAGCAATGCATCGCAGGCTTTTGGATGCCATACTCTGAATTATGGCCCCAAGCTGCACTTTCTCTTCCTCATTCAAGCTTTTTAGTTCTCCATTTCTGACATAATAATTTGAACACATGGCTAGTATCATCTCAGCAGCTCCCTTCCAGTGCGTGTGAATTGTCTTCTCATTGTTTTTCCTCATCAATACTCCGCTTCTCTTTTTCTCAGAATTAAAGGTTTCTACGTGTATTATCTCACATTTTTCCTTTGTTTCATTGATATTCATTCCCAAATCCAACAGAGCCCAAGAAAGTATTGCCTTTTCAGTTGGACTACCAGTAATTTCAGGAACTAAAGTAGCATGTGATTTGTTAACAGTACCTGTTGTGTTTAAAGCAACTCCTTCTTGTAGTAACTGATAGACCTCTGATTCTATTTCAGTTAAAGAATCATCATCAATTGTCTCTTTCCCAAGCCAAAATTCTGTAACCTTCATCTGGTTCAAAGTAAGAGTGCCTGTTTTGTCTGTGCAGATTATTGTGGCTGAACCCATTGTTTCACAAGCAGAGAGTTTACGAACCATGGCATTATCTTTCATCATTCTCTTCATAGAGTAAGCCAGAGTTAGAGTTACAGCTAGTGGCAGACCTTCCGGAATTGCCACCACGACAATAGTCACGGCTGCAGCAATAATGCCCACAACTGAATCCAGCACATCACTGAACTTTGTCTGGCTCCCAGTGTATTCTTTGCGACCATTGTCATCTATAGTGTTTCCTGTAAAGTACCTTATCATCAGAACCGCAAGAACAAGGACGGCAACTGTCAATCCAACCTTCCCTATAGAAGAAGTGAGCTTGTTGAGGCGGGCTTGCAATGGAGTTTGCTCATCCAAATCATGACATATTGAACCCATCATCTCACCCCATGCTGTATTCATCCCAACAGATGTAACAACCATGAAACCAAAGCCATCAGTCACCTTTGTACCAGAGAGCAAGAAAGGGTTGTTCTTGCCATTCACCTCAACATGGTCGCTTTCACCAGTCATGCTAGATTCGTCCACCTTCAAAGAATAACCATTCAAGAACATCCCGTCAGCAGGTATCTGGTCCCCTATCTTCAAAGACACCACATCCCCCACCACCACATCAAAAATTGATAAATGATGGTGCCTTCCATCTCTCACTACTTGCACGTTTATATTGTTGCTCTCGTCAGATAACTTCTCAAATTGCTTGGATTGCTTGAAATTGCTGACAGATGAGACAGCAATAACAAGAATTATAGCAACAATAATGCTTCCTCCATCATACCATCCTTCTTTCAGGCCATGCTGTTTGATACCAAATCCCAGAGACATGATAGCACAGACCAAAAGAATAATTATGGTCATGTCCTTGAATGCTTCAACAACGAAGCTTAGAAAGCTTTTCGCAGGAGGCTTCTTAAACCTATTTGCACCAAAAACATCCCTTCTATGCGCAACACCAGCCTCCTTTGCACCATTCTTGACATCAGTTTCTAGAATTGTGGTGGCAACTTGTGTAACTCCTCCCAGTTGTTTCAAAGATTCAAGGTTCTTTCCTTTCACCATATCTGCGAGTGTTCTCTGATCAACATTAATCAGAGAAACAAGGTTCTCACGCGGGGTATCATCACGAACGTCAAGAGCAACGTAGGAGAGGGAACGCAAGATCTTGGTCCGACTCTCAAGAGCCGTCTTGGACAAAGAACCAAGAAGCCTCGTGAAGTATATGGCCGTGTAAGCCATCCTCCATCTTCTCTGATTGCGTTTTGACTCTGGTAAGAGATTTTCTCCATCAAGGACGATTTTGTCTCCAGTTTTTCGAGATCTCATAGTCATGACTACGTAGGAAAACAAGCTCAAGACTCGGGGTACTTAAAACAAGCTAGAGACAGGTTTTTTTCCTTCTTGGAGAATAACGAAAACGACAGGTTGAAAAAGTCTCAAAAGAGTTTGTAAACAGCCTCTAGGGTTTGCTTTTGTTTTTGAAGGAACAGTCGCAAAGATTTGGATGATAGAGACTGGATGGTGTTCTGCTTTATAGTAAGAGGAGAAGCATAAATGTGCGATTCGCAGGAAGTTGCAGTGTAATTTCCATGAATCTACCGTGTAATTGGTTCCAAACACGTTTTATGAAAATTCAATTTTTAAAAAAATTAATTTTTTTTTATATTTTTAGATTGTTAATGTTATAAATACATTTTAAAAAATAAAAAATATATATTAATTTAATATATTGTTTAATAAAAAATACTTTAAAAATCACAACATCTATTCGCGTCAGGTTTGTTGACTGATTTCTTCCTATCAAGGACTTCCTTGAGAGGAAATTAAAGACTATCCTTTTATTTTCCTTTTGTATTTATTGCATTTTGGCCATATTAATCGTACTTAAAACCATCAATTTCCTGGAAGTTGCATAAAGTATGAAACGTCTGATGTAGCAGAAGGCAGTGATTGTGTAACCGTGACGTGGTTGGTTATTTTTTAAAATAATTTTTATTTAAAAATATATTAAAATAATATTTTTATTTTTTAAAATTTAATTTTTATGTCGAGATTTTAAAATGATCTAAAATTATTAAAAAAATAATTTAAAATCAAAAAATCAAAAAAATCTCAAAAGTGTTTTTTAAACGTTTTAAAGACACAATCTAAATGATAAGAGGTCGTTTGGGAATCCGGTGCAAATCGTGTTCTTTAAAAATTTAAATATTTTGGATTGTTTTGATATACTAATTTTAAAAATAATTTTTAAAAAATAAAAAATATTATTTTAACATATTTTAATATGTATAAAAAGTTAATAACATTTTTGAGTATTAAAAGCATGTGTTGCAATTCCATAGTGAACTAGGTGAAGTGTTATAACATTGAATCGCTCAACCAAAAAGGCAAAAAAATAGCACGAAATTGTTTCTTGGTCCAATAATTACCATTTTTTCACATAATAATATCATTTTCATGCGACTTTCCAAGCAGCTTCCAATCACAATATTGAAGAAAGATTTTGTTACTTGTTTTCTAATTATAGAACAATTTATTCTCGATTTGGTTTTACAGCTCATCATTTCCAATCAATTAATTGATAAAAACAATTATAATAGCAAACTCTTTTTTTTTTGCAAATAAATTCATTTTTTTTCTACAAATACAAATTTCTTTTTATGAGTTGTTAAAGAATGATTTAATCAAAAAAGTTAAGATGCAGAATAAGATTTTAAAATAATTACCTTGTATTAAATTTAATTAAATAAAAGAAAGATAATGAGATTTAAAGGGTATTTAGCATTGCGTTCCAATTTGTTTTTCGTTAAAATATAAATTTTTTTTATTTCAAATTAATTTAAGAGTCTCATCACTAAGATATAATATTATGTTAAAGAATTATTTTAATTTAAGAGTTTAAAATATGAAATGAAATTTTAATAATAGTTTTATATTATTTCTAACAAACTCCATTAAACTAAACGGAGTTAATATGCTAATTTAATTGGTAAAATTAGATGATGATGATGATGTCTAAAAGATTTTATATATTTCTGCATCCTAAAACAAAAGGAAAAGGGAAAGGGCAAGCAAAAGAAATTTGTTAGAATCTGATATCGAAGTTCCTTAATGTTTATTTTATTAATTTTCATACTTAAATCATCTAGCTATAGCTTTTTTTTGTTTTTTTTTTTCCTGAGAAATTTCTTACTTTTCCTCTCGATCTTCCTTTCAGAATCTTAAGCTAGAGGAAAGTGAAATGGCCCTTCCATGGAGGAATAGGATTCCCTTCCCTTTCAATCCTTCTCGCATCAACACGCAACGATCTCTCCAAAATATATTCCCATGCCCAAAATAATATTATTAGGTCTAGTATATATGGCATCGACTGTGGAAAATATGGAAGAGCATATATATATTAAGAAAGATTCCCTCATATCATGCACCCTCTATATATATATATATATATATACACTCAGTGATGGTTATTACATTAATTCTTGGATTATTATTGATGATTTAAGTAGGATTAGTTAGTTTTTATTAAATTAATATTAGTTTTTTTTTTTAAAAGTAATTAATTAATCAAGTTTAATTGAGTCAATAATGTTTTTGTCAAATAAAGATAGGCTTAGTGACCATGGCAATCCACGAAGATGGAAATTCAGTAGGAAAGGAATAATATTGAAGTCACCAAACGTGTACGTGTTTAACACGACGACCATTACATGGTATAAACTACCGATTCTGCTCGATTTAGAGTGTGTTTGATAGTGTGGTAGTGGTTGTTTTTTAAATAGCTTTTCATGTCGAAATACATGACAATGATGTTTTTTCATTTTTTAAAAATTATTTTTGACATCAGCACATCAAAACAATCCAAAAAGTACAAACCGCACTCAATTTTAGCAACAAAAAAAAATGAAATTTGATCAAACGCATATTCAACCGCAGAGCCAAACAGGCTCTTAATCACCATTGGATGGCATAGGATATACTTGGATTATTTACCGTGCTACGTTATGTTGTGTATCAAATTAAAAAATATATATATATATGAAAAAAACATATTTAAATATTGTTAATATTTTTTTTTGTAAAAAAAAAAAAATTAAATCATGTAAACGTTTACTTGATATAACCTGGTTGACTTTACTAGTCCAAAAACAACTCATACAGGGTATAAAAATAAATATTGACTAAACAAAATTTCAAGATGATATCTTTTTTTAATATTAAATTTTTAATTAAATTCATTATCCGGATTATAAAACCATGATAATTTTATAAAAAAGAAATCAAAATAAATTTTAATTTTCAATCCGTTCAATATTTGATTGAATGATAAAATAAAAAAATTAATTAAAAAACATAAAATATTCCAACAATCGCTCCAGAATCTACTCTACCTTAGAACAACCATTTCACAAAACTGCACCAGAAACCAAAAATCACGCAAGTTATAAACCAAGACATCAAGAAAAATCACCACCCACATGATGTCATGAGAAACCAATAAAGGAGAGCTTGCAACCAGAAAAAAAGCATATAAAAACATGGCAGGGAATTGCACGGACTCATCAAAGGCATTGCCATGTTAAAAACAAGAATTGAAAATTAAGCAGCATAATACAAGTACCCACGGACATCCTCCAAGACAAAGTCATTAATGTTTATTGGTTGTTTGCGACCGATGTTTCAGTCAATTTCCTGCCAGGAAATATACATTAATTGTCTTCCATGACCTGGATGGACTAATTTGTCCGAGTGTTGTCCACGCCATGGACCTTTCCATTTTTTCTAACTATACTTCTGAAGTTATAATCTTATAATATATGACTTTTTTATTTTATACATTAGATTATTTATTTTTTAAATTTTTTTTAAAAAAAGATATATAGGGGCAGGTGTGTTTGAAGGTGGATGGAGGTTCTCAAGATCCCAAGTCTTGCATAAATAGTAATTGAATTATGCAGATCATGCTGCAATATCCATCTAATCCATCTGAGAACTATATACAAAGAAATACAAACGTCTCACTCATCATGGTAAATCTCTCGTGTCCTCGTCTTCACAAGTGCATGTGTGTTTGTATATATCATCTTGTACATAGAAGCATATCATAAATATATATTTGCTCAAACAGCCAGCATTATTCTCACAAATTCCTCGTAGTTAACCAGACCATCTCCATCCAAGTCAGCCTCTCGGATCATCTGCTCTAACTCTTCATCTGTCAATTGCTCTCCTAGATTGATCATTACATGCCTCAACTGCATGAAAAAGGTAAGAACATTGAAATCTTAATTACATAACGTAGTAAGACATATATAGTTGTAGGGAGTTGTTGACATTATCCATCAAACAGGGCTTCTCGAAATTTGATTTATATATTCTTCCTAGTTAAGTTGATTGGTAGTTATTATTTGATAAGTTAAAATGACTAATGT
>Ga0325400_1007707_pt1 | contig 10294 bp, 6 predicted proteins | sample PopdelMetagenome_2_FD_205662 | JGI IMG/M metagenome (GOLD analysis project Ga0325400, IMG submission 205662) | Populus deltoides microbial communities from Bellville, Georgia, United States - Xylem-PdKOR-R1 | ecosystem: Host-associated > Plants > Phyllosphere > Stem > Wood/Secondary xylem...
CGGGCACCGGGGGATGCGTGGCGTAGTTCGCCACGCCGACCACGAGGGCCAGCCCCGGGGCGGAGGGGGACTGCCCCCGGGCCGGCGGGGCCCATCCGGTCGCCGGCAGCGCCGCCAGGCCGGCGAGCAGCGCGAGGGGGAGGCCGCCCTTCCTCCGGAGAGCGGCGGAGGGGTCGGGCGGGGTGTGCGGGTCCGGCATGGGGGGATTTATCGGTCTCGGGGATCGAAAGGAAAGCCTGCCCGCGCGGGCCTCATCCCCGCCGGGAGAGTCCGAGCCGGAGCCGGCCGCCGAAGAGGCCGCCGCGCGCGGTTCCGGCCTCGGGCCGGTCCTGGCCGGCGAGCCGGAGCGCCTCGATGAAGGCGCCGGCATCGGGGAAGCGGTTCTCCGGCGCCTTGGCGAGGGCCCGGCGGAGGACGGCGTCGTAGGCGGGGGGCACCGCCGCCAGCCGGTGCGAGGGGGGCTCGGGCTCGTCAGAGAGGATGGCGGCGATGACGGCGGCCGCCGTCCCCTCGAAGGGGCGGGTCCCCGTGAGCATCTGGTAGAGCACGACGCCGGCGGCCCAGAGGTCGGCGCGGCGGTCCACGCGCTCGCCGCGCACCTGCTCCGGCGCCATGGTGGAGAGGGTCCCGACCATCTCGCCCGCGACGGTGGCCTGGCCGTCCCCGAGACGGGCCACGCCGAAATCGACCAGCCGCACGGTGCCGAGCCCCGCTTCCGTGCCCGCCGCGAGAAGGATGTTCGCCGCCTTGACGTCGCGGTGGACGATGTCGCGCCGATGGGCGAAGGCGAGGGCCTCGAGCAGCTCGGTCGCGATGCGGGCCGCCTCCGGGGCGTCGATCGGGCCGTCGCGGCGCAGGGCGGCCTGGAGGTTCTCGCCGATCACGAGCTCCATCACGATCCAGGCGGCCCCCGCCTCGCCGCCGAAGTCGTAGACGGGAACGATCCCGGAGTGCGATAGCCGGCCCACGGCGCGCGCCTCCTGCTGGAACCGCTCGAGCGGCTCGGCCGTGCCGTCCGTGCCGTCGTCCGGGATGGCCATCACCTTCACCGCCACCAGCCGCCCCAGCGACCGGTCGTAGGCCTCGAGGACGGTGCCGAAGCTGCCGCGCCCGATCCGGTCCCGGATCTCGTAGCGTCCGGCCAGGAGAAGGCTGTCCTCGCCGAAGCGGAACTCGTCGGCGAGAAGGCGCCGCAGAGAGGCGGAGGCGGGCCGGCCGGCGGCGACCGGCGCCGCCCGCGCGGACGCCGGCAGGCGCACCGTCCCGTCCTCGTCGGCGGAGGCCGGCACGGGGGCGGGCGGCGCCGGCCCGGGAAGGTCCGGTGGAGGCGGATCCGGCTCGGGGGAGGCCGCGGCGGGCGGGGGAGGGGGTGGGGCGGGCTCGCCCGGCGCCTCCCCCGCCAGCAGCGCGAGGGCCCGCCGCATCTCCCACAGGGCGGCGCGGGCGCAGGCTTCCGCCTCGTCGCGGAACGTCGCCACCCGGTCGAGCACGGCGAAGTCGCCGGACGCCATGAGCACGATCCCGCCGGCCCGGCGCCGGGCGGCATCGGCCGCGTAGGATTCCGCCGCCGCCAGCACCCCCTCCACCGCCGCGATCCCGCCCTCCGCGGCGCCCGACCCGGAGGGCGGGCACCAGGGCGGCGGCGGCGTGGGGGGCGACAGGACCTCCCCGCCGAGGGAGGGGGCGAGGCTGGCGCGCAGGCGGGCCAGCCGCTCCGCGAGCTCGGCGGCGCGCGCGGCATCGAGGGGCGGCGATCCCTCCGCCGGCGCGCGGCGGCCGGCATCGAGCCGGCGCGCGACGGCGCGCAGAACCGAGGAGAGGGGCGGGGACGCGGGTTCCGTCATGCCCCCGCGCCCCGGGCGGTGCTCACGGGCCTATTCGTCGTGCTTCCGGAAGCCGTAGTTGTTGATGACCCATTTCAGCATGTACCCGTAGCGCGGGTCGGTGGCGTAGACGCCCGTCAGGGCGTCGGCGAAGGCCTCGGGGTCGTGGGTGAAGCGCATGGCCGCGGCGTAGACGCGGTTGGAGGCCAGCAGCCGGCCATGTTCGTCGAACGCCTCCTCCAGGGTCTCGAAGCGCCGGAAGCGGGCGCGGATGAACACGTCCGAGCCGTTGACCACCTCGCGCGTCCCGCTCTCCACCGCGGGCTGCGAGCCGACGGCCTTGATGCCGAAGGGGTTGTTGCTGTCCGGCGGCATGGAGGCGCCCCAGGCGCTCTCGACGACCCACTGCGCCAGGGTGACGGAGGCGGGCACGCGCCAGCGCACCTTCGAGGCGACGGCGGCGGCGGCGACGTCGGGCGGCACGATGCCGACCCGGCCGAAGCGCACGGTGGGGGGCGGCGCCTGCTGCACCAGCGGGCGGGCCGCGAGCGAGTAGTAGGTGTCGCTGCCGGGGGCGATGTGCCCGGTCGGCGGGTTCATGCCCATCACCACGGCCTGATAGGCGCGGATGGCGAGGTCGAGGCCGGGATCGGCGACGCCGGTCACGGGGACGGGGGTGTGCGGCTTCGGCAGGCGCTCGTTCAGCAGCGACTGGATGACGAAGACGTCGGCCGGGCTGTTGATCGCGTCGTGGCCGACCGAGGTCATGATCGGCGGCGCCACCCGGCCCATCTCGTCGGTGCTCAGCACGGTGGGGGAGGGGACCAGGGCCAAAGCCGACCTCGCTTCCTCGTCTCGTTTCGGGCGAGGGCCGAGGATACAGGGACTCCCGCCCGGCCGCCATCTTGCCGAGAGAGGTCGTTTCGGCTGACCATGGGACAACACGTGCGCCGGCCAGCCGGCGGGGCGACCGGGACGGGGGAGGACTGGATGCGCAGCCGGGAGACGGGAAGGGTGCTGCCGGGCCCGTCAGCTCCGCGGGCCGCGCCTTGAGCCTGTCGCTCCTCGTCATCCGCTGCCCCGACGACGTGGCCCCCGAGCGGCGCGACGTCATGGGCGGCGAGTTCACCATCGGCCGCGGGCCCGACAACGACTGGGTGCTGGCCGATCCGGACCGGCACCTGTCCAAGCGGCACCTGCAGGTGGCCTTCCGCTCCGGCCGGTGGTGCCTGACCGACCTCAGCTCCAACGGCACCTACGTCAACCACGGCGCGGCGCCCCTCGGCGCCGGGAACGAGTGGACCCTGCGGGACGGGGACCGGATCGGCGTCGGCGCCTACGAGATCGAGGTGCGGATCGACGAGCGTGGGGATCGCGGGCCGCGGGCCGGGGACCCCGGCCTCTCCGCCCCGGCGGGCGGGATGACTCCGGACATGCTCGACCCCTTCGCCGCGCCCGCCGCGCCGCCGCCGCCCTTCGGGGACCGCTTCGCGGCGCCGCTGGGCGGGGCGCGCGACGATCTCCGCCTGCCCGCCGACTTCGATCCGCTGGACGGGCTGGACGACCCCTTCGCCCCGTCGCGGCCGGATCACGCCCCGGCCCTGGATGCTGCCTTCAGCCCCCCGCGCACGCCCAGCCTCATCCCGGACGACTGGGACCTGGACGCCCCGGACGAGGCCCCGGCCCCCCGCCAGGCGGCGCCGGACGTGCCCCCGCGGAACGACGCCCGCCACGAGGAGGCGTCCCGGGAGGAGGCACCGTGGGGCGACGCGCCCGGAGGGGCGGTTCCCCCGGAACCCCCCGATGCCCGGGGCCTGCCGGGCGCGGCCTGGGACGACGGGCCCTGGGACTTCGCGCCGGCCGCTCCCGCTCCGCCGGCCTTGCCCGCTCAGCCCTTGCCCGCCCAGCCTTTGCCGGCACCGCCGGCGCCGCGCCCGGAGGGGGCGCCCCGTCCGGCCGCGGCGCCCGCCCCGGCCGCCGGCGAGGCCGGGCTCGTAGCCGCCTTCCTCCGGGGCGCCGGGCTGGAGGACACCGCCCTGTCCGATCCCGAGGCGACGATGGAGCGGGTCGGCGCGGCGTTCCGGGCGGCGGTGAGCGGGCTTCGGCAGACCATGGTCGCCCGCGCCTCGATCAAGGGCGAGTTCCGCATCGAGCAGACGATGATCCAGTCCAGGGGCAACAACCCCCTGAAGTTCTCCGCCGGCGACGACGACGCCCTCGTCGCCCTCCTCGGGATCGGGCGGCGGCCCGGCATGGCGCCGGAGGCGGCGATGGCCGACGCGCTGCGCGACCTCCGCCTGCACGAGCTGGCGACGGTGACCGCGATGCAGGCGGCGGTGCGGGCGCTGCTGGCGCGCTTCACGCCGGCCGACATCGAGCGCCAGGCGGAGAAGGGCGGCTTCGTCCTGCCGGGCGGCCGCAAGGCCCGCGCCTGGGACGCCTTCGAGGGGCTGCACGACGAGGTCTCGCGCGCTCTGGCCGACAACTTCGACAGCGTTTTCGGCAAGAGCTTCGCCCGGGCCTACGAGCAGGCCATGGACGAGCTTTCCTCCCGGAGGGACGGATCATGATCGCCCGGCGCATCCTGCTGGCCTCCCCCGCCCTGCTGCTGGCCCGCTGCGCCGCGCCGCCGCCGCCCCCTCCGCCGCCGCCCGCGCTCAGCCTCTCCATCCGGGGCGGCGCGGACCAGAACCCGGACGGCACCGGCCGTCCCACCCCGGTGGCGGTGCGGCTGGTCTTCCTCGGCGCGACGGCGAAGTTCGAGCGGGCAGACGTCTTCGCGCTGTCCGAGCGGGAGCGGGCGACGCTGGCCGAGGACCTCGTCGGCTCCGAGGAGGTCATCGTGCGCCCCGGCGAGACCCTGGCCATCGAGCGGGAGCCGAAGCGGGGCACGCAGTTCCTCGGCGCCGCCGTGCTGTTCCGCGCCATCGACGGCGCGACCTGGCGGGCCGTGCAGCCCGTGGCGGCGAGCGGCCCGACGAGGCTGGTGCTCGCCATCGCCGGCACGACCGCCACCCTGGTGCCCGCATGAGCTGGACCAACCGGGTCGTCTGGCACGAGGGCATGTTCCTGCGCTCGCAGCACTTCCAGCAGCAGGACCGCTGGCTGGAGGCGCTGGTGCGGGAGCGGACGGCGGCGCTGCGCCCCCATGGCTGGGGCATGACGGAGATGGCGGTCAACCGCGACCTCCTGGCGACGGGGCAGTTCGCCCTCGTCTCCGGCCGGGGCGTCTTCGAGGACGGGACGCCCTTCTCCCTCCCCGGCGACGTGGACCAGCCGGTGCCGCTGGAGCTGGGCGAGGGGGTGCGGAACGCGATCGTCTACCTCGCGCTGCCGATCCGCCAGAACGGGGCGATGGAGGTGGTCTCGGACCAGGTGCTGGAGGGGCGGCTGGGGCAGCGCGCCTTCGAGGCCTACGACACCCATTCGGGCTCGCCGCAGCCGGCGGAGCTCCAGGTGGGCCGCCTGCGGCTGCGCTACCTGCTCGAGACGGACAACCGGGCGGGCTACCACTGCATCGGCCTCGCGCGCGTCGTCGAGGTCGGGTCCGACCGGCGGGCCACGCTGGACGAGCGCTGGATCGCCCCGGCGCTGTTCTGCTCCGCCACGCCGCCGCTCGCGGGGCTGCTGAACGAGCTGGCGGGGATGCTCAACCAGCGCGGCGAGGCGCTGGCCGGCCGGCTGACGCAGCCCGGCGGGCGCGGCGTGGCCGACGTCTCGGACTTCCTGCTGCTGCAATCGGTGAACCGGGCGCAGAAGCTGGTGAGCCACTGGGCCGAGGCGGGCGCCGTTCATCCCGCGGACCTCTACGCCGCGCTGGTGCAGATGGCCGGCGACTTCGCCACCTTCACCGAGGCGAAGCGGCGCCCCTCCAACTACCCGCCCTACCGCCACGCGGACCTGCAGCGCAGCTTCGATCCCGTCGTCGCCGACCTCCGGCGCTCGCTCTCGGCCGTCATCGAGCAGACGGCGGTGCCGATCCCGCTGCAGGAGCGCCGGCACGGCGTGCGGGTGGGGCCGATCACCGATCGCGGCATCCTCCGCGCCTCGAACTTCGTGCTGACGGTGCAGGCGGACGTGCCGGCGGAGGCGCTGCGGCGCCTCTTCCCCGCGCAGGTGAAGATCGGCGCGGTGGAGCAGATCCGGGAGCTCGTCAACGTCGCCCTGCCCGGCATCGCCGTGCGGCCGTTGCCCGTCGCGCCCCGGCAGCTGCCCTTCTACGCCGGGGCCACCTACTTCGAGCTCGATTCGAACTCGCCCTACTGGCAGCAGATGCAGTCCTCGGGCGGCTTCGCCATCCACGTCTCCGGCGACTTCCCGAACCTCAACATCGAACTCTGGGCCATCCGCGGCTAGCCGGACGGTGGAGGACCGCGATGAGCGATAACCCGTTTTCCGAGCCCGAGGACGACGACCGGACGATCATCCGCCCGGCGCCGGGCGGCCGCCGCGCGGCGCCGGCCGCCTCCGCCCCGGCCGCGGGCGCGCCCGTCCGCCCCGCCGCGCCGCTGCGCGCGCCGCCCGTCGCCGAGGGCACGACGGACCTCTCGGTCGGGATCAACCCGCTCGTCGCGGCGGCGGCGCCGCTGTTCCAGCTCATCTCGCGCCTGCGCAACACGGCGCAGCCGCCGGCCCCGGGTGACCTGCGGGACCGGGCCGTTCAGGAGGTCCGGCGCTTCGAGGGCGCGGCGCGGGCGGCGGACATCCCGCTGGAACAGCTTCGCCCCGCCCATTACGCGCTCTGCGCCACGCTCGACGACATCGTGCTGGCGACGCCCTGGGGCAGCGCGGGCGGCTGGGGGGAGCGCTCCCTCGTCTCGACCTTCCACCAGGAGGTGCGCAGCGGCGAGCGCTTCTTCGACCTGCTGAAGCAGATGAACGAGAACCCCGGCAAGTTCCTGCCGGTGATCGAGCTGATGTACCTCTGCATGTCGCTCGGCTTCCTCGGCCGCTACCGGCTGTCGCAGCGCGGCGCCTCCGGGATCGAGCCGATCCGCGAGGAGACCTACGCGATCATCGCCCGGCACCGGCCGGCGGCGGACGCGGCGCTGGCGCCGCACACCGCGGGGGTGGACGCGCCCTACCGGCCGCTGCGGATGCGCGTGCCCGTCTGGGTGGCGGCGGCGGCGGGGCTGGCGGTGCTGGGGGGGGTGTTCATCTGGACCTCCACCGGCCTCAACGCCGCCTCCGACGAGGTCTATGCCCGGCTCCTGGCGGCGCCGCCGGGCGCCATGCCCGCCATCTCCCGCGCCGAGCCGCCGCGCCCGCCGGCCCCGCCGCCGCCCGCGGCCGAGCCCTCCTCGATCGACCGGCTGCGGCAGTTCCTGGCGCCCGAGATCCAGCAGGGCATCGTGAGCGTGGTCGGCTCGGCCAGCGTGCCGATCATCCGCATCAGCAACCGCGGCATGTTCCCCTCCGGCAGCGCCACGGTGCAGGCGTCCTTCCGCCCGACGCTGGAGCGGGTGGGCGCGGCGCTGAAGACGGAGCCGGGCCAGGCCGAGGTGATCGGCTACACCGACAACCAGCCGATCCGGACGGTGGCCTTCCCGTCGAACTTCCAGCTCTCCGCCGCCCGCGCCCGGGCCGCCGCCGCCATCCTCGGCGAGGCGGCGGGCGACCCCGGTCGGCTGAAGGTCGAGGGGCGGGCGGATGCGGATCCGCTGGCCCCGAACACCACGCCGGCGGGGCGGGAGCAGAACCGCCGGATCGAGATCGTCCTGCACCGGGCCGGGACCTAGCGGAGATGAGCGTGTTGGGCCGTTTCTCCTGGCGCTGGGCGCTCAGCCTCGTCGGCGTCGCGCTGCTCGGGCTGATGGTGTGGCTCTTCGGGCCGCTGCTCTCGGTGCTGGAGGACTGGGTGCCGCGGCTGGCGGTCATCCTCGCGATGCTGCTCGTCTGGCTCGTCGCCAACCTCCTCGTCAGCCGGCGGCGGCGGCGGCGGGAGCGGGCCCTGGTGGCGGGCGTGGCCGCGCCCGCCGCGGCCCAGGCGGACGAGACGGCCGAGGAGGTCGCGGCGCTGGGCGAGCGGCTCTCCGCCGCCATGGCCCTGCTGCGCCGCGCCCGCGGCACGCGCGGCTACCTCTACGAGCAGCCCTGGTACGCGATCATCGGCCCGCCCGGCGCGGGCAAGACCACGGCGCTGCTGAACGCCGGTCTGAAGTTCCCCCTCGCCTCCGAGATGGGGCAGGGCGCGGTGGCCGGCGTCGGCGGCACGCGCATGTGCGACTGGTGGTTCACCGAGGAGGCGGTGCTGATCGACACCGCCGGCCGCTACACCACGCAGGACTCCAACGCGACGGTGGACCGGGCGGGCTGGGAGGGCTTCCTGGCCCTGCTGCGCCGCACCCGGCCCCGGCAGCCGCTGAACGGCGTGATCGTCGCGATCGCGGTCAGCGACATCGCCCAGGCCCCGGCGGAGGAGCGGATCGGCCACGCGCGCGCCATCCGGCGGCGCGTCAAGGAGCTGGAGGAGAAGCTCGGGGTCCGGCTGCCGGTCTACGCCGTGTTCACCAAGGTGGACCTGCTGGCCGGCTTCACCGAGTTCTTCGACGACCTGGACCGCGAGCGGCGGGCGCAGGTCTGGGGCGCCACCTTCCCCTTCCAGGGCCTGGACGCCGACAAGGGCGCGGGGGCCGCCGAGCGCTTCACGGCCGAGCTGCGCACGATGGTGGACCGGCTGAACGACCGCCTGCTCTCCCGGATGCAGGCCGAGCGCAGCCCGGACCGGCGGGCGCTGATCGCGGGCTTCCCCGTGCAGCTCGCCTCGCTGGAGGCGCCCCTGACAGGCTTCCTGACGGAGGCCTTCGGCGGGTCGCGCATGGATCCGGCGCCGCTGCTGCGCGGCGTCTACCTCGCCTCCGGCACGCAGGAGGGCACGCCGATCGACCGGCTGGCCGGCGCCATGGCGCGCTCCTTCGGGATCGACCAGCAACGCGCCCCGAGCCTTCGCCCCGAGGCGGGCCGCAGCTACTTCCTGCACCGCCTGCTGACCGGCGTGGTGTTCGGCGAGGCCATGCTGGTGCGCGAGCCGCCGCGCGAGCGCCGGCGCCGCCTGATCCTGCGGACGGCCGCCTTCTCGGCCGTGGCGCTGGCGGTTCTGGGCGGCGCCGGGCTGCTCATGGCGGGGCGGGGCGAGGGGAACCGGCAGGTCGAGGCCATGGCCCGCTCGCTCGCGGCCTACGAGACGACGGCCAAGGGCCTGCCGCTGGACCCCGTGGCCGATTCCGACCTGCCGCGGCTGCTGCCCCTGCTCGACGGCGCGCGCGACCTGGCGCGGATCGAGGAGGGGACGGGCGGCGGGCCCTCCTTCGGCCTGTCGCAGCGCGCCAAGCTGGAGGCGGGGGCCGCGGCGGTGTACCGCCACGCGCTGGACAACGCCCTCCTGCCCCGCATGGTCTGGCGGCTGGAGGCGCAGATGCGCGGCAACCTGACGCGCCCGGATTTCCTCTACGAGGCGACGCGCGTCTACCTGATGCTGGGCAACGAGGGTCCGATGGACCGCGCGCTGGTGCGGGAGTGGATGACGCTGGACTGGCGCAACACCCTGCCCGGCGCCTTCAACGCCCCGCTGCTGGCCAGCCTGGGCGCGCATCTCGACCAGCTCCTCCAGGGGCCGCTGCCGCAGGTGCCGCTGGACGGCGCGCTGGTGGCGCAGGCGCGGGCGACCTTCAGCCGCGTGCCCGTGGCGCAGCGCGTCTACTCCCGCATCAAGCCCTCGGCGGCGGCGCAGGCCGTGCCGCCCTGGCGTCCCTCCGAGGCGCTGGGGCCGGCGGGGCAGAACGTCTTCGTGCGCCCCTCCGGCCAGCCGCTGACCGAAGGCGTGCCCGGCTTCCTGACCGTGGCGGGCTTCCACCGCGTGCTGCTGCCCGCCCTGACGGGGGCGGTGCGCGAGGTCGCCTCGGAGAGCTGGGTGCTCGGCCGCAACGCCGAGGTGAACCTCGGGGGGCCGCAGCTCCAGCAGCTCGAGCGCGAGGTGGTCGCGCTCTACGTCGCGGACTACGCGGCGGCCTGGGATGCGATGCTGCAGGACCTGGACGTGGTGCCCCTGCGCAGCCTCGCCCAGGCCTCGCAGGACCTCTACATCCTGGCCTCGCCGCAATCGCCGATGAAGTCGCTGCTGGAATCGGTGGGGCAGCAGCTCACCCTCTCCGCCCCGCCGCCGGCGCCGGGCGGGGCGGCGGGGGCGGCGGCCGATCTGGCGGGACGTGCGCAGGCCGCGGCGACGGCCGCCGTCGGCGCCGGCAATGCCCGCGTCGCCGGGCTGTTCGGTGAGGCACCGGGCGCCGTCGCCCCGACCCCGCCCGGGCAGGAGATCGACCGGCGCTACCAGGCCCTGCGCGACCTCGTCGCCGGCGGCGCCGGCGCGCCGGTCAACCAGATGCTGAAGCTGCTGAACGACCTGCAGCAGCAGCTCGCCCGGATGGCGGCCGCGCCGCTCGGCAGCACGCCGCCGGCCGTCGCGGCGGGCAGCG
>Ga0325400_1007710_pt1 | contig 10291 bp, 5 predicted proteins | sample PopdelMetagenome_2_FD_205662 | JGI IMG/M metagenome (GOLD analysis project Ga0325400, IMG submission 205662) | Populus deltoides microbial communities from Bellville, Georgia, United States - Xylem-PdKOR-R1 | ecosystem: Host-associated > Plants > Phyllosphere > Stem > Wood/Secondary xylem...
CTATCCGTTGTGCCGAAACGCCGGGCCCGGCCTTAGCCCTGTACTTATCCATAAGCCATTTTACCCGCGTGTTCAGCGGCGTATGTACCAGATAGTGGCTTACCATTAAAAGGAACGGCTGCCGATGTTTGCTTTTTAAAAATTCAATGGCTTTACCGGTTAGTTCGTCCTGTGGGAAATCTCCTTTTTCCGTACGGTCATCGTTTACGCCGGGCTTAAAGGCACCAAAAGTATCGGCTGTCCAGTCGAAGCCCTGCCGGGCGGGCCCGTAGTCGGGGTTCCAGCCGTTATACTGCTTGTAATGCGACGATACATGCCACTTACCGGCTATGCCGGTGGTGTAACCCTGCTGTTTTAACATTTCGGCCAGCGTAATTTCTGCAAGGGGCAGGTTCAGTTTAAAAGGAGGCGGTACAAGCCGGTAGCCTTTAAACTTATTGCGCCAGGCGGTATCTCCCCACCTGTAATTTTCTTCGGGATACCGGGTTACAAACTCGAATGCCAGCCTTGCCGGCGATTTACCGGTTAACATAGCCGCCCGGGAGGGCGAACACAGCGGTGCTGCCGAGTAGGCCTGAGTAAACTTCATGCTTTGCTGGGCAAACCGGTTAATGTTAGGCGTTTCTGTAAAGTTTTGCCCGTACCTGCTGCCGTAACAGGCCAGGTCGGCATAGCCCAGGTCATCAATATAAATCAGGATGATGTTTGGCTTTTTGGGCGGGGCGGCGGCAACGCAGGCAAACGCCGGCCATATCCAAACCAATAAAATACAAAACACAACAACCTGGCCGCGGAAACGCTTTTTCATGATAACCGGTTTAAAAATGACGACTGTTATTTAACAAACCCCTGTTCCTGTTAACCTTACCCGATACTGCCCCCGGCTATGTACAATGTTAGCCATTCAGGGTAATATCCTACAATAGTTAAATATCCCTGTCAGGCTTGCCGCAGGTACTCCCGTTTATAGTCTAAGGGCGTAAGTTTGGTTACTTTTTTAAATTGCCGGTAAAAGTTGCTGACGTTATTAAAGCCGCAGTCGAAACAGATCATCTCGGTAGATAGCTTATCTTCAATCAGCATGCGGCAGGCATGGCTTATCCTGATCTCGGTTAAAAAATTGTAGAAGGTTTTTTTGGTCATCAGCTTAAAATACCGGCAAAAATAAGTGGTGGTTAAGTTGCCTACCGATGCAATTTCTTCCAGGCTGATATCTTTCTTATAGTTCGATAGCGTATAGGTGCATATCTTATTTAACCGGATGACATCCAGCTCGTTAGACTGGTAAAAAGCGTGAGCCGATGTAATGGGTACATACTCGCTGGTTTCGGTAATAACCTTTAAAATATTCAGCAAGATAATCAGCCTGTCGAGGTTGGTGGCATGGATAGCCGAGTGCATCAAGGCCGATAGCTGCTCGCGCGTGGCCCCGGTTATGCTCATCCCCTTTTTAGCTTTTTCGAGCAGTTTGGGTATCATATAGCTTTCGGGCAGCCTTAAAAACTCGTTACCCAGGCAGTTAGGCAAAAACTGTATCACAATGGCTTCTACCTCGTGCGCCGGGTTGTTTTCAAAATACTCTTCCTTGCACCGCCAGGTGTGGGGTAAGTTGCTGCCTAACAGCACTATTTCGCCCGATGAAAAGTTGCCGATATTATCGCCGATGAAACGCACACCCTCGCCGCGTATAACGTGATGCAGCTCCAGCTCGGGGTGATAATGCCAGGTGGTGCCAAAATTTTGCATCACATCGTGCCGCGCACTGTACGAGGCCTGCAGCTGGGTAGGTACTTTATGAAAATGCGGTTTCATGGCGCCGGGTTTACAATTGCTTGTGCCCTAATGTACAACATTATCATAAAGATGGCAACGTTAGTGCAAAATCGTACAATAAGTAGCTAACAATCCGCAAAAATTATCCCGTTATGTACACAATATTTGTATACAGGTAATGGCTGACCACCTTACGTAAACCTACTTAACTTCTGTTTCGCGTACCATAACCCCTTTAAACAGGGCTGCTGCCTGCTGCTGGCGGCCCGGGGGTATACCGTTATCTGCCTGTGGCAGTTGCCGGGCCAAAACAGGAGGTTTAATTTGTGTACAGTTATTAGATACGATATGAATAATTTGCCTTTGCTGGATATTGGAATTATAGTGGCTTTCCTGGTGGGGATGGTGCTGGTGGGCGTGTTTTTTTCCCGCAAAAACAACAATGCCGAGCAGTTTACCAAAGCATCGGGCAAAATTCCGGGCTGGGCTATCGGGCTGTCTATTTACGCTACCTTTTTAAGCAGCAACACTTTTTTAGGTGTACCGGGCAAGGCGTTCGGCAGCAACTGGAATGCCTTTGTATTCAGTATATCCATGCCGTTTGCGGCCTGGATGGCCGCTAAATATTTTGTGCCGTTTTACCGCAACACCGGTGAGGTATCGGCCTATACCAACCTCGAAAAACGGTTTGGCACCTGGGCCCGAACCTACGCCGTGGTTTGCTTTTTACTGACGCAGCTGGCGCGCATGGGTTCTATCTTTTTTGGCATATCGCTTACCTTGCAGGCGCTTACCGGCTACAGCATGGTTACCATTATGGTGGTTACGGGTATCTGCATTACCCTGTATACCGTAATGGGCGGCATCGAAGCCGTAATATGGACCGAGGTGGTACAAGGCGTTTTAAAAACGGTGGGTGCGCTGCTGATTTTAGTACTGGTGATGATGCACATGCCCGGCGGTGTATCCCGGATTGTGGCGATAGCCGGCACCGACCATAAATTCAGCCTGGGCAGCCTCGCCCCCGATTTTAAAACGGCTACCTTCTGGGTGGTTTTGCTGTACGGCTTTTTTATAAACCTCAGCAATTTTGGCATGGACCAAAATTATATACAAAGGTACCATACGGCTTCATCGGCAAAAGAGGCATCCCGGTCGGTTTGGATATGCGTATGGATTTATATACCGGCTTCGTTCCTGTTCTTTGTAATTGGCACCTGTTTGTACAGCTACTACCAGGCCATGCCCGATATGATACAGCCGGTAAAGCTGCAGGCCGCCGCCGAACGCCTGGCGGTTAACGCCCCGGCCCATGAAATTGCCAACCTGGCTGCCCGGTTAAAGCCGGCGGACTACGGCGATAAGGTGATGCCTCATTTTATGGTGACCATGATACCCACAGGCCTGCTGGGCTTAATTGTATCGGCCATACTCTCGGCGGCCATGAGCACCATCAGTTCGGGCATGAACGCCTCGGCAACTGTTTTTACCGAAGATATATACAAGCGCTACATTAACCCGGCCATCAACGAAAAACAGAACATGCGTTTACTGCACCTTTTAACCGTGGTGTTCGGGTTTGCGGGTATGGCTTCGGGCATTGCCATGATCGGGGTAAAAAGCATATTGGATGTTTGGTGGCAGCTATCGGGCGTGTTCGGCGGCGGTATGCTGGGCCTGTTTCTGTTAAGCATCATGAGCCGCAAAACCGGTAATGCAGAAGCATTTGCGGCTGTGGTTATCGGCATCCTGGTCATTACCTGGCTGTCGTTATCGTACCTGATACCGGCCCGGTACGATTTTCTGAAAAATCCGCTGCATGCCAATATGGTGATTGTGGTGGGCACCCTGGCTATCTTTTTAACAGGTGTTATTTTCACTAAACTAAAACGCGGCGCAACGGCCGGCTACGTTAGCGGGCCTGTACAAAACGAGTAATTACAGCCCTTACACCTGCCCTCGAAATTACCATTCGGGGCTTATCAATAATAAACCTGTAACCTGATATACAATGAAAGAAAAAGGATTTATACCGGTGATGCTAACCCCGTTCGATTCTGATGGTACTATTGATTTTGACGGATTAACCGCCCTTACCGAATGGTACCTCGAAGCCGGGTGCGCGGGCTTGTTCGCCAACTGCCTCTCGAGCGAAATGTTTGAGCTGACGCCAGATGAGCGGCTGCAGCTGATTGACCATGTGGTTAAAATTGCGAACGGCAGGGTGCCGGTGGTGGCTACCGGCACTTTTGGGGGCGATTTGCAGCAGCAGGCCGGCTTCATTAAAAAAGTGTACAATAAGGGGGTTGATGCGGTTATTATGATAACCGGCCTGCTGGCCCGCGAAAGCGACAGCGACGCTTACTTTAACGAACAGGTACTTGCCCTGCTGAACCTGACCGAAAATATACCCCTGGGGTTTTACGAGTGCCCGGTGCCTTACAAGCGTGTAATTACACCGGCCCAGCTCCAGCTTTTTGTGGCTACCGGCCGCATTATCTATCATAAAGATACGAGCCTGAACCTGGCTGCGGTGTCTGCTAAAAACAAGGTGGGTTCGGCCACAGCCGGCTTTGGTTTGTATGATGCTTATATGGCCCACGCGGTAGCCTCATTAAAAGCCGGATCGGCAGGTTTATCGTGCATTCAGGGCAATTACTTTCCGGAGCTGGTGGTGTGGCTGTGCCGTAATTACCAAACCCCCGGCCTGGCCAACGAGGTTGCCGCCGTACAAAATTTCTTTATCAGCGAGATGGATGTAATGCACCACGCCTACCCGGCGGTGGCCAAGTATTACCTGCAAAGCCACGGCTTAAACATCACAACACTTACGCGGCGCAAGGATATTGAAAGCTTAACCGACGATACCCGGCACCGGATTGATGCGCTGGGCAGCCGGTACAGGCAGCTTACCGAAATGATTGACCTGAAACCGGTGCTGTAGCACGCACCTGCGGGCTGCGGCACGTGTACCCGGTACAGCGCACCGTATGCCCGGTTTAAACTTGAATCCATTAAAAAACCAAATATTAAACCCCAATTAAAGGACTATGGAAAGAAGAGCCAGAAAACTGCATGTTAGTAAGCCGTTTTTACTAAGCTTGATACTATTTGCCCTGATGTTTGTGAACCGCCCTGTACAGGCCGCAGGCGTTTTGTTTACGCCCCTGCAAAACATCAGGGTTAGCGGAACCGTGAAAGACGATGCAGGCGTCACGCTGCCGGGTGTAAACATCCGGGTAAAAGGCCAGAACACCGGCGGCACTACCGATGCCAACGGCAACTACACGTTAAACGTGCCCGAAAACGCAACGCTGGTGTTCAGCTTTTTAGGGTACGTTACACAAGAGGTAGCGGTAAATAACCGCAGCACCATCAACGTTACCCTGCTATCGAACGTCCGCAACCTGGGCGAAGTAGTGGTGGTGGGTTACGGCAGCGTTAAAAAACGGGACGTTACCGGCTCGGTTACCTCCCTGAAACGCGAAGATTTTAACCAGGGCGCTGTTACCTCTGCCGATCAGCTGATTGCCGGTAAGGCATCGGGCGTGCAGGTGGTACAAAACAGTGCTGAGCCGGGGGGCGGCATATCGGTTAACATCCGGGGGTCGGGCTCTATCAACGCCGGCAACAACCCGCTGTATGTGGTTGACGGGCTTCCGCTGGATAACTCGGCGGCTGTAACCGGGTCGAGCGCCAACTTTTTAAAAAGCAACGCCCCCCGCAACCCGTTAAACTCCATTAACCCGGCCGATATACAATCGATCGAGATTTTAAAAGACGCATCGGCAACAGCCATATACGGCTCGCGCGGTGCCAACGGCGTTGTGTTAATTACCACCCGCAGCGGCCGTAACGGTGCGCTAAGAATCAATTACGACTCTTACGGCGGCGTGCAAAACGTAGCCAAAAAACTTCAGCTGTTAAATGCTACCGAATACCAGTCGACCATTAATGCCCTTATTGATGCCGGCGGCGGCACGGCGGCCCAGCGGGTAAACACCATTAACAACGGCGGTACCGACTGGCTGGCGCAGCTGTACCGGCGCAATGCCCCGCTGCAAAACCACAACCTGGCTTTTAGCGGCGGCAGCGAAAACACCAGCTATCTTATTTCGCTGAACTATTTTAACCAGGATGGTGTGCTTATTAATTCGGGTTACGACCGGTTTAGCGCCCGTATTAACCTGGAACAACGGGTAGCCAAAAAGTTCAGGGTGGGCATGAACATCAGTACAGCCTACAGTAAAGACCGCTATGTTTCCAACGGTTTCGATCTTAACGAGCGGGCAGGTATTTTATACGCCGCCATCAACTACGACCCTACGCTATCTATCCGTAATGCCACTACAGGCAGGTATACGCTTTCGCAGGATTTGAATATAGATAACCCCCTGGCCATTGCCAATGGTAAAACATCTTTTTCGAACCTGTACCGAACCCTGGGCACCGTGTTTGGCGAGTATACCTTTATACCGGGCTTAACCGCTAAACTGAACCTGGGCGGCGATATAGCCAGCCAGCGCACCGATGCCTATGTAGACCGTACCACCATTGAAGGGCTGGCCGCAGGCGGTATAGGCAGCGTATTGCAGGGCAACAACAGCAATTACCTGGCCGAGGCTACCGTTAACTACAACAAGGTAGTGGATAAACACGCCTTTAATGTGGTAGCCGGTGCAACCGCGCAACGGTTTATATTTGATGATGTATCGGCAGAGGCGCGCAGTTTCCCTTCGGATGCTACCGTAACCGATAACCTGGGTTTGGGCACGTTATCATCCAACCGGGTAACCAGCAGCAAGCTGAACAACTCGCTGCTATCGTACCTGGGCCGCATCAATTATACCTTTAACGATAAATACCTGCTCACTACCTCGTTCAGGATCGATGGTTCGTCGCGGTTTGGCTCCAACAATAAGTACGGCTATTTTCCGTCGGTAGCACTGGGCTGGAAGATAGACCAGGAAAACTTCATGAAAAACCTGACGGCCATCAGCACCTTTAAGCTGCGGGCCAGCTGGGGCAAAACCGGTAACCAGGAAATTGGCAACTACTTATCGCTGGCTACATTTTCGGCAGGCAACAGCGCGGTGTTTAACGATACACAGGTATCAACCACCACACCCAGCAGAATCGAAAATCCGGATTTAAAGTGGGAAGCCTCAGAGCAGTTAAACTTTGGCCTGGATTATGGCTTTCTGAAAGACCGCATTACCGGCAGCATCGAGTGGTACTCGAAAGATACCCGCGACCTGCTCCTGAACCTGCCTATACCCCGCGAAACCGGGTTTACCACCCGCATCACCAATATTGGCAGCGTGCGCAATACCGGCTTCGAATTTTCGGTAAACTCCTTAAACTTAACAGGTAAGTTTAAGTGGACCACCAACCTTAATTTTTCGACGCTTAACAATACCGTTAAAAACCTGGGGGGCATCAGTTCCATCATTTCGGGTTCGGCAGGTACGGCTACTAATATTTCTATTATACAGGAAGGCTCGCCGCTGTATTCGTTTTATGGCTACAGGGTATTAGGCGTTTGGCAAACCGGCGACGATTTTACCGCCAACCCTACCGCCCGGCCCGGCTACCTCAAATTTTTTGACAAGAACGGCGATAAAGTAATTAACGCGGATGACCGGGTACTGTTAGGCGATTCGTTCCCGGGCCTGATCTATGCCCTTACCAACAACTTTACTTACAAAAACGTAGGCTTGTACGTATTTATAGAAGGTGTAAAGGGTGTAAACATGCTGAACAACAATTTAGTAGATACTTATTTCCCGGCCAACCTGAAAAGGAACCGCTTAGCCGAACCTTTACTCAACAGATGGACGGCTGCCAACCCTTCGCAGGTATATCCGGCGTTCATCAATACCGGTGCGCAGGCCGCACAGGCGGTAAACTCGTACACGGTTGAAGATGCTTCGTACATCCGGCTGAATACAGTTAAGCTGAGTTATAATATACCGGTAAGGGGTAAAAAAATAAAATCGGCAGGTATTTATGTATCCGGCCAAAACCTGGCTACCATTACCGATTACTCCGGCTTCGACCCGGCGCTTAACCCCAATGGCGGTGCCAACTTCCGGGTAGACTGGAATGCATACCCATCGGCCAGAACGTTTTTATTAGGTGTTAGTATCGGTCTTTAAACATTAAACTCATGAAAAATTACAAATACTATTTACTCTCGTTTCTTTGTATAGTGGTTGCGCTGCCAGGCTGCAAAAAGTTTTTAAAGGAAGATTTATACTCGCAACTGGCACCCGAAAACTTCCTGACCACGCAGGAAGGGCTGGAATCGGTACTGTTTGCCTCGTATGCCACCACGGCCAACATGCTAACCAATAACTCTATTTACGTAATAGGCCCGCAGGAGTTTACAACCGATATCATGATCCAGTCGGGCGATAACGTAGAGGCCACCATAGCCCAATATATCAACTTTACGTTTCATCCCACACTCGATTTTTTAACCACCAACTGGGACCCGCCCTATCAATCGATCCGCAACGCCAATATCGTACTCGAAAACTTGAACAATGTACAGGTAAGCGATGCACAAAAAAACCTGTACAGGGCCGAAGCCCGTTTTTTAAGGGCTATTAATTACTATAAGCTGTATACGTTTTTTGGCCCGGTACCCATCCGCACCAGTACCACCCAGGAGCTGCAGCTGGCCAGGGCTACCGATGCCGAAATGAGAACTTATATAGAAACCGAACTGCTTGCCGTTTTGCCCGATTTGCCCGAACCCGGTAAAGAAGCCGCTTATGGCCGGGCGCATACCGGCGCTGCCCGCGGTTTTTTAGCCAAGTTTTATTTAAACACCAAGCAGTGGCAAAAAGCGGCCGATATGTGCAAAGCCATTATGGATATGAACCGTTACCGGTTGTTCGATAATTACTTTACCATGTTCCGGGTTGAGAACGAACGCAATCCCGAATATATTTGGGTAAAGCCGGCCAAAGCCAGTGTAGACCGCCGGAATGCCAACAGCTGGATAAATGTGTCGTTCCCAGCCAATTTTGCCAGGGAACCTAAATCGGGACTCACCTTTTTATCTACCTGGGTAAACTTCCCGAACGAGTTTAGGATACTCGACAGCTTTTACAACTCGTTTGAGCCCGGTGATGCGCGTCAGGAATTGATTATATCTTCGTATATTGATAACACCGGCAAAACCATATCGTTACTGAACAACAACGATACCCGCTCTTTTAAATACTGGCCCGACCCGCAGGCCGTTGGTGCCGGGCACGGTAACGATATTCCGGAAATAAGGTATGCCGATATCCTGCTGGCACGTGCAGAGGCTTTAAACGAACTGAACGGGCCCAGCCAGCCGGCTTTAGACCTGATAAACGAGGTGCGCAGAAGGGCCAAACTGGGCAACAAGCAATTATCCGATTTGCCCACCCGCGAAGCGTTCCGGGATCATATCCTGAAAGAAAGAGGCTGGGAGTTTTACTCGGAAGGGCAACGCCGCATGGATATGATCCGGATGGATAAATTCATCAGTTCGGCTTTGGCGCGGGGTAAAAGCAATGCCAAACCTATCCATGTACTTTTCCCTATACCCGAGGTTGCACTAACCGCTAACCCTAAACTTGTTCAAAATCCCGGATATTAGCATGAAAAAAATACATATTTTCAGCTTTATAATGCTGGCCGTTATCTTATATGCTGCGCACGCTAAGGCGCAAAACACCGGGGCTAAGGTTCCGGGGTCGGTGGTGGCTTACAGTCCGGCATCGTCCCAAAAATATATCGGCTCGCCCAGTATTGCCGTTCTACCCAATGGCGACTACGTAGCCTCACACGATTATTTCGGCCCTAACAGCAACGAGCACGTCAGTGCCACATCGCGCATATACCGGTCGGTTAACAAAGGAAAAAAATGGGAGCAGATTGCCGAGCTGAACGGTGCCTTTTGGTCCAAGCTGTTTGTACACCGGGGGGTGCTTTACTTTTTGGGCACAAATAAACATCATGGCAACACTTTGATACGCAAATCGACCGACGGGGGCATCACCTGGACGGAACCTGCCGGCAAAACCAGCGGACTGCTGCTGCAGGGCGAGTACCATTGCGCCCCCATGCCGGTTATCGAGTTTAACGGCCGTTTGTGGCGCACGATGGAAAGCGCTTACGGCCCGGTAAGGGAATGGGGCAAGCGGTATGGTGCCATGATGCTATCGGTACCGGTTGATGCCGATTTGATGAATGCGGATAACTGGACCAGCAGCACGCCGCTGCTGTACGACTCTACTTACCTGGCCGGGCATTTTACCGGCTGGCTCGAAGGTAATGCGGTAGTTACGCCCGATGGAAAGATTGTGGATATTTTGCGGGTGGACGATAAAACAACACTGGAAGAAAAGGCGGCTGTTGTACACCTGAGTGCCGATAGCAAAACCGCTGCTTTTAACCCCCAAACCGATTTTATACCGTTTGCGGGCGGCAGCAAAAAGTTCACGATCAGGTACGATAGCTTATCCAAAAAATACTG
>Ga0325400_1007713_pt1 | contig 10289 bp, 6 predicted proteins | sample PopdelMetagenome_2_FD_205662 | JGI IMG/M metagenome (GOLD analysis project Ga0325400, IMG submission 205662) | Populus deltoides microbial communities from Bellville, Georgia, United States - Xylem-PdKOR-R1 | ecosystem: Host-associated > Plants > Phyllosphere > Stem > Wood/Secondary xylem...
GGCGCAACGCCATATCCGGGGCATGCCCCGGATATGGCGCTCACCAGAATGGCGGCGTAAACCAACCCGGGTATAGCTTAGATCAGCCGCCAAACTGTCCAGGAAGGCGGGACCACCTCACCCAGAAGCAGCCGTTCACACATATTTGACCCCTCGCCACAACCGGACATTGGTTCATGACCCTGTTCCCGGGGCGGATGCCATGTGTCAGCGCTTCGCCTCTGGCATCGCCGCCAGGTACAGAACGGAAACCAACGGCAGCGATAGCTGCGAGGGTGAGGAAGCCGACGCTGTAGATTGCGACGACAATAATCGCTCTGACCAAGCTGGCGGACAGCACCGCCCCCATCGCACTGGCCAACGCCCCGCGCGGGCGGGGAACGGTATGGCAAGCCGACGGGCCGGCATGGTGGCGTCGATGCCTTTTGACCGATAGCGGCGGAATGCTATTGCCGCCAAAGATAGTATAAATGGATGTCGACATGGAGTTCACCCGCCGCGCGGTACTGGCAACCCCCATCTTGTCGGCACTCCCAGCCGGGGCGCTAGCGGCGGAGGCGGCATCCCCTCGGCTGGTGCAACGGCTGCGCGACTGGCGCTTCCACCTGGGCCACGGGGCCGATCCCGAGCACGACTTCGGCTGGGGGCGCGATCAGCGGACCTATGCCAAGATGGGCGTGGCGGCCGACGGTGCCCGGCAGGACTTCGACGACAGCCGATGGGAAGCCGTGCAGGTGCCGCACGATTGGGCGGTGGCCCTACCCTTCGCGAAGCCCGCCGCGCCCGCGCCGAAGGAGCGGGAGGACGCGGCCGCCGCGCACGGCTTCAAGGCCATCGGGCGCGAGTGGCCCGGCAACAGCGTGGGCTGGTATCGCGCCCGCCTGGACATCGCACCGACCGACCGCAACCGGGCGGTATGGCTGGAGTTCGACGGCGTGTTCCGCGACTGCACCGTGTTCGTCAACGGCTACGTCGCAGGGGGCAGCGAGAGCGGCTATGCGCCGTTCCAAGTGCCGGTCGGTGACTTCCTGGACTATGACGGCGGACCCAACGTGGTCGCGGTGCGCGTCGACGCCTCGCTGGGCGAGGGCTGGTTCTACGAGGGGGCGGGCCTCTACCGCCACGTAGACCTAGTGCGCGCCGGACCCGTCCACGTGCCGCAGTGGGGCAGCGTCGTGCGGACGTGCGACGACGGCACCGCCAGCATCGTCCGCGCGGAGGTGGAGGTGCGCAACGCCGCCGCCTCGCCCACGACGGCGGAACTTCGCCACCGCCTGCTAGACCCCGATGGCCGCGAGGTCGCGGTCCTGCCCCCGGCCCGGCTTGCCCTGACCCCCGGCGCCACCGCGACGGCTCGGGGCGAGGCGCGGGTGCCGGCGCCCCGTCGCTGGTCGCCCGACGCGCCCGCCCTCTACCGGCTGGTGAGCGAGGTGACGGTGGCCGGCGCGGTGGTGGACCGGTACGAGACGCCGTTCGGCATCCGCAACGTGCGCTTCGACGCGCAGCGCGGCTTCCTGCTGGACGGCCGGCCGGTGAAGCTCCTGGGCACCTGCAACCACCAAGATCACGCGGGCGTGGGCACCGGCATCCCCGACGCGCTTCACGCCTGGCGGATCGACCGGGTGAAGGAGATGGGGTCCAACGCGTGGCGCACCGCGCACAACCCCGCCGCCGCCGCCTTCCTGGACCTGGCGGACGAGAAAGGCCTGCTCGTGATCGCCGAGGCGCGGCGCAACAGCACGGACGCGACGGCGATGGGCGAGCTGGAGCGGATGATCCGGCGCGACCGCAACCGCCCGTCGGTGATCGCCTGGTCGCTGGGCAACGAGGAACCGCACCAGGGCACCGCCCGCGGCGCGCGCGTGACGGCCGCCATGCAGGCCCGCGTGCGCGAACTGGACCCGACGCGCCCCACCACCTTCGCGCTGGACAACAGCTGGGACAAGGGGGTCGGCCGCGTGGTGGACGCGGTGGGTTTCAACTACCGGACCGACAAGATCGCCGCCTTTCACGCTGCCCACCCGGACGTGCCCGTCTACGGCTCGGAGACGGGCAGCACGGTGGCGACGCGCGGCGCCTATGCCAACGACACGGGCGCCCAGGTGGTGCGGGCCTACGACACGGAACATCCCTGGTGGGCGTCCACGGCGGAAGCCTGGTGGACGGTCGCGGCGGCGAACCCGTATATCGCGGGCGGTTTCGTGTGGACGGGCTTCGACTATCGCGGCGAGCCCACGCCCTTCCCGCGCTTTCCCAGCATCTCCAGCTACTTTGGCGTCATGGACAGCTGCGGCTTTCCCAAGGACAATTATTACTACTACCGCGCGTGGTGGCGGCCGGACCGGCCGCTGGTCCACCTGCTGCCGCACTGGAACTGGCCGGGGCGCGAGGGGCAGCCGGTGGAAGTATGGGTGCACGGCAACTGCGCCGAGGTGGAGCTGCTGCTCAACGGCCGCTCGCTGGGGCGAAAGGCGATGCCGCGCAACCGGCACTTGAGCTGGCAGGTACCCTACGCGCCCGGCCGGCTGGAGGCGCGCGGCTACGACGACGGACGGCGCAGCGCGACCGACGTTCGTGAGACGGCAGCCCGCCCGGTGCGCGTGATCCTGACGGCCGACCGGCGGATACTGATGGGCGGGCGCGGCGACGCGGCCGTCCTGCGAGCCGAGCTGGTGGACGCGCGCGGCCGCCCCGTGCCCGACGATGATCGGCTGGTCCGCTTCACCGTCGCGGGCGACGCCGAGGTGATCGGCGTCGGCAACGGGAATCCCACCAGCCTGGAAGCCGACCGCGCTTCCGAGCGTCGCACCTTTCACGGGCTGGCGCAGGCCATCGTCCGGCTCGGCGGACGGCCCGGAATGGTGACGATACAGGCGGAGGCGGACGGGCTGGCGCCGGGCCGGGCAGCGGTGACGGCCGCTCCGTCCTGAGCCGGCACGACCCCCTCTTGCATCAGCCCTCATTTATCTGACAATAGGGGGCGTTCCGGAGAGAACCGGTGAAGGGGGAGGGGTTATCGTGTTAAACAGGTTCTTGCTGCTGGCCACCGTCGGCGTTGCGGCGCTCGCGCCGGCCGCCGCCCGCGCCGGGCAGACCACCCCCGTCCCGCAGGCCGGCGGGCAGCCGAGCGCCCAGGGCGGCGGCGAGGGCAACGTCCCTGCCCCGGCGCAGGCCACCCCCGCCGACCCCGCCGCCGATGCCCCGGACGCGAGCAACGGCGACGAGGTGGTCGTTACCGGCTTCCGCCAGTCGCTGCGCACCGCCATCAACCAGAAGCGCAACGCCGACCGGGTGCAGGAGGTGCTGGCGGCCGAGGACATCGGCAAGCTGCCCGAGGCGTCCATCGCCGAGTCGCTGGCTCGCCTGCCCGGCCTCGCCACCAACCGCGACCGCGGCAACGGCACCGCCATCTCGATCCGCGGCCTGGGACCGAATCTGGTCAACACGCTGCTGAACGGCCGCGAGATCGTGTCGGCCGAGGCCAGCCGCAACATCCGCTACGAACAGTATCCGGCCGAGCTCATAAACGGCGCGTCGGTGTTCAAGTCGCCCACCGCGACGCAGGTGGAAGGCGCCATCGCGGGTCAGGTGGACCTGCGCACGCTGAAGCCGCTGGACTTCACCTCGACGCGCGTGGTGCTGAACGCACGCGCCATCTACTCCGACAAGGCGGAGGACGTTCAGGACAGTTCGCCCTGGGGCTATATCGCCAGCGCGTCGCTGGTGACGCAGCTGCTGGACGACACGCTGGGCGTGGCGATCGGCTATTCGGGGCGGCGCCAGTCGGTGGCGACGGTCAGGACCAACATCTTCCGCTACACCAACAGCTTCGCCGACCTGAACAACAACGGGCGCGGCAACGACAACATCCCCTTCGGTTTCGAGGGGCTGGCGCGCGGCGGCGACGACGTCCGCCACGGCGCGCTGGCCACCGTCCAGTGGCGGCCCGACCCGACGGTCGAGGTCAACGGCGACTTCTTCTACAGCCACGTGAAGTTCGACGAGACGCAGCGCGGCTTCCGCGTCGAGAACCTGCCCTTCGGCAACACGCTGACCGGCGGCCAGGCGGTGACGCTGGACCGGGGCGGCACCCAGACCGACTATGTGACGGGCATCACCACCACGCTGGTCCCCGCCAACGCGTCGTTCGGCCAAGCGGTGCGCGGCGTGAACGAGCTGTTCTTCTTCGAGGACGACCTCTACGCGGGCGGCCTGAACGGCCGGTGGCGGCCCGACGGCTGGGACATCGCGGCCGACATCGCCTATTCCACCACGCGGCGCGACCAACAGTTCCTGACGCTCAGGACCGAGCCGTTCGGCTTCCAGCCCACCACCAGCTTCGTGTCGGGCAGCGACTCCGTGCCCGCCATGACGATCAACGCCGACCTGACCGACCCTTCGCGCTTCCGGGTAGCGGACTTCCAAATCCCGGAGAACGGCGGCGGGGCACCGATCATCAACGACGAGCTGCTGTCCGCCAGCCTGGACATCGTTCGCGCGATCGACCGCGGGCCGTTAGGCGCGCTGAAATTCGGCGCGCGCGTCACCGACCGGAGCAAGGACTACACCCAACGCACGCAGTTCGGCTTCGTCGACCCCGCCCAGCGGCGGCCGCTGGCGGCGGGCCTGCTGAACGATCCCTATCGGTTCCGCGGCGCCTATGCCGCGCTGCCCGCCGTCCAATCCATCGACATCCTGCCCGCGGTCGAGCAGTTGTTCGGCCCCATCGCGCCCGTCACGTCCGATTTCGACCGCCGGTCGAGCTGGGTGGTGAGCGAGAAGACCTATGCCGGCTACGCCCAGCTCGACCTGGACGGGCAGGTGCTCGGCCTGCCCTTCACCGGCAATCTCGGCCTGCGCGTGGTAGGCACCGAGACGCTGTCGCGCAGCACGCGCGTCGACCAGGCACAATTGCCGAACGGCAGCACGGGGCCGACCGTCCTGACCCCCGTGGCCGTGCCCAACAGCTTCGCCGACTGGCTGCCCAACCTCAACCTGACGTTCAAGCCGACCGACAAGCTCCAGGTCCGCCTGGGCGCCAGCGAGGCGATCGCACGGGCGCCGCTGGACGACCTGAACGCCGGCTTCGGCCTGTTCACCTTCGGCGCGCCCGCCGCGTTCGGCGGCAACCCGCTGCTGGAGCCGTTCCGCGCCAAGCAGCTCGACGCCACGGTGGAATGGTATTTCGACCGCGATAGCGCGCTCACCGTCTCCGGCTTCTACAAGGATCTGGGCACCTACATCGTCCAGCAGGTGACGCCGATCTTCGCGCCCGACGTCAACGGCAACATCGTGGAGGGCACGTTCCGCCAGCCGGTGAACGGCTCGGGCGGCACCATCAAGGGCTTCGAGGTGCTGTTCCAGAAGGCGCTGACCTTCTTGCCCGGTCCGCTGGACGGGCTGGGGGTGTATCTGAACTACAGCTACACCGACAGCAGCATCCAGGTGGAGGAGAACGACAACGCGCTCGGCACTATCCAACTGCCCGGCCTGTCCAAGCACGTCGGCAACGCCACGCTCTACTACTCCAAGTCGGGCTTCGAGGCGCGCGTCGCCTTCCGCTACCGCTCTGCCTACGCGACCGAGCTGGGCGACACCGACCGCATCCTCTTCACCGCGCCCGAGAGCGTGCTCGACTTCCAGACCAGCTACGACTTCCCCGAGGCCAGCGCGCTGAAGGGCGTACGCCTGCTGTTCCAGGCCAACAACCTGACCGACGAGCCGTTCGAGACCTATTACGGCGACCGCCGCCTCCAGGGGCGGTACGAGAAGTTCGGGCGGCGGTTCCTGGCGGGCGTGGGGTATCAGTTCTGATGTCCGTGATACTGAAACGGCGCGTGCTCCTGCTGGCGGCGCTCGCCCTGCCCGCGGCCGCCTCGGCCGGCCCGGCCGCCGCGCCGCCGAAGGGCGGGCTCTACCTTGGGGCCGACCTCTCCTACGTGAACGAGATGGAGGATTGCGGCGCGGTGTTTCGCGAAGGGGGTGCGAAGGTCGACCCCTTCGCGCTGACGGCGCGGCGCGGGGGCAACATCGTGCGCGTCCGGCTGTGGAACGACGCGCGCTGGACGCGCTACTCGAACCTGACCGACGTGACACGTACGATCCGACGCGCGCGGGCGGCGGGGATGCAGGTGCTGCTAGACTTCCATTATTCCGACGACTGGGCCGACGGCGAGAAGCAGCGCGCGCCCGCCGCCTGGGCGAAGCTCGCCACCGAGGAGCAGGCGAAGGCGCTGCACGACTACACGCTGGACGTGCTGACCCGGCTGGACGCGCAGGGGCTGATGCCTGAGATGGTGCAGGTCGGCAACGAGACCAATCCGGAACTGATGGGCGGCGTCAAGGAGCGGCCCATCGACTGGAAGCGCAACGCCCTCCTCCTCAACGCCGGCATCCGGGCGGTGCACGAGGCGGGCGAGCGCGGCCGGATCGCGCCCAGGATCATGCTGCACATCGCCCAGCCGGAGAATGTCGAGCCCTGGTTCGACGCGGCGACCGAGGCCGGCGTTTCCGGCTACGACGTGATCGGCATCAGCTACTACAAGAAGTGGTCCACGCGCTCGATGGCGCAGCTGGGCGAGACGGTGGCACGCGTACGGGGGAAGTACGGACGCGACGTGATCGTGGTGGAGACGGCCTATCCCTTCACGCAGAAGAATGCGGACGCCGGACCCAACCTGCTCGGCCCCGACACGCTCGTTCCCGGCTACCCGGCGACACCGGACGGGCAGCGCCGCTACCTGATCGACCTGACACGCACGGTGGTACGCGCGGGCGGGGTGGGCACCGTCTATTGGGAACCGGCCTGGGTTTCGACGCGGTGCGGCACCCGCTGGGGCAAGGGTTCCAACTGGGAGAACGCGGCTTGGTTCGACTATCGGGGTGAGGCGCTGCCGGCCTTCGACTTCCTGTCGCACGACTATCGCGCGCCGACCCGGTGACAGGGGCTGCCGCACGGCTAACATAGAAACCATGCAACGAGCGAAGAGCGGCGCGGAACGGGCATCCACCGATATGGTCCAGCCCGCCAACCTCACGCACACGATGTTGGACTCGCTCGGCCGGTCGATCGTGACCGGCCGCTATGAGACGCGCCCCTTCCCCACCGAGGCGGAGATCGCCAAGACTTACGGCGTCAGCCGCTCCGTCACGCGCGAGGCGGTGAAGATGCTGACAGCCAAGGGCCTGGTCAGCGCTAGGCCCCGCCACGGAACAGTGATCCGGCCGGCCACCAGCTGGAACCTGTTCGACCCCGACGTCCTGCGCTGGCTGCTGGAACGCAAGTTCTCCGTGGAGTTGCTGCGCTACTTCAACCAGCTCCGCATCGGCATCGAGCCCGAGGCGGCGGCTTTGGCCGCGACGAACGGCGACGAGGCCGACTTGGCAGCCGTCGACGCCGGCTTGGCCCGGATGCGGGCGGCCGAAGCGGGGGCGGACGATCCGCTGGACGCCGACATCGCCTTCCACATCGCGGTGCTGCGCGCCGCGCGGAACCCCTTCTACGCGCAGTTCGAGGCGGTGGTCGCGACCGCCCTGCGCACTTCCATCCGCTTCACCAACCAGATGAAGGGGCGCAGCGCCAGCGTGGAACAGCACGCCGCCGTGGCCAACGCCATCGCCGCAGGCGACGCGGTCCAGGCGCGTGTGGCAATGCACCGTATCATCGCCGACGTACTGAGCCTCATTGATCAGCAAGCATGAGGTCAAGACCCACTTCCCGCCATTCAACGGCGTTGCTGCGCTTCCCAGCTGCGGTCATTCGTTCATCTCAATCTCTACTGCTCGTCCAATTTTGAGGGCGAACCGATGGCGATGCGGACTGTGCAGGCAGCCACTGAGTTCGCCCCAGGCGCCATCGTCTACAAACCTATAGGATCAGAGGCCGAGTAGGCGGCGGTATTCCGCCTCGGCGAACCCGTAGGTGTCGCCGGCGAGCCGCAGCAGCCGCTCCCTATCACGCACAATGACGCGTCCGCGCACGGAGCGGACAGCCTCATCCTCTTCGAGCTTGTGGAGCGCGTCGGTCACGCTGCTGCGACGGACGCCGAGCATGAGCCTGAACTCCTCGTGCGTCATGCAGATGTCGTCCTCCCGCACACGATCGTGATAGAGGAGTATCCATCGTGCCATCCGCCGCTCGATCGAGTGCGCGAGCGACGAGACGATCGTCCTGGACATCTGGGTCATGACCACGTCGACGAAGCGGAGCAGGACGGTTCGGATCGCCGGACGTTCGGCCACTATCGCAGTCAACGCCGCGGCCGACAGCCTCATCGCCGTGCCGTGTTCGGCCCTCATCACCACATCATGCGACCAGCGCTCGTTGCCGAGCAGCAGCTGCCAACCGATAAACCCCTCGCTGCCGACCAGCGCGACCGCGTAGCGACGGTCGCCCTCGAGCGAGTCGAGTATCGCAGCGATGCCGGTCAACGGGAAGCAGATGCTGTCTGCCGTATCGCCGGCGCGCGCAATCATGTCGCCGTTGCGGAACGGCACCAATTCCAGATGCGGGGCGAGGGCGGCGCGGTCCGCGTCGTTCAAGAGACGCAGCAGCGCATTCGCCTCAAACGGCATCGCGTTGGAACCGCGTGTCTCATCCGCCGTCAAAGCCTGACCATCCATGCCGCCGTGCATACTCCCGAACCTCGCTTCTCAAGCCTTGCGTCTACTTTCGTACCGAAACGCGGAGTGTCGCCAATAGTTGGGAATCAGACAGTTACAGGAGGGATTTTTGCGCAGAACCATTTCCATGCTGATTGCCGCCTCGACCGCCATCGCGGGCGTTCCAGCTCTCGCCCAGTCGGCACGCTCAGTGACGGCTCCTCCTCCGCCACCGCCGCCCGCGACATCCATGCAGCCCCCGAAGGCCGCCCCCGACATGCAGTCGGTCCTCGACGCGCTCGCATCCCTCGGTGGCAAGCCGATCGAAACGCTCACGCCTGCGGAAGCTCGTATGCAGCCCTCGGCTGCGGACGGAGCCAAGGCGGCGATGCAGAAGAAGGGGATGTCGACCGCGCCTGATCCGTCGGTGACGACGCAGGATCTGCCGTACGGCAGCGACCCCAAGCAGTTCGCGCGCATCTACAAGCCGGCAAACGCGCCCGCAGGTGGCAAGCCCATGCCGCTCATCGTCTATTATCACGGGGGCGGCTGGGTCATCGCCGACGTCGACACCTACGATGCTGCGCCGCGTGCCATGGCCGAAGCACTCAATGCGATTGTCGTCTCTGTTGAGTACCGCCATGCTCCCGAATTCAAGTTCCCGGCGCAGCATGAAGATGCGGCCGCGGCCTATCGCTGGGCGCTGCAGAATGCGGCAAGCTGGGGCGGCGACCCCGCACGGATCGCGACGGTCGGCGAGAGCGCCGGCGGCAACCTGGCGGTCGCGACTGCGATCTACGCCCGCGACAACGGCCTGACGGTGCCGCGGCACATCGTCTCGGTCTATCCGATCGCGAACAGTAGCATGACGCTGCCTTCGCGCCGGGACTCGGCGAACGCCAAGCCTCTGAATGCCGCGATGCTGCCGTGGTTCGGCTACTACTATCAGACGAGCAAGGCCGATGCGCAGGATCCGCGTCTTAACCTGGTCGGCGCCAACCTGCGTGGTTTGCCGCCGACGACGATCATCAACGCGCAGATCGATCCGCTACGCTCGGATGGAGAGACGCTGGCGGCCGCGATGCGGGCGGCCGGTGACAAGGTCGAGCAGAAGACCTTCCCGGGCGTTACCCATGAGTTCTTCGGCATGGCCAAGGTCGTGAACGGCGCCAAGCAGGCGAATGATCTCGCAGTCGCACGGCTGAAGACGGCGTTCGCAGCGCCTGCAACCCGCCGCTGAGGGTGACGGCGGCGGCGTCGAGCCGCCGCCTCCTTGCCGGAGAGGACCAATGACCATGACCCAGACCCCCGTCCACTATTCTCCCGACGTCGAGGATGTGAAACCCGACGAAGCCGAGACGATCACGAAGCTCAACGAGACGTTCGACAAGATCCTCGAGACGACGGCGGAGGATTACGGTCACGCGGTCCGTTCGGTCCACGCCAAGGCGCACGGCTTCCTGGAGGGAAAGCTGACGATCCATGACGGCCTTCCGCCCGAACTGGCCCAAGGCCTGTTCGCTACCCCAGGCGAGCACAAGGTCGTCATGCGCTTCTCGACCAACGCGGGCGACATCCTGCCAGATACCATCAGCCTGCCGCGCGGTCTGGCGCTGAAGGTGATGGACGTCGACGGTGAACGCTTGGCCGGTGCCGATGGACAAACGCAGGACTTCGTGATGGTCAAC
>Ga0325400_1007714_pt1 | contig 10288 bp, 4 predicted proteins | sample PopdelMetagenome_2_FD_205662 | JGI IMG/M metagenome (GOLD analysis project Ga0325400, IMG submission 205662) | Populus deltoides microbial communities from Bellville, Georgia, United States - Xylem-PdKOR-R1 | ecosystem: Host-associated > Plants > Phyllosphere > Stem > Wood/Secondary xylem...
GAATCCATCTAATTCAATCTCCACTTTTCCATTTTATAGACCTGAATATTGCGCCAGACAGTCGAGCATTCTGAGTGAATCTGTCAGAAAATGGCTGACCTGAGAAAAACCACAAATCTGAAGACTCGAAAGATCGACTGAAACCAACAAATCAAGCATGAGAAGGGAACCACCTGTAGAAAGTATTTGCCACCAAATCAGGTGATTAAGATTGTGAAGCCCAACAGGTCATTTATGAAATCCTTGAAGAGATGATTGACATGATATTTGATCAAGCAATCCTAAAAATCAGAATACTGAAACTATAAAGGATCAGGACTAAAACCAAATTTTCATATTAGCACTTGCATATGTGCGTGACCAAACAAGCTTCAATAAACCTTGTTGCAGAAACTAAATAGCAAGATTGATAAACTATCGTCTATGATAAACGATGTCTATCACACATTAACCACAATTCAATTTTAACCATGTTTGTCATTGTCATTGTCACCAGAGTATAACTTATAGCAGACAAGTAATTCCCCAACCCTGATCTCCTCCCCCTTCGCCTGGCATTACATGTACCTTTCCAAATTTTCTAAGTTTATTCATATAATGCTTGAAGTCACAAACTGAATGACAAACCCGCATCTTCAAGGGGCAGCAGGTTCAGCAGAACCCCTGAATACCATTGCTTTACATAAAGTCGTCTTCCAGCTCCTGCAAGGACTTGTTTTCAGATGCTATTTGTTTATTGGATGTCATCTTTTCAGCCACCATTAAACCCTTGTAGCTCCTTATCTCTGTCTGTCTCTCCTTTTCAAGCCTTTCCATTTCCTCACGTCGTTTCTGCAAAGACAAATTTGAGATTTTTATGCACTTTATAATTAAATAAAAAAAAGGGAGGAAAGATTGGCTCCAACCAAAGTATCATATCTCCTCAAATGGTAGAAGAGCTGGAGTCATACTTTCAAATTTTGCTACTGCATTGATATTGAAGAATTAATATCATGGAAGAATTAATACTTTAACTACATTAAAAAAGAAGAAAAAGAAGAAGCAGTAAACAGAGAATGAGTCATCCTAAACTTTGAAAGCACAGAAAGAGGCACCCAATAAATAAGGCCCTCTTCTCCCGTTGAATATCAGACAGAGAGACTCCTCCATAACCTGGGGAAGCATCGCAGTGAAAGGAGACTAGAAAAAAAATCCTATCCCACAACAGTGGGTGGATAGAACTGTTTTCGAGGATTCAAGCATTCCTTTCTTTCTATGCGCACAAAATAATCAAAAGAAGATCACACTCCCAGAACAGATAGAAATTATTGAACATAAAGAACTGAAACCAAACCTTGTGAAACAAGAGGGAAAATGCTAAACTGGAGAATCACTGACCTATGGAATGTCTAAGAATATTTGAAGCAATGAGTAGATCAGATGCACAGCACAACTTGAAACTGAGGACTAGGAATTGAACGGGCACAACACAACCATCCAAGAACATGAATGTGCAACACAATGCAACTCAATAGCCAAAATTGTTGAAAATGGGAATTGTGAGTTCATCTCTTAATATTGAGAGATCAAAGCTATCAAACCAAGTAGATGCATTATACCAATATGCAACTGGAATACCTTATCTTAATATCAAGAGATCAACTCAATGACTAGATTTTTTAGACACCAGCAACACAGAAACATAATAAAAAAAATAATAGACCATGCTGTTACCGTCTAATATTTCATCCAATCACAGTATGACCGTGTCCTTTTTACAACAATAAGAAAGTCAATAAATAGCTAAAAGAGCAACCAGTAGACTTTTTGCCACACATTTAAATGCTAGAAGGAGATATAAATCCTAGGGGCATTTAAAATGGTTATATAGCCAAACAATCTGCAATTTAAAACTTACAGCGTTCAAACATTAATTCCCAAAAAACAAAACAGGTTGCAACCAATACTAGTGACTATGAAAATGGTGATAAAGCTATAATTTTCTGAATTTGAAGCTTCCAGCGTTCCCAACATTAATGCCCAAAAAACATAACAGGTTGCAAGTAATGCTGGGAGAAGATTCTATTTGTTTGCACAATGTTTGAGATCAATGGAAGCATAAATGATACTTCTTGGATGTTTTAGATAAACTACCTTCTTGGATGTTTTAGATAAACTACACTGGAGGTTTATAATTTCAATCACATTGTCACTGAAAGCAAAGCATCAAAAGATCTGATAACCGTTCTTGCGGTGCGTGCAGAAAGCAAAAAGAATGTGTTCTTCCCAAAGGAAATTCGATGGAAGAGTACCTAACATGGTTTAACAATTGACCAACTACGCCCAAACTCACATTGCAAAACCCAGAATTCAAATGCAATCCTTGGCTACATAACTTTAAATGATAAACCACTGCCACTAAAAGAAAGCCACTTGAGGACCCAAGAAGACTCTGAACCTTACGGAGACTAAGGAGCAACAAGGTCAGCTGAACTCCCCATCAAATTCATTTCCAATAAGAGGAAGAAAAGGGCGAGATGAGGGAGGAGGAGGCCAAGGAGAAGGAAAGGAATCCTATTTTCAAAGTTAGAGTGAAAAGAACTATAAGAGGTTCCAAATAGATCTATTTTTATCAGTTATAATTCATATCTGTCCAGCTGAAACAAATTTGGTGCCATCATATGCTCTTCATGATAAGTGCACAAGGATATCATGTTCCATGTTACAGCTCTACATCACTTGACCTAAGACTTAGAATTGGACACATGAGAATGGATAAAACTCACTTTATCTCTCAGAAGAAGCTTTCTCTCTGCTCTTTCTGCTGCATTGACTGCTTCTCTCTCAGCTGCAATGATACATGGTAATAAGTAACTGTTAGAATCATCAGGGCCGATGAAAAGAATTTATAGAACTAAACTAAGCAAAAAACTGACAACATTACATCTAGAAAAGCTAAACCACTCCCTATGTTTGGTTTTGTGCACAGATAAGAAGAGAAGAGAATTATGAAGTTCCCTGCCTTCTTTTTATGGCCCGCAGGTTTTGTAATAAACTAAAATGATAGGCTGAGATCAAAGATTTACCTTTCAAATCAGGTTTTCTTTCTACCTTTGTTTTGTTCAATCTATTAACTACCTCATTTAGCCGCTTCTCCACTCTCACAGTTCGAACCTAGATAAAGAGTCAAAACCAGAGAAACATGATTAATTTATGTAATTGCTCATTATTGTTCCAGTAAGTTGTAAACACAAACTACCAAACAAAGGATGTCACCATCTTTGAATTGTGGAAGCCAACTTGACCAACATCCATGGAAGCAGTTTTCTTCAAATTGGCCCAAGGAGTGTAAACAACATCAATGTTGTTCACCTTGTTGCCTGCAGTGTGAAAGAGAAACAGTTTCAAACAACTAACTCATTGTAACTATGCATCCATGTTCAAAACAAAAAAGAATACTTTAATCAAGGGAATGGTTGTAACTTTATATTACGAAACAAGCATTGAGCTTGCTATTAAAACCATTAAGTATAAATCCATAGCGACAAGGGAGAAACTGAATTATGTAAAATGAAAGGAAGATTCAGAAACTTTTCCTTGAATCGAATTTGCTTTAACAAGCTGCACACAATCCTCAAGTACACCTTCACTTATATCATCAATGGTCTGACCTTTATGCAGCCTTACATACACATGGGCAGAAGACATTTTGTCCACGTGAAACCTACAAAAAAAAAAAAAAACCATCAAGAAAAACCCTGATGATTTCTGAAAACGTCAGACCCCTCATTGCAAACAAAACCCAATCCAGATAACGAATTACAAACTCCCCTTTCCTTCTTTACCCTTTTCAATAACATGGGCTCTTCAAAGTTCAAATTCTGAGCATTGATTTTTGATTTGATAGAGAAACCATCACTCTACCTTGTTGAATTACTCCCTCCCAATTATAAATTATAACACTTTTCACTCTCTGCTTTGATTATTATAAGATCAATGGGAAAATATCACATATAGAGAGAATCTTGACCTTATAAAACAACAAAACTAATTAAATTACAATTAATATCTGACTAAATTAATCGATAAATCAAAGACCCAGATGGCAAAGATTGAAACTTTGAATTGGATTAGCCAGAAATTGATAAGAAAAAAAAAGTACCAGATGTCTTCAGGGAAACCATATTTGATAAGCTCCTCGTTCTCGTACTTGTCAAGACCCATAAAAATAGTGTAATCTCCTGCCTCTGGTCTGGCTTTGAAGTAGAACACCATCTCTCTTTTTTATTTAAAACAACAAAAAACAATTCAGAATAATTTATGTGGTTTTGATTGTGTTTGTTTTGTGGGTGGTTTTTCTAAGGCTTTGCTTTGTGTTTTTGTTTTGACGGAGGTTTGCTTTTGCTGTGGAAGGATTCGTTGCTAACTGGGCGTCTTTCTTCCAAACGCTGTTTGAAATTTTTATTCTGTCCAAAGACTCCGAACCACCATTCGTCATTCAGGATCAATATATTTTATTTATTTATTTATTTATTTTGTTAAAATTTAATTTTTTAATTTTAAAATAATTTTTAAAATATATTTATATTATTTTAATATGTGAATGTCAAAAATAAATTTTAAAAAATAAAAAAAATATTATTTTAATATATTTTTAAACAAAATTTATTTTAAAAAATAATTTATATTTACCTTTTAAAAACCCCCTGTTTGTTTGCTGGAAAGTAGTTTCTTTTTGGAAAGTGAATTCTAGAAAAGTATTTTTTGATATTTGATAGTGTAATGAAAAATAAATTGAAAAATATTTTCTAGTGTATGGTTATGTTATGGAAAATGAGCTGGAAAATAACTTATTAATATTTTATTTTTTTCAAGTTTATTAAAATAACGAGAAACAAATCTTACAAATTAAAAAGTTGAATGAGAATGAAATTGAAAAAAAATATAATTTCATAAATTATCTCAGATAAAATAAATAATAATCAAAATAATAGAGATCAAATAAAAAAAATTGAAAGATGAAGAAATTAAAATAATAATAATTAACATTTCATAAATTATTTCAAATAAAATAAGTAACAATCCAAAAAATGAGGACAAAATTTGATAGATAAAAAATTTCAATAAAAAAATATAAGGAAAAAACAAATAGTAATTATAAAAATAAGGACCAAAGTTAATATAAAAATTAAATTTTAAGAGATAAAATTAAAAAATAAATATTTAAAACAAAATTTATATAGCAATCAAAAGTTTGAGAATCAAATTTGATATAATCAGCAAATAATGATATTTTTAAATTTTTCACAACTTACGGAAAGTGTTTTCCGCCCAAATTTTCCAGAAAAACACTTTCCTAAAAACCAAGCCAAATTTTTCTTTGACTAAAAAGTGTTTTCCGTTGACCAACTTTCCTAATAGCAAACAAACACATGAAAGTTTAGAAAGTGGTTTCCCGGAAACCACTTTTCGAAAAACAAACACAGCCAAAAGAGAAAATATTTTTCTAGAAACCAAGTCAAATTTTTCTTTGACTGGAATGTGTTTTTCATTGACTGAAAAGTATTTTCCGTTGACCACCTTTTCTAGTAGAAAACAAACATAAAAAAATTTAAAAAATAATTTCTCAAAAATTACTTTTTAGAAAACAAACATGGTTAAATTACCTGGTTTTTTTCTTAAACCGACCCACACATTAGAGGGAGAAAAACAAAGAAAAAGAAAACCATGTTCACAACGTTTTTGTAGGTGAAATAAAATGGGTTTATAGTTCAACAATATTTTAGCAGAGTGCGGACTGTATTTTTTAATATTTTATTTTTTAATTAACATTTTTTATTGATTTAACATGTTAATATTAAAAGTAAAAAAAATATAAAAAAATATTATTTTAATATATTTTCAAGTAAAAAATATTTTAAAAACATTTTCCACCACAATTTCAATCATAATTTATATATATAATAGAGAATATGGCGTTTTAACTTTTATATATTAAGAAAAAATAACTCTATTGTATCAAAATCAAAGTGTAAAATATTAATGTGATTAAGATAATGAAATTTAAATATGACACTTAAAAAAAAATCCTCTAATTATCACTCGTTTAAACACAAGGGAAAGAATGGAGATGGTTAATTTAAATTGAAGTTTAAATGTAGTTTCTTAATTGAGAAATAAGAATTTTACAAAACTCATAAAATAAAACTATGTGTGTGTCTACACACACGTGGATATAAAAAAGATTTTGAATATAAAAAAATATTGAGGCTATAGATAATTATTTGATATTTTTATTAAATTAACCTAACATGTTAATCTTGAAATTTTTTTATCTGACTTCTTATATAATTTAAATTTAAAATTAAACTATGTGAGAATTTCTCTAAAATAACCTGGTTGATTTGCTGGTCTAAAGACATTTCGCCAAGCTGGTAAAAAAAATCCAGGGATGAAATAAAGAAAAAAGAATGAAATTGACATCAAAAATCTCTTGACCCAACTTCTTGTTTTTGAATTTAAAATTAAATTATATGAGAGTTGTCTTAATGTGACTTAGTCAACTTATCAAATCTGAAGACACCTTAAATAATTGGTAAAATAAAGTTTGGGATGAAATTAAAAAATAAAAAATGAAATTGATATAAAAAAATTTTATCTTAACTCCTTGCTTAACTTGTGTTTAAAATTAAATTATATAAAAGTTATCCCGACATGATTTTTTACTGGTACAAAATTAACCTAAACAATTGTTATAAAAAAACTAAAGATAAAATTGAAATAAAAAGAGGGAGGGGAATGGAAAAAAATGAGAGGCTGAATTGGAAAAAAAAACAAAAAGAGAGAGAGAACATGGTCCATATAAACAGTAAAGCTCCTTAATAATTCCCAAGTGTTTTTTTTTTTTGGTGAAGAAATAATATATGTATATTCATAATTCCAGGGCATATGTCAAGAGTCAATACATTATAATAAGACTTGTAAATCACTAGTGAGATTGTTCGCGCTACACCACGAGCTTGAGCTTGAGCTTGACATCAACAAATGACTGCATGCTGAAGTGCATGTTGTAGGGCTGGAAAGAAGTGCAAGGCAAAATAGAAAGAGCATGACTGCATGCTGTTGGATACATCAAGAGAAACAATTTTATAAAGTTTCAAGCAAAAGCCTCATGCTTGAACATATGGAAATGCAGAGAGGTGCTCCAAGCTTTTGATGCAGAGGTGAGGACAGTCGATTCAACATGCATGCTGTCATGAAATCAGCTGCCCTGCATAATAGAAAAGGTAAATGTCAGGCCACTGGGAGCTCTTGCAAAGCCAATGTTGTATTTATAAGGCAACCTTCTTTGCAGCATCATACATACAAGGAATGTATGCAACTAATATGAAATAAATGACTGGTCTTCTGTTTGTTTTAGGGCCAGCAGCTGCCTGAAGTGCTTCAGGTTGAGTAGATTCGCTTGACGATCTGTATCCTTGTGAAGCACTGTAAGGGACGTTTCAAGTTATGTTAGAAATGGAAAACAAACTAATAACAATGTAATAAGTTATGAGGGACAATCAAAATGTATAAAGAAACAAAGCATTAATTAAAATGAGGCGCTGATATGGATTAGAAGAGAGACTGTCCTTTCTTGAACATCATCGGAATCGAGAGAGAAGTCTTCACTTCATTCCAGCAACCAAGCTATCATTGTGCTCCGGCTGCATTTTAGTGGAGACGCTTGATGAACCAGCACCTGTATCAAAGACAGCCTGCACATATGATGTCTGAGGTTGTTCTTGTTACATGCCGAGCTGTTCTTTGGGTACATCGTCGAAGAAATTCAAACAACAATCTTTTTTTTATATTATTAACGTGGGTATCCGGGTTAGCTTGCGCGTATCTCGACTAATCTCACGGCTCCTGAAGTTAACGATCATATAAGCCTTTAGTAGCCCTGAGGTTTGTGAAACTCAAACAAATAACCTCTCTAAAAAGCAAATTTAGAACTTTATCAGTTGAGATTCACCGTCAGGGTTATTCATGCCATAATGTTGCAGCGGTTTGTAGTTGACCTGAATGCTCCAAAGTGTGCAGCTGGAAAATATGTGTGTTTGTTTAGCTTGCTTGCCATAGGCGGTGCAATAATTGAGGGGCATATGGGTTCATCCAAAGGATCTCTTTGGTTGTTTTTCTATTTTCATTAATCTGGTCTTCATGGGACAATACAACATTAGACAGACGATGAAGGAAGCTGATGAACCTCAACAGGCAGCTGACCAAAGCTGATAAGAAAGAATTCATAAATAATTAAATCACCACAAGAAAAAAATGAAACAATGTTCAGAAGCCATATAGAACTGATCAAGGATGAAAAAACATGAAAAAATGGAACACAGCAGCTCCTAGCCACGCCCAAGCCATATAGAACTGATCAAGAAATTGTATTTTCATTTATCTAAATGCATATAATGTATAGACTATTTAAAGGCAAATTAATGCATAAAAAATAATGTGAATTGTGCCTATGAGTTACAAAATAATAATTAAATTTATTTCACTTTTTTCTCTCTCCATCAAAACAAACACTAAAACGTAATTCAAACCTTGTTTAAATTTTATAGAAAAGCCATGGGCCCAAAGAAGCCCAAACTTTCAAGCCTTTGAACTAAGCTACTTGGCCCGCCAGGGGGAGAGTAGAAATCCGAATTTATTAATTCTTGAAAAAAGAAAGAGTGAGATTTTCTTTTTCTTGTGCGAAAATTAAAGTCTTATAAACGAAAAGCATAGTAGTTTCTTTAACCAAACAGATCACAGACCCTTTCTTGCTCTCTCTTCTCTCTCGATCGACACTAAAGTGTAAGTCTTTCTTACTGAAATTTAGTAACTCTTTCAAATTTGTAATGGGTTTTTGCTAATAACTCCTTCTCGTCGTTGTTTTTGTTGATTTTTTTCAAACGCAGTTTAAAGAATGGGGTCTAGTTCTGAAACCAAACAGAACAGCCTTTTGAGCTCTGAACCTGGCATTCAAAGAACCCAGTATGCCGCCCTTCTTATCTCTCTCTTTATCTCAGTGTTTATTTAGAAGTTTTATTGTAAATCTGGAGACTTTTTTAGGGTTTTAAATTTGTTGCTGTATATATGTAGGTATCCATATGTGACCGGGTCATCTGTTGTTGCTTTGAAATATAAAGATGGGATTTTAATGGCTGCTGATATGGGAGGTTAGTTTCTCTGATACCCATTATCTAGTTATTATCTATGTGAGTTTTTATTTTTTTTTAATGGTTTACTGTGGAGGTGCTTAGGGTTAATAACTTAAAGGGGGGAAGTGTGATTTTTGCGCTTATTTGTACCTAATAACCGGACCCTTTAGAAAGAATTGCTAGAAGTACTATAATAATTCTTCTTGTTGATATATTTTGTGGCATTGATAATTGATAGGTTCTTATGGGTCCACGCTGCGATACAAGAGTGTGGAGAGAATTAAGCCTGTTGGGAAGCATTCTCTTATTGGTGCTAGTGGAGAAATAAGTGATTTTCAGGAGATTATGCGTTATCTTGATGAGCAAGTGTAAGTTTTAGGGTTTGCTGCTGAGAGAAAAGTAGATTAATAGTTTTTGCTTGTGTTGCTGTTGTTTTTTGTATTATGTTATTTAAATTGTTGGTTTACATTGTCTAATTATCTGCAGCTTGAATGACAATATGTGGGATGATGGAAACTCTTTGGGGCCTAAAGAGATTCACAGCTATTTGACCCGAGTTATGTATAATAGGCGTAACAAGTTTGACCCGCTTTGGAATACACTTCTTCTTGGTGGTGTGAAAAAAGGACAAAAATTTCTTGGCATGGTGAGCATCAGTTACATAACCTGTTTTCTTTTCTGTTTTTAAACCTCAAAATAAGAGGAGTGAAAAGTTGTGTGCATTTTATGCATATGGGTCATTTGTGTTTATGAGTGTTGCAGGTCACTATGATAGGAGTAAACTTTGAGGAGAATCATGTAGCAACTGGATTTGGAAATCACATGGCACAGCCAATACTTCGTTCTGAGTGGCATGAGAACTTGACCTTTGAAGAAGGTGTTGCATTACTGGAGAAATGTATGCGAGTACTTCTGTATCGTGATAGGTCTGCTGTCAACAAGTTTCAGGTTCTGCTCCATTTTCCTTACAACTATATGAGTTTAATGTGTTATGGAATGAGATTCTAGAAAAGTAATAGAATTTCATGTTACTTTACTGGAATTGCTGCCGTTTGGGTGCCAACATGGTGAAAGAAAGGTTAATGCTTGATACAAAATGGTTAGCATTAAGGTGCTAC
>Ga0325400_1007716_pt1 | contig 10288 bp, 5 predicted proteins | sample PopdelMetagenome_2_FD_205662 | JGI IMG/M metagenome (GOLD analysis project Ga0325400, IMG submission 205662) | Populus deltoides microbial communities from Bellville, Georgia, United States - Xylem-PdKOR-R1 | ecosystem: Host-associated > Plants > Phyllosphere > Stem > Wood/Secondary xylem...
TATCAAATTTAATTTTTAGCTTTTCGAATTGTTATCTACTTCGTTAGAGATTATTTAACCACATAATCAAGATGTCTATATTAATATTAAAAGCATGAATTAAAATGCATTTGTTAACATAGTACACTGTGTTAACAAACACATCCAGTTTTACAGGTTTATTAGGTTGCATCAATGTTTATAAATCTAGGAAATTACAAAAATCCATGTTTTTTTTTTTTTGTAGTTTTCATTTTGTCTATGTACAAGTTGGTGGCTTATCACTATGCCCATTAACAAAAAAAAACTAAGACTCCTATTGAAATTAGTTTACAGCCTGAGATAATCCATTGGATTTTAATAGTGAATTCCCAAGCCTTTTATTTGGATTTTGTTGCTTTCATTCAAACGTCTTTAGACATTTGATTTGCCTCCTTTCCCACTCAAAATCACTGCGCAGCATATTAATAAAGAACTCATGCTCTTGTTGAAATTTTTTGGCACGTGATTTAGCTCCCTTCTATCTCAAAATCATTGTGCATGCATAATCATTGTGGATTCTTACAGTGGGTTGCCAGGACTTTTATCGTTTAATAGTGAATCATTCCCACTTTGATGTGTTTCTCTTCTGATATGAACTTACTTAGATTGAATATATTTCTCAAACTATATATCACATAGAGCTAATATTTTACAGAGAAATACTAGATATATAGAGATGTATAATGGCAAAATTTTAGGTAAAATAGAATTCAGGAACATATTACTTAAATTAGTTGAAGTTTGAACATATCTCTCAAACTATATATCACATAAAGCTAATATTTTACAGAGAAATACTAGACATATAGAGATATATGGTGGTAATATTTTAGATAAATTAGAATTCAGGAACATATTACTTAAATTAGTTGAAGTTCATATTACTATTTTGGCATATTTATTGACAAAGTGTTCTTTCTTGGCTATTTTAAGCCCAATCAGTCCATACCTGTAATGAGTTAATTTTGGACAGCAAAAGAAGATTAAATGAGGCTTATTTAGGCTCTAAACTTGTGCATGAGCTTGGGCTATAACGGCTTCTAACTTGTGCATGAGCTTGGGCTATAACGACTTCTAATGTGGCTTGGATTCATTGAAGAATTGAAGTCTTTTCTTTCCTAGGATATGTGTGGTGGCTAGGGACTCTATATAAATACTTTAGTTTCAGTTATCTTTTATTTCTTTTGGTTCTCTTTAAGTTTAGGAAGCTTAGTTTTTCATTCTTAATTTATGCTTTTAGGTTTGATAAATTAACTAAAGTCCAAGGCTTGTTTGGGTCCATACTTTTAAGATTATTAGTATAGATTTTGAGTCAATTTTGTAAGTGGATCAATTTAGTCAACAAGAGTAGATCCATTAGGATTTTTATTTTCAAGAGTATAAATGCTCGTTGCAAGGAAAAAATATTAAGACTTGATAATAATATTGCCGCTGAATTTATTCAGCTTATGTGAGAGAGATTCTTGTATTCTTTAACTCTTTAACAAATTAAATTGACTTATCAAATATTAATTGGCTTCATGATGTCTTGCTTATACTTCTCGTTTGTAAATTGATATTCGTAGGGTGAAAATTCTTATTCCAATAATACTGGTGTTTTGTGATATGTCTCTATTGTGTCACACTTTTTTCAGATCTATTTTGACTTTCTAGGATTCATTGTCAATCTTGTTTTGTGTTGTGTGACCACAATGATTATGAGATTTGTATTAGTTGGTATCAGAGATAGACTCTGAAATCAGGTTATATCTTTTTGAAAATTTCATTTCTTTGTGGTCTATAAGTTTAGTTGTGTTTTTCAGTCTTCTTTTTCTCTTAGTATAAAAAAAGTGTTGTGTCATCTTTTTTTATGTCCCTAGAAATATTAGTAACAAAAAAATTTTTAAAAAGGAAGAATAGATAGTAGAAGTCGTAAAATACTTGAATTAAAATATGGGGATATCTTGAGTTTAAGTCCCACTTTTAGATAGCTAATTCTTTCTTGCACCCGCTCGATATGTAGTCTCTTTTGAAAGTAACAAGATGGGTTCTCATCAATCAAAAAACTGATGCAAAGTGGCATAATCTGTCACTAATTATGGAGAAGACTTAGGAGAATACAAAGATTGTTAGAGTACAATATAAATCAATTCCAATTTCACCCAGAAAGAAGCCTTAATGATAATTAATGACATTTCACCATTTTAGACTAAGTTTTTGACTTAGGAAACCGCCCCTCCATTCCTCAGCTATGCTTGTGGCATATGAAAATTTGGTTTGGCGTCAACAACCTTTCTTTCTTCTTTCTTTTCTCTCCCCTCCTTGATTTTCGCGCTTGAATTACAAATTTTATTCAAGCTCGTTTCAATTTTGTCGTGAAAAGCACAAACAATAGAGAAACCAAATCAAACCACCTTAAAATCACTTCAAAATTGATATGCTAGTTATTAGGAGTGAAATCTCACTATACATTAAATTTGAGCTCCTTTTGATATCGTTTGATTGGGGGTTTAAATCTTGAGTTAAATTATGTTGCAAACTTATCATACACGGTTGCTCGATACCTAGGCATAAGATAGAATGAACCATAAACGTAGATATCTTTTAATTAGGTATAAGGGTACTACATAATAAATTTAAGGTTATTCTGATATCGTTTGGTTTTGGTTTCAATTCTGATGCTTAAAATTACATAATAGGTCAAATTTATGTCAAGTTACAAAAACATGTTTGTTAATATTTTTTTTTGACCTATTCAATTTATTTCTATTATATATGGGTTATTTAGGTGTCAAATAAGTGTTTTAATTAATTTTTTCTTCTGTTATATTTTGAGTCTTTGTATCATCCATATTTCACATGAATTTGCTTTGCTACTCATGAAATCATAATCATAATTTTGTTTTGTTTTGTTTGCTTTTAGTATTTTATTGATTCTTGAATCTCTTTATATATATTTAGATTGCATTACAATATCCATTGACTTTGGTTCATTGATTTTCAGTTTTGAAAGAACTGCAAAAAGGTAAAATGAGAGGTAAAAGGCAAAGTGAAAACAATTTAGTGAAAATCCTTGAATTTTATGAAACACGAGAGTTGTGAGGAATATTTTTCTTGCTACCAATCAATTTTTACAAATTAAAAAATGTCTAAAAATAATGAGTCTGCGACACCGAAAAAGGATAACATCTTTCAAATGCAAGCTTTTGCCAAACAACTTGAGATGCTAACGATGATGAAGAATCTAAAAGATGAGATGGCTTTAGTGAGACAACAAAATAGTGGGACAAATGGATTGAGAATGGGGGCTCATTGGAGAGGAAACACAATATGAAGGGCCATCCAGAATGTTAAAACTGACTTTATTGATTTTATGGATGAAAACACAAATGTAGATGATGATGACTATGACTATGACTTTGCATTTATAGGTAATAGAAATTGGTTTGGGCATAATTGAAGCCGAAAGAATGTTAGTTTCTGCCAGGGTGAAATATTTAGCTAGAGGGAAAATTGGGGTCACTTAAGATGAAAATACTTGGTTTCCAAGGAAATAATAATTTAGAGGATATCTAGTGTGGGAAAAGATTAAAGGTGAGGCCTTGTTTATAAAGCGTACACTTGAGGTTCAGGTCAAGGAAGATGATATTGACTAGCAAATGGATAACATCTTCCAAACGCGTTGCCATGTACAAAACAAGGTGTGTAGTTTTATTATAGATAGTGGAAATTATGCTAATGTAGCTAGTACTACCCTTGTTAGTAAACTGAACTTGTGTACTATTAAGCATCATAAACCTTATAGATTGCAATGGTTGAATGATTGTGGTGAGGTGAAAGTGACTAAGCATGTCTTGGTTCTATTTTCGATTGGAAAGTATGTTGACGAGGTTATGTGTGATATGCTTTCAATGTATGCAAGTCACATCTTCATGGGGAAACAATGGTAGTTCGATAGAAAAGTGACACATGATGGGGTTAGAAATAGATATGCTATTGCAAGAGATGATAAAACCATCACTCTTATATCTTTTACACCCAAACAAGTGTAAGATGATAGAATAAAGTTTAAAAACAGAACATGAGAACATGGGTAGAGAAAATCAAGGTAAGGAATAGGGTGAGAGAATACAATTAGAATCAACCATAAACCAAAACACTTCTCTCACTACCCAAAACCATTCACCCCCTTCCAAAATAAACACAAATTTGGACAAGAATGGAGGTAAGACCGAAAAAGTGAAGAAAGTAAGTGAAAAAAGTGTGAATTATGTGGAAAAACTAAAGAAACAACTCAATTTTTATACTAGAAAAGGTAATGTTAAATCTACCTATTATTCAAACCAACTGATAATCCTACTTGTTTACAAGAAACTTTATTTTAATACTAACAAACTTGACCCTTCTATTCCTAGTGTTTGTGTTTCTTTGTTGCAAGAGTTTGATGATGTGTTTACTGATAAAATTCCTAGTGAATTGTCATCGATAAGAGGAATCAAACATCATATTGATCTTGCACTTAGCGTATTGATTCCTAACCGACCAACCTATTGAAGTAATCCTTAAAAAACAAAGGAGCTTCAAAAACAGGTAGAAAATTTGATGACAAATAGGTTTTTCTTTGAGATGGATGGAATGTCTATAACTCTTGTACCTTTGACACTTAAGCAAATATATGACGAGCAACTAAAATTTAAAAAAGGGAAGATGACTGAAAATGAGAGCTTATATGTTAGGAAGACCTTCTTTGCTAACAAAGTTTTTTCGGGCTATGATGTTGATGTTATGTTTTTTGGCTTGGTACTTATTTGTTTTATTTAGGGGATGATCTTCATATTATATATTCAATCTGTATATTGTATTGAGCTGAAAATTTACAAGAAGATACTAAACGCATGGTTAATCGAAATTCAGGAACATATTACTTAAATTAATCTAAGTTGCTATGTAAACCCTTGGATTTTTTTTTATATAAAATTAATGAGGGAAAACTTATACTAATTTAGTAAAGTGAATATTTAAATCATGGGGATGATGATAGATGTGGAAAATTGGAATAAAATGTTTATGTATAAATTTTTTTAAAATGAATTATGAAAAATGGCCAAAAAATAAAAAAACACAAAATTGCAAATAAAAACCATATGAAAGAAATAAAATATGAAAGAATTATGATGAAATGTAATTTAAGGAAATTCGATATGGCCTGGTTTAAAGTTAATAGAAATGGGTGTTAGAATATAGGAAAGATTTACCTGAAAAATATAAAAGGTCTAAAGGAAGGATGTAGATGGAATTAATTAAATTGTTATCTATAAATATCTACACTTGGCCGGCCATATGAAGAAAGAGGAGAGGAAGAGAGATTTCTAAAGAAATCACTAGAAAATGTAAACCCTCAGTTAAACTATTTAGACTGTATAAAATATGTAAACCTTCACCTAAATGTAGGACTGAAAGTATAAAGACTTTCATGAATAATAAAAATTTGGGATGAAAAGAAATGGATAAACTAAAGAAATAATAAAATATATGATGTGAAATGGATGGAGGACTCCAATGAATAAATTTAAGGTATTGTTGAAATTGAAAAGAGAATTATAAATTTTTTATTCAAAATTCATAACATGGACAAAACTAATAACACGTTTCGAGGGACAAAAGATTAAGAGAAAAATTAGAAAAAAGATTCCAAGAAATTAGTGTGGTAATAAAGAATAAACTATAAAAAATGATAGTACAAAACAAAGGTAAGAGTGATAGTACGAGTACCAGTTAAAGATGGATAATGTTATCATAAAATGATAATAAATTTAATAATTAAATAAATTAAATACATATCAAATAGACGTATTTTGAATTAGGAAATTGTCCCAAGAAATTTGTGGGACAATGTACATAAAATTAGCAAAAAAAACAATCGTGTGAAAAAGTACCGGGAACCAAACAATTTGTACGAAAAATACCCGGAAGCATTTATTAATGGCAAAATGGTAAATATAGGAAAATTTGTTCTCAAAGAGGTTCTAGAATTCACCACTGACAGAAGCCTTAGGTGGGGAACATTATATATATAAAAAATAACATAAATGCCTTTTTTTGGCATAATAAAAGTGATTAAATGATTGAAGGGTAATGTGGTCTTTTACCATGTTTTGATATATAAATATGTAAGTCAAACAAAAAAAAAAGAAAAGAAATAAAGAAAGAACCATAAATGAAGGGAAGCCTGTAAGGAGAAAAAAAAGAGAGAGAAAGGAGAATATAAGAGAAAAGAAAGATATTGTTTGATGGGTTTCTATGGTTATTGATTTTAAGTTTGTTGAAGTTTTAAAGATGGAGTTTAAAGTTTGATTGATTTGGGTTAATCATTAAGTTTGATGATTGATATATATGAGTTTATTTTTTTTATTTAATTGATTTTGGGTTATGTTGGTAAAAATAATGATTTGAGATAGATTTGTTGAATTGATGTGTAATAAGTGTTAAGAAAAATTGTAATAAGGTTGTTGGAAAATCTAGACAGCTTGTCTAGAGGTTGAATATGCTCAAATTTTATTTTGGTCATTGAATTGTAAAAATTATAGTTTGGTCCCTATACTTTGAAAAATGTTAATTTGATCCCTGAACATTTTGGGAATTCTAGACAGAATATTTATCATGGTTTAAGGATGAATAATTTCAGTTTGGTAATGGATTTGTGATAATCTCAGTTCGATCTCTGGATTTTGAGAAATTACAGTTTGGTCCCTAAAATTTTTTAAAAGTACAATTTGACCCCAAAAACAATTTAGATATTATGGATGGTTTAAATTGTTGCTGGAATTATGGAAAATCTGGTTGGAAGTTAAAAAGGATCAAGTTTTAGTTTAGTCCTTTATTTGTGAAAATTATAATTTAGTCCCTAAACTTTGAAAAAAAAGTAATTTGACCTTCAAAAAGGGGATAAGGAATTAATATGTAAAATTTGTTCCATGACAGAGAGTAATTGGATCTTTTAGATTAAATGTCATTCGTGGGGTACGATGAGAACATGTTGTGTTGTTTTATTAAAATCTATTTCGAAAACTAAATGAATATGGGAAATATGTTTTTTAAACATAATGTGTATATGATTGGAATGGTGAAATAGACATGTTTGGAAGCATACGAAAAATATGGAGTATGAAGCTAGGATGCAGGTTCCTATTCTTCACCTCATCTGAATTTTAGGATTTATTACATAATTTTATCTCAAATATTTTGTTTATTGGATGTGTATTAATTGTTAGAAATGAAAAATCAAAGGGAGAAATAATATTGCAGATTGTTGACAATGAAAAAGATTATCAGATTTATTGATATCTGTGAGGGGATTACTAAATGTTGACAATTGAAAAGATTGTCGGATTTATCAGCATTCATAAAAGAATTGCAAAATGTTGACAATCAGAAGGATTATTGGATTTTTTGGTATCTGTGAGGGGATTACCAGAATGTTGACAATCAAAATAATTGTTGGATTTGTTGGCATCAATTAGAGGAATGCTAGATTATTGACAATCAAATGAATTATTAGATTTATTGGTATTCGTGACAGAATAATCGTAATAATAATGATCAGAAGAGTTGTCGAAGTTATGTCAATTGTACGAGATTATTTTTTAAATGTGAAAATTAGTTTTAGTGAGTTGAATTTGTGAATGATAGTTCAAGGATTTGAATTGTAATGTTGGTGTTAAATGTAGCCTTAAGAATGATATATGAATAATAAGCTTCATGGTTAAAATAGCAATTAAATATTTATATTTTATTGTTAAATTACATGTTCATCACAAGTTAGACAAGACTAATAGGACGTAAGGTTATGATCTTTCTGGTTGATATGATGAATTAATGTAATAGTGTATATTAGAGGTTTTTGTGAATGAGTATATAAATCAAATAACTTTATTATAGGTATTGTAATAATTAAAGGATTGTTAATTAAAATTATATTTAAAGGTATATTAATATGAATTTAATGTAAGATGCCGAACATATGTGTGTATATGTTCTCATGGGTTTGCATATTTTAATTGAATTATAGGTTATTAGTTGTTTATATTTTATATTATTTTAAATGTTTATGTTATATGATTGATTAAATATATGTTTGTGTATAACACGATTTGAAAAGTATGATTGGTCTTGAATGAGATGTGGTTTAGGATAGTTGGATTAGGAATGAGATGTGAGAGCTGATTGTAATTGAAAGTATGAGTGTCAATAGCTTAGTATGTCTAAAATATAGGCGAGATGTTTTGGTAGAGACTTATATAATATACTTATAATTTAACTCATTAAAGTTGTGAATTTTTTCCCCCATGGTTTATAAATGAATTGTGAATAAACAATTAAATCTTGTTTTGAATTTAAGGATGTTACATGCAATTTCTGGCCTAATTAATCGAGAACTGTAATGGGTTATTTTTGGACAACAAAGGGAGATTAAATGAGGCCTATTTAAGCCATAAACTTGTACATGAGCTTGGGCTACAAGGGTTTCTAATCATAGTTATTAAACCTGTCCCCAACCCCGGCCAAGGGGCTGGATCTCGGGTTTCATAGGTCAACCCGGGTCAACTCGGGTCAACCCGGATCAACCCGGAAAAAAAAAATAATTAAAGTTTTAATATTTTATATGAAAATATTAAGAAAATCCATGTAAATATAGGTTATACTTATTGTAAATAATGAAGTTTAAAAAAATATTTTAAAAAGTTTTTTATCCCACATTAAAAAGATATTATGTTAAGCTTTTAAGTTAAAGTATTTAAACTAATTTTTTTTATCCCACATTGAAAAAACATAGTTTTTTTTTTCTTGAGAACATATAGTATATATACTAATGAGTTTCAAATCCCACATTGAAAAAACATAGTTTTTTTCTTATGAACATAGAGTATATATACTAATGAGTTTCCAATCCCACATTGAAAAAATATAACTTTTTTCTTGGGAACATAGAGTATATATACTAATGGGTTTTAAATCCCACATTAAAAAGATGTTATGTTATTCTTTTAAGGTTGTGTTTGTTTTCCGGAAACTGGTTTCCGAGAAACCACTTTTCAAACTTTCCTGTGTTTGTTTGCCATTAGGAAAGTTGGTCAACGAAAAACACTTTCCGGTCAACGGAAAACACTTTCCACTCAAAGAAAAATTTGGCTTGGTTTCCAGGAAAGTGTTTTCCTTTTATTTTGGGCGGAAAACACTTTCCGGAAGTTGTGAAAAATTTAGAAATGTCATATTATTTATTTATTATATCAAATTTAGTCCTCAAACTTTTGATTGCTATATATATTTTGTTTTGAATATTTGTTTTTCAATTTCATCCCTTAGAATTTAATTTTATATTAATTTTGGTCCTTATTTTTATAATTGTTATTTGCTTTTCCCTTATCATTTTTTAATTGAAATTTTTTATCTATCAAATTTGGTCCCCATTCTTTTAATTGTTACTTATTTTATTTGAAATAATTTATGAAATGTTAATTATTATTATTTTAATTTCTTCATCTTTTTATTTTTTTATTTTTTAGATTTGATCTCTATTATTTTGATTATTATTTATTTTATTTGAGATAATTTATGAAATTATATTTTTTTTCAATTTCATTCCCATTCAACTTTTTAATTTGTAAGATTTGTTTCTCATTATTTTAATAAGCTTGAAAAAAAAATAAAACATTAATAAGTTATTTTACAGCTCATTTTCCATGACATAACCAAACACTGGAAATTGTTTTCCAACTTATTTTCCATTATACTACCAAACATCGGAAAATAATTCACTTTCTCAGAATTCACTTTCCAAAATGAAACTACTTTCCAGCAAACAAACGAGGCCTAAGTTGAAGTATTTAAACCAAAAAGTTTTTTATCCCACATTGAAAAAACATAATTTTTTTTCTTGGGAACATAGAATATATATATACCAATGAGTTTCAAATCCCCCATTTGAAAAAAAAACCCGAGTCTTGGCCGGGTCACGGGATGACCCGCCGGGTCGACCAGGTTTGACCGGGTCATTGCATTGACCAGTCTTTTGACAAACTTGGACCGATCCAACCCTAGGGTCGGCCGGGTCCCGGGTCGACTCGCCGTGCCGGTCCGGGTTTAATAACTATGTTTCTAATATGACTTGGATTCATTAAAGAATTAAAGTCCTTTCTTTCTTATAATATATGTGATGGCTAGGGGCTTTATAAATACTTTAGTTTTAATTGTCATTTATTTCTTTTGGTGCTCTTTATGTTTAGGCAAA
>Ga0325400_1007717_pt1 | contig 10287 bp, 9 predicted proteins | sample PopdelMetagenome_2_FD_205662 | JGI IMG/M metagenome (GOLD analysis project Ga0325400, IMG submission 205662) | Populus deltoides microbial communities from Bellville, Georgia, United States - Xylem-PdKOR-R1 | ecosystem: Host-associated > Plants > Phyllosphere > Stem > Wood/Secondary xylem...
GCTGAAACTATAGAGAAGATTGGCTCTGATGGAGTAATCTCTCTTGAATCATCTTCAACCTCTGATACATTTGTGATAATAGAAGAAGGAATGAAGGTGATTAAGCTGATTCTAGTTCTCAATATGGGTTGAAAAACCTTGGCAGATAAATCACTGGAAAATTAGCTTTACATCAAAGTTTGTGTTAGAAGTTTATGATTTTATGCTATATCATTAGTCAGTCTGAATGGGTAAACCATTCATTATCTGTAAATATTTAGGTTGGTTGAGCTTCTGCTCTTTGTACTTTCCAGGTTAACTATTTTGTTTTTTCAGTAACAGGGTAGCAATACTTGTGTAAACACTCTGCTTCCTATGAGTGGATAAATTTTTCAACTTTTTCTCTGTTTATGAAGTATGTATATTTTCATTTCCAGTTAAGTTTGGTGTTCTTTCTCTGCAGTTTGACAAGGGTTATATGTCACCCCAATTCATCACAAACCAGGAAAAATCTTTGGTGGAGTTTGACAAGTAATTCATCACAAATAATAAATTCTTTACTTGGATGCTTGCGCAAGATCTTATTCTGTTCTCATATTACTATCATAGGTAGGTCATTGCATCTGATATGCTGTGTAATTCATGCCGTACCAAAACCATCAGGTGCTGATTTTCTCTCTGGTGATTTTGGGCTGACACTCGGAAGTGTAACCTCGGATCAACTTGGCATTGCACGAAAAGTTACCATAACAAGTAATTCAACAACCATAGTTGCTGACTCAGCTACCAAAGCTGAAATTCAGGCAAGAATTCTTCAGATAAAAAAGGACCTTGCTGAAACAGATAATGCTGCCCTTTCAAGAAAGCTCTCAGAGAGAATTGCTAAATTATCTGGTGGTGTGGCTGTAATCAAGGTTTGTGATCAAGCTCTCAGAAAGAATTGCTAAACTTGTATACAATATATTTCGGAAAAATAGATGGGCATCTTCACAAATCTGGCTATAAGTTTGAAGAATTACTGCTAAGGACATAGGCTCCTTGAGGGGCATTAGCTCAGTAGCAGGGATGAATTTTCTGCCCTGTTTTCCTTAAGAAATACTAAGACAAACGACAGGACTCTAATATTTTGTTTGGTGGTGTTTTATTTTAAAGTTATCTTTAGATTTAACTTGTTTAGCATGCAAATTTAGGTAGGAGCACACACGGAGACAGAACTTGAAGATAGGAAACTCAGAATTGAAGATGCAAAGAATGCTACATTTGCTGCCATGGATGAAGGGATAGTACCTGGTGGTGGTGCAACATATGTACATCTCTCGGAGCAGATCTCCTCAATAAAAAATTCCATGAAAGATGAAAATGAGAAGATTGGTGCTGATATTGTTGCAAAGGTCTGTTCTCGGTTCCTTTCTTTTTTCAAAAGTTATTTTCTTCACACTTTCGCCTCACTAGGATTTGATCTAAGGTGATTTTCTTTTCTTTTGTGAGATGTGCCTTTTATGCTCATTTCTTTATTTGGATTGGTGAATGTTGCGTCTCAAATAGAAATAAGCAGCGTTTGTGAATGAGTTTCCATGCAGCGTTTGTGCTAAAGCAGATTATAGCACAAGACTTGTAAAACGGACCAAGGTTCCTTTCATAATTAGTGATAAAGTTGGACATCCTTGTGAAATGGTTATAAATGCAGGGCGTAGCATGGAGAAACCCTACAAGTAGTGGTTTCTAAATGACTATAAAGGGAAATTTCTTCTCCCATGTAGTAACACATACCAATGATGCATTACAGGCACTTCTTGCACCTGCAAAAACAATTGCAACTAATGCAGGGGTTGATGGAGCAGTTGTGGTGGAGAATATTCGATCTTGTGACTGGAGAACTGGTTACAATGCAATGACTGGTAGATATGAAGATCTTCTCAATGCAGGGGTGGTAGATCCTTGTAGAGTTTCTAGGTGTTCACTTCAAAGTGCTGTCTCAATTGCTGGTTGAAAAAATAAAGAAGCCCACGCCCGCTGTCCCTTCTGTTCCTGGAATTACACCCTGAGAAAAATGGAAAAGAGCTGTTAAAATTGGAGAAAGAAGAAGAAATTTTATTGCTCTGATGGCTTACATCAACAGTTTTGAGTTGGCTGGTCTGAATGAAATTTGAAGTGCAGGAGTAAATCTCATGTAGATTATTATCAATGATGTCAAGAGTACAGAGAACAGATTTCCCTTCTCAATCCCTACTCTAAATATGAAAATCATTTTCTTCTTCTTGCTTACTTTCTCTTCTTTCTCGACATCCATGTCATGACCATCCCCCTTTTTCCTCTTTAATGTTTAATTTGCTCTCTGCTGTCTACTTCATTGTTGTCTCTCCTCAGTCGTACCCAATGCACCTTCTAATATAAGCTCATGAATATTACTAGTACTCATGAACGCTCTTCTTTTTGACACACTTGCCATCTTTCTTACTTTCATTTCTTTTCTCATCTTCCTCTTCCTCTTCCTCTGCCTCCTTTTCCTCATTTCGTTTAACTATTTCAAAGTTACCCTCCCAATCAGTCTTTGCTTGAAAAAACAGCAACGCATTGAATCCGCTAATTTTAAGTGGAAATTAGAGGCTGCAACCCTGTCCACTTCCTGGGAATCTCCACAACACCATTGATTGCTCATGTTAATTGCTTGAAATATGTAAAGTGTATGGCTAACCCGATAATGAAAGTTTTGTAAGGAACTGAAGCAGGCTACCATAAGGCAAGATCTATTAGATTTTTTGAAGCCCAGAGGGAAAGATACAGAGACGCTCTGTTTTTGTTTGATAAACATAGACTTTTTCTGGCTGTAGGTTTGGTCTTCTCTCAATTCCGGAAATCCCACTTATAATTCAGCATAATCGCGTAAACCCTTGAAAACTGTTGAAAATTACAAAATGTTTTGATGCCAAGGCCCGTTGGCCTTCCAGGAACAAAATTAACCTGAACCTTGAGAGAAAATTATGTCTACAATTCTACAACAGAGTGTTTGAACAGAAGCAACATTCCTTATCACAGGGCTGGGAAGTACACCACGGATAGTTTTGAATTTTTAATTCAAGGTTTTTTAGATTCAAATCCTGGAAAAGGTCAAGGGGGTAGAGATTTGAGATTAGAGGATGGCTATCTCCTATTATATGGATTAAATCTCATTGAACACCTAGCATATTTATTATACAACCAAGTTAGCCTGAAAAATAATAAGATAAAAGTGTGGAAAATATTTGTTTTTATTAAAATTATGTGTGGGTACATCGTAAATTGTTTACAAAATAATACTTGAAGACTTGAATCTTCATGAGTAAGAGATTTGGTGCTTTGCAAGAACATGTAGGTGAAGACCTGACATGTTCACGAGTATTACTTATTTGAAAAATAAATATGGAATTTCAACGTGACAAATGACGTTATTTGATTTTCCAGGACGGGTTTGGTTTGATTGTGGAAATTTTGTTCACCAATATTGTACGGTCTTTGTGTTGGCATTTGGATTGTTTATTACTCTCCAAAAAAAATATGTAGTAGGAAGGCAATTGATGCAAATGAAGGCAATAAATTACATGACTCTTTGGACGGAATTTCTAACACAGACAATAACACCTCTTGAAGGGAGGGGGACGCTATTGCTACCTGAGCCACGGGTTTATTGGCGATGACTTGATTATTGAATATTACATTTTGTCAAACAAGTTGTTTTTCACAAGACGCCCAAGTATACTATAAAAATTCAGCCAATAACATTTTTGTGAACCAGTATATCTTCCAATTCCATCGTGGAGAATAGCTTTGGCAATGGAGGCCAACGAGTTGTAAGCTCTGTAGAAACTTGTCGCATTGTTGGCCGATAATGGGGATCGGTCTGCAAGCAAGCAAACGCCAGTTTTGCAACATGTGCCACACCGTCCGCAAGTTCGTTTTCAGGAGGTGGGAGGCGCTGGTCTAAGCAAACGCTTGGTGATGATGAGGAGGTGGAAGCAGATAACATCAGAGATGAGATGAAATCGCCAGGATGCTTTCCCATCATTACTTCCAATGTTACTACTCCAAAGCTATACACGTCACATTTTTCATCCACTTTCATTGTGTATGCCAACTCTGCAAAAGAGGCTGGTCATGCTATATTTTGCCAAAATAATTTACTGCACCTGTTTTGTTTTCAAGTGATTTTGTAAACTAACCTACTGTACAAGGTGATATTGAAACTTAACTACATACCTGGAGCTGTGTACCCAAAGGTGCCAGCAAATGATGTCCAATTGGATGAGTCAGGCATTAAGAGCCTCGCTGTGCCGAAGTCAGAGACATGAGTCTCATATTCTGAATCCAAAAGAACATTGTTGCTGGAAATGTCTCTATGAATAATCGGAGGAGAGCAATCATGGTGCATGTAGGATAAAGCATTGGCTACGCCTTTGATAAGATTCATCCTTTTATCCCAATCCATCTTTACTGCTTGTTCATCGTCGTTCAGTACCTTTCTTAAACTTCCCCTTTCCACAAATTCATATACCAAAAATGAATCTTTGGCATGCGAGCAGAAGCCATACAGCTTCACAATGTTTCGATGCCGTATACCCATTAAGACATCAATCTCGCTTCTAAAAGCTTTCAAGCTGGTCATCTCGACTTCTGGTGTTTGGTGAAACTTCTTCACGGCTAGGACTTGTCCTGATGGAAGTACAGCTTTGTAAACAGCTCCATACCCTCCTGTACCAATGCAATATCTGGAGTTGAATTCCTCTGTAGCCTCAATGATGTCCTCGTAGCGCAGTTCCCCATCAGGGCACCATCTCGCGGGAACATCTCTGTGGTGTTTCCATTAACCTTTTATTTCTTCTGCTTTGGAAAAAGATAAGGAAACCTACAATCAGGCCCAACAAACTACCCAGCAGAGAAAATACAGTCATAAAGATAACTTCGGGGCCCTTCTTGTGCACAGTTTTGTTTTTCATGAGAGCTGCACAAGCCTCCAAACCAGTAGCATTGCCACACAGGTTGGTGTTGTTGCGAATTGCCTCAAATGGTGCCTCGCGAAAGGCTTTGATGTCAGGAATGGGACCCTCTAACTTGTTATAGGATACATCCACTTTAGTGAGGCCTTCCAGTCTACTAAAACTGGTTGGAATGAGACCAGACAGCATATTATGGGACAGGTTTAATACCTCTAGCCGCTGCAGCTGTCCAAGCTCTGGCGCTATATCTCCCATGAGGGAATTCCAACTGAGATCAAGACTTTCAAGAGACTGTAAAGACCCCATCTCAGCAGGAATATTCCCTGTCATTCTATTCTTGCTGATATTCAAGAATATCAGTTTTGAGCACTTGCCAAGCTGTTTAAGAATTGTTGCACTAAAATTGTTCGCGGCCAGGCCAAGCCTTTCCAGATCAGATAGCGCTGCGACATCGAAAGGAATATCACCTGAAAGTCTGTTATCGTTGAGTGCAAGTTCAATCAACTTCAAATGTCCCAATTCTTTTGGAATTCTCCCAACTAGTTGATTTGACGAGAGGTCAAGAGCTTGTAGATAAGTTGCCTTTCCAAGCGCAGCTGGTATTTCTCCAGATATTTTGTTTCCAGAAATTCTGAAGGCTGTCAGATTGTTAAACTGATCCCATTTCCATGAAAGTTCACCATGCAATTCATTATCACTCAAATCCATGTAGCACAAATGGGGATGTGTGCCAAAAGCTTCAGATATGTTTCCACTAATTTGGTTTCTATCAAGTCTGAGTCTCAACAAGCTGCTGCAGTTTCTCAAGCTTTTTGGGATAGGTCCCGTGAAATAATTGTTCGCCGCAGCAAAATATGAAAGTAATCCACCAAGGCACACATCTCGTGGTAGATTACCAGACAATCTATTATAATGTATTTGTAAATAATACAAATGTGTAAGGTTGTTTATTTCTGGAGGTATCGTACCAAAAAAACTGTTATACCCAAGATCAAGTGCAGATAAGTTTCTTAAATTACCTAGAGATGCCGGTATTGTACCTGTTAGATTATTAGATGATAAATCTAAAATAGTAAGAGATCTTGTCAGGTTTCTGATAAAAGTAATGGGACCAAAAAGACTGTTACTCCAAAGGGAAAGTCCAGATAAGCTTTTTAAATTTCCTATAGATTCCGGTACTGTACCGGTTAGTTTATTATACGACAAAGATAAAATAGTGAGTGATCTCGTCAGGTTTCTAATAAAAATAATGGGACCAAAAAGATTGTTATTGTAAAGGTCAAGTTCAGATAAGCTTCTTAAATTTTCTAAAGATACCGGTATTATACCAGTTAGTTTATTAGATGCCAAATCTAAAATAGTGAGAGATCTCGTCAAGTTTTCGATAAAAGTAATGGGACCAGAAAGATTGTTATTGCAAAGGTTAAGTTCAGATAAGCTTTTTAAATTTCCTAAAGATGTCGGTATTGTACCAGTTAGTTTATTATATGACAAATCTAAAATAGTAAGAGATCTCGTTAGGTTTTCGATAAAAGTAATCGGACCAAAAAGATGGTTATTCCCAAGGTAAAGTTCAGATAAGCTTTTTAAATTTTCTAAAGATACCGGTATTGTACCGGTTAGTTTATTATACGACAAAGATAAAATAGTGAGTGATCTCGTCAGGTTTCTAATAAAAGTAATGGGACCAAAAAAACTATTATTCCAAAGATAAAGTACGGATAAACTTCTTAAATTTTCTAAAGATACCGGTATTGTACCGGTTAGTTTATTAGATGACAAAGCTAAATGAGTGAGAGATACCAAATTTCCAATTTCTGACGGAATGTTGCCAGAAATGTTATTGAAAGACAAGTCAAGGATGTTGAGGTTAGAAAGGTTACCTATATGTGAAGGAACATAACCATAAAGGGAGTTGTAGCTAAGGGTAAGCTCAATCAAGTTAGGAAAGGAAGAGAATCGGAGACTATTAAGCGTACCTCTCAAACGAGAACTGGACAGACTTATGTTGATGACACTACCGGACTTGTCGCTACTGATTCCGAACCAGTTGCAAGGGCTGTCTCCAGCCCAAGAAGACAGGAGAGACTGGCTTTGGTTGTCAAGACTGAGTTTCCATTCCAGAAGAGCTTCCGCTTCCTTCCTTCCATTTGCTACTTCAGCAGCTCCAGTACTAGCCGAGTAAGCAAAAGAAGCAAAGAAGGAAGCGTAAGCAAGTAAGGAAAAAACCATAAAAGGTGTGGAAAAGAGAAAGATGTGGGAAGCCATGGCCTTGGTGGTTTAATTTCTTAAAAAGGATGTATAAAATGATTTGCCCTGCACACGTATATATATGGAAAAGAAATGATAGATTATAAATTCAATCTTGACCGGAAATGAAGTCTTCATTAAAAATTTCCAAAGTTAAAAACTTGGTGTTGGGTAGATTTTAAAGTTTGATGATATTTAAGATTTAGTTTTTATTGTTTTGATTTTTAATTTTGGTTTATTTATTAAATTTTAATTGGTTTTCAATTTTATCTTTGGATCTTAATTTTAATTTTTAATTTTTTTTAAATTTGATCATCAATCTCTTTTTTTTTTTTTTGGATTCTTTTGTTAATTTTAATTTTGCCTGTAATTTTAATTTTTCTTTTTAATTTTGCCTGTAATTAAAAAAATTCTTAAAAAAAATCAAACATTTATATCAAATACCAAACACACCTTCATATCAAACATTAATGCACTAGTTGACATCAAATACCTTTTTTTTTCTTTTCTAATTTATATTTTTTTTAGTTTTTTATTCAATATTATTAGGCTCTTATAATTTTTCTATTTAAAAAAATAGTTTTTTTCTTTCTTTTTAGTAATAATAATTTTTTTTTTATTTTTTCTATATAAAGGGTTGTAATAAGTTTTTAACATATATAAATAAAAACTAAATATTTTTTTATATCTTCTAAGTATTCTTGTTCTTTTAATATTTTAACTTGTAACAAATCTTATTATATTTCTTTTCTTGACTATTAGGGGGTGTTTGAAAATGTCATAATGATTATTTTATAAAGTATGTTTTACTTAAAAATACATCAAAATAATATATATTTTTATTTTAAAAAAAATTAATTTTGATATTAACACTTCTAAACGATTAAAAAAAATAAGCAAAATTTTTTTTCAAATTATTTAGAAATGCTTTTGGGAATGCAATTTCAAACCTCTAGTGCAAGGCAACGAATAGTAATTTTGGATTATATAGCTTACTAGTACCCAGGGGTGGAGCAAGAAAAAAAAGTAAGGGGGCCAAATTAAAAATTAAAGGAGACTAAGTTAAATTTTCAGTTATTTTTAAAATATTTACAAGGAAAGAGCTGGGAAAAAAATTTTCTTGCAGGGTCCGGGACTCCTACCAGCCCTTCCCTGTGCCTCCGCCACTGCTTAGTACATAAAATCACAAATATTTTTGTAAAACAACTGTGAGGCCACGAAGGTAAAACAAGCAAATATCTCACAGAAAATGCAATATCAATTTGGCGGTAATATACAGAAGTAATCAAACGATCTCTTAACATGCAATGCAACCGAGTCAGGATGCCGTCTTCGCGAGGGCATAGTATTTGCCGTCCAGGTAAAGATAAATTCTGTAAACATTCAGGTAAAGGGAACAAAGTAAAAAAATCTCAGCAGCCGGATCTTTGCTAAATGCAGGTTTCGGTGCCCGAGACAGAATCTTTTTTTTTTTCATAAAAAAAAAACAGAATGGCAAAGAAATAATTCATTTTGGACAGTAGAGGTTATTGGAATAAAGAAAATGGTACCATGTGGAAAAGAATATGTATATGCATCCAGACAACTTGAACTTCGATTCCATCCAAGCAAATAGCTATACATGTAGACTAATTTAAATTGCCATTCTATAAGGGAAATGCAGTATTTTTCACTATTATTAGAATGCTTGTGTTGGGGTATGGGGAATCTATTCTGCTATGATTTATTTAAAAAACTTTTTTATAAGAACCTAGAGTTATAATTATTTATATATATTTTTTATTATTGTATTATCTCATATATGTATATTGAATGTTATTTACTTATGGAGTTGTCGAGCTCACCCTCTATTATTAATATTTTTTAGGCTTATAACTTGTTAGCAAATTATTTTTATTGGACCCTCAGAATCTATTTTTGTTGTAATTAATATTTTTTTATATATCTAGTTAGTGCTCTATAATTATAGAAGCTTATATCTAACTATTGTATTAAGACAATCAAATTATATTATTAGACTCATTCAAAATTGCCATTCTAAAAGGGAAATGCAGTATTTTTCACTATTATTAGAATACTTGTGTTGGGGTTTCAGCTATGGACCCAGTCATCATTATGTGCTTAATAAGATTATTATATTCCATGATTAAAAAAAATACGAGAATCTGCATTGGGTGATCATCCTTCAACCATTTTTATATTATTTTCTTGTTGTTTCTCCTAGTTTATTCATTTCTTGTGTTAAACAACAAATCTAACTCTATCTCTCCCTTAATTACCCGAATTATTTTAGGCTTTATCTATGATGTGAAATCCGAACATTACAATTAATAATAGCTAGCTTGTACCCCACCATTCCATGACTCCTGATAATTATTAAGAGATGAAGACTATTTGTAAGAAGATTGAATATTCAATGGAAAGGTACTATTGCTACGTGATATGTTGTCTAAAATTTCCCTTTTCACTTCTTTTGTCGGTTCATTTCGATAAATCAAATCAATTTAGCTAGCTGATAATAGAAGATTAGATAACAGTGATTGATCAGTTTGTTTTATTTTCACAAGTTTTATTCTTCAATCTAAACCACTCTTTCTAAGATTCGAGCCACTGATACAGTGATACTGTGTGTTGTTGTTATCTGGCTTTGTTTATCCTCATAAAAAGTTTTTAATTTAGGACTTATTTGCTGGTTTTTAAAATATTTTCATAAAAGAAGGATTATTGAAAAATAAATATATTTCTTGGAAAATAAAATAATTGTTTTTATTATTTGGCCATGTTATAAGAAAAATTTTAAAAATAATTTATTAATGCTTGAAGTTAATTATTTTTAATGAGTATAAAAGATACAGGGTCGACCCGGAACCCTGGTGACTCGGGCGAACCCGGACGAGACCCGGTTTTTTTTTTTCAAATGTGGGATTTGAAACCCATTAGTATATATACACTATGTTCCCATGAAAAAAATCATGTTTTTTCAATGTGGGATAGAAAACCTTTTGGTTTAAATACTTCAACTTAAAAGAATAACATAATATCTTTCCAATGTGGGATTTGAAGCCCTTTCATATATATACACTATGTT